>Ga0272448_1000870_pt1 | contig 43384 bp, 30 predicted proteins | sample YNPCB0191_FD_202220 | JGI IMG/M metagenome (GOLD analysis project Ga0272448, IMG submission 202220) | Hot spring sediment microbial communities from Yellowstone National Park, WY, United States - YNP-CB-019-1 | ecosystem: Environmental > Aquatic > Thermal springs > Hot (42-90C) > Sediment...
CGCCAGTCAATTTGCCGGTCTACTTGCTGGCGGCTCAGGCCCACCTATGCTAGCGCAGACCGGCGCCCGGTTCCTTGGCCCGTCATGACGTTGCCGCCAACGTTACCGCTTGACACGGTATGCGGAACACCCGCAGCCGCCTGCCGAGCCGCTCGGTCGCCACCGCGATGTCCGCCCGCCCGCCGCCCAGCGGCAGGCCGTATTCCACATCTACGTTGTTTGGCCGGTCAAGATTCCCGATCACCTGCCGGATCTTCCCGTCCAAGCCGTACACGTAAAGCGCCCCGCGCGGCGCAGGCACTTTGTTCGTCCCGATGATCAGGCTCCGACTCGCGTCTTGGGGATGAACCCAGATCGCCGGATCGTCCGGATCATCGCTCACCGGCTCGGTAGCCAGCGCCGGCTTCACTTCTACCTTGCCCTGTGTCGCCATCCACAGGGTCAGCAGCAGCAACCACACACCCATCCTCTTCGCTCCTTTCGCAACTCAGTCTTCGCCGCCCGGCTAGAAGTTTAGCCGCAGCGCGAGCTGGATCTGCCGCGAGGTGCCCGTGCCGATCGTGCGATTCAGCGGGCTGCGAATCTGCCCGAAGGTCGCCGGCGTCGAGATGTTCGCGCTCGGATCCCCTAGCTGCGCCCGGTTGAACAAATTGAACGCCTCGGCCCGGAACGCCAGATTCGCACTCTCAGTCAACTGAAACTTCCGGTGCAACGCCAGGTCCACTTGCACCATGCCCGGACCCCGTGCGATGTGCCGCCCGGCGTTGCCCCAGGTGCCTGCTCGCGGCACAGCAAACGCCGCGATGTTCAGCCAGTTTTCGGTCTTGCTGCGGTTCGCCGGATACATGGGCGCGCCCAGCACCACATCCGGGCGCTGGTTCGACGTGTTGCCGTCGGGCACCGCCGAAGAGCTCCGCGAGACGCTGATGTTGACCGCACGGCCCGTGCGCGCCGCCCAGATCCCGCTCAGCTCCCAACCGCCCAACAACTTCGCCGCCGCGCCGCTGGTGGCGTAAGCCTTGCCCGGACCGAACGGCAGCTCCAGCACCCAGTTGCTGGTAATCGTGTGCCGGATGTCCTGCGCGCTGTTGCCCCGATCGCACGCCCGGCAATTCACGTTCTGCGCCTGCGCGCCTTCCCCGCCGCCCAGGTTGCCGTCGTTGATGGCATGCGACCACATGTACTCGGTGGCCCACAAGATCCCCCGGCTGAACTGCCGGTGCAGCGACACCTGCAAGGCGTTGAAGTTGGAGTTGCCGTCGTTGCGCTTCTCGTCCATTCGCCCGAAAGTAGGCAGCGGACGGCGGCCCAGCACCGGATCAATCACGTTGATGTAGGACCGCGCAAACAGCTTGTGTCCCTCGTTGCCCAGATAGCCCACCTGCATGATGAACTGCGCCGGCAACTGCTGCTGCACCGAGAAGCCCCACTGGAGGTTGTAGATATCGCGCCGGTCCCGCTGGAGTGAACGCGGCGTCACCCCGCCCGATTGCGCCAGCGGCAGGAACCGATCAATCGGGAAGCTCAACCCGCCCGTCACGTCCCGCGAGGTCAGCGAGTAGCGCTCCGCCATGTTGTCCAGCGCCGCGTTCACGTCGTCGTTCTGGCCCGGCCCGTGAAAGACGCCCGCCCCGATCCGGAAAACGGTCTTGTCGCCCAGCGCCGCCGGCGCCCAGGCCACGCTCACCCGGGGATCAATGTTGTTGCGGTCCGGGTAATACCACGGCGTGCCTGCCGGACAGAACCCCTGGCAGGCCCACATGTCGAACACGCGCTCTTGGTGATTCACCTCGTGCGGTACCGTGTAGTACTCGTAACGCGCCCCCAAGTTCAGCGTCAGATTCCGCCGCATCTTGAAATCATCCTGGAAGAACGCCATGTACCAGGTGCGCCGCGATCCCAGAACCGGGCTGCCCGCATTGATGCTGAAGGAATCCACCCGGTTGCGGATCAGATCGTCCCGGCTGGCGAAGGTGATTGAAGTGGTGTGCACCGCCGGATCGGCTACGTTCACGTGGACCCGCCGCACCTCGACGCCCGCCTTCAGCGTGTGGCGCCCCTTGGTGATCGTCACGTTGTCAATCATCGAGTACGAGGTCGGCTTCTCGATCAGCAGGCTGTCACCGTTCAGGGTCATGAAGCCCGGCACGCTGATCGAAGGCGCCAGCGCCCCGTAACTGTAACGCGTCAGCGCCGAACGGTTGTAACCCGCCCGATACTCGTTGATCACGCTCGGCGACAGAATCTTCTGGTATTGCAGCGCGAAACTCGACGGCCGGAACGCGCTCTCCTGCCGGTCCACCTCCAGCACGCTGCGCGGCGCGTCAATCAGGCCGTCGTCCACGTTGAACCGCCCGAACAACAAATCCGAATCCGAAAACCGGTGGTCTATGCGCAGGGTCCCCGAATCCTCCCGCCAGGCTTGCGGCCGGTCCGCCCACAGCTCGTCAATGTTGGCGTCCAGCGAGCGCATCCCTTGCGGATAGGCCTCAATGATCGGCCGCACCGCCGCCGAACCCGCCAGCGCGCGCTGCCGGAAGGCCGCGCTCGGCACGCTGGCATAAAGCGTCTGACCCAGCCGCTGCCGCAGCCCTTCGTAATTGGCAAAGAAGAAAGTGCGGTTGCGCACGATCGGCCCGCCGGCGTTGCCTCCGAACTGGTTCAGCCGGAATGCGGGCTTGGCCGCATCGAAGAAGTTCCGCGCATCCAGCTTGTCGTTGCGCAAGAACTCAAACAGGCCCCCGTGAAACTCATTGGTGCCCGACTTTGAAACCAGGCTCACGTTGGCTCCTGCGCCCCCGCCCAGCTCCGCCGAGTACAGGCTGGCGTTCACCCGGAATTCGGCGATCGAGTCGGTGGAGATGATCAGCCGCAGGGCGGCCTCCTGCCGCGGGTCCTTCACCCCGGTGGCGTCCATGCCGTCGAAGGTCCAGTTGTTGTCGTCCCGCGCACGGCCCACAAAGCGAATGGTCTGCTGGCTGCCGTCGCCGGTGTTCACCGCCCCAGGCGCCAGAGCCATCAGGCTCGCCCAGTGCCGCCCGTTCAGCGGGATCTCACGCACCTGCTGCGAGGCGATCACCGTACCCAGCGCCGCCGTGGTGCGCTCCAGCGGGACCGGAGTCTCACGCACCTCGACCTCCGCCCGGATGGTCGCCACCTCCAACTGCGCGTCCAGCGTCCGCGTGTCGCCCACCTGAAGCACGATCTTGTCAAACCGCACCGGCCGGAAACCCGGCGCTTCGACCGTGACCCGGTAAGTCCCTATCGGCAACTGCGCCAGCACGTAGGTCCCCGCCGCCGAGGTCGTCACCTCGCGCCGCAATCCTGTAGCCTCGTGCTCGGCCGCCACCGTAGCTGCCGCGATCACGGCCCCGCTGGGATCGGTTACGGTTCCATTGAGCGTGGCCAGGTTCCCCTGCGCCAAAACTAGCCCTGCCGCAACTATCAAGCAGCAACATGTTGCAACTACTGCTTTGCTCATGACTCCCCCCTTGCTAAGTCCCGGACCCCTGCCGCCCTCGCCGGCCGCAGGGGCCCGCGGCGAATTATACTACAACAACTTGCAGCAGCGACCGGCCAGACCCCACCTCGCAGGCCGGCCGCTGCCCGCTCAGTATCAAAACACGTAGCGCGCCGCCAACTGCATCTCGCGCGCCGGCTGCGCCAGCGACGTGATCGTACCGAAGGCCGCACTCGAGCGGTTCGAGTTCGGCGTCCCAAAATTGGTCTTGTTCAGGAAATTGAACGCCTCCATCCGAACCTCGATCCGCGAACCCTCTCTCACCCTGAACTCCTTGTGCAGCCCGAAATTCATCTGGTGCAACGACGGCCCCACCGCTATGTTACGACCCGCATTGCCGAACGGACGCGAAGGATCCGTAGGAATCTGCACCGTGTCCGGGTTCAACCACCGCTCCGCACGCCGCTGCCCTTCCGGCATCATCGGATCGCCCGTGATGTTAGGCCGGTATGTCGGCGCCCCGCTCACCTGGAACTGCGAGCTGGGGTCGTAGGACAAATTCACCGGCATGCCGGAGTTGGCGAAATTGATCACCGCCAGCCGCCAGCCGCCCAGCACCGCCTCCAGCGCCGGGTGCGCCGAGGCCCCGAACCGCCGCCCCCGACCATATGGCACGTCCCACAGCACCGTGGTTACGTTAATGAACGGCTGATGATAACCCGAAACCCCCTTCTCGTTTCTCAAATCCCGGAAATTGACCCGGGAGTTGTCTCCGTTGTGCGCCTCCAGGTGCCCCGAGGCGTTGTCAATTCCCTTGGACCAGGTGAAGGAATTCAACAGATAGAACCCGCCCCCGAAGCGCTTCTCCAGCTTGCTTTGAAACGCGTGATAATTCAAGAACCCCGCCGGGAAGCAGATCTGGATATACCCGAAACTCTGGATCGGGCGCCGCGATTGCAGCGGCAGGTTCTCGTTGGGCTGGTTCGGCCGCGCCTGGTTGTAATCCCCCAGGATCGGCAAATGTACGCTCCGGTTGCCTACGTACGCTACGTCCAGCACCAGGTCCCGCGCCAGCTCCCGCTGGATCGTGAAGTGCCAGCTCTGCGTGTAGGCCGTGGGCGTGTCCGGCGGTATGTAATTCGTCCGCACACCCACTTGCTTGATGTTGGAAAGCGACAGAAAGTTATCCGGATAACCCATCTCAGTGGGCCGGAAACACTCGAACGGGCTCTGCTTGGTGCTCGTGCACAGCGGTTGGCCGGAACCGGAAACCGTCGGCGCAAGCTGATCAATTATCGGATTCAAGACGTGCGGCAGGTTGTAGGCCAGAATGTTCTCCCCGCCCATGCGGTGGAAATGCATGTAGCTGATCCCGTACGCCGTCCGGATCACGGTCCGCTTGGTCAGCGTATAAGCCACGCCCAGCCGCGGCGCAAAGTTCGTCTTGTCGGGACGCACCAGCGCCCGGTCGTACAACCCGCCGCTCTTGGCTTGTAGCAGCGCGATGTTCACCGCGTCGAAGTTCGATATCCGGTTCTGCGCCTCGTACTGCGGCGTCGCAAATTCGTAGCGCAACCCGGCGTTCAGCGTCAACTTCGGCGTAACTTTGAAATCGTCCTGGACGTACCAGAAGTGCATCCGCTGCCGGTAATCCATCACCGGATCGTTCGTCAACTGATACTGCGAGCGCGCCCCGAAAAGAAAGTCCGCCAGATACTGCATGTCCGAAGTCGCCGTCCCCGGGATGCGCGAGAACCTTCCCGAGTAACTGTCGCTGCCATATTTCGGATGAAAATCGTCAATCGCCGTGTCAATCCGCTGGTGCTCGTAGCCCGCCTTCAGTGAATGCCGGCCGGCCACTTTGGCGTAGTTGAATTTGGGATTGACCACGAAGGGATCCTGAAACTGCGGGTTGCTGGATTGCACCCCCAGCCCTGTGAAGCCGCTGATGTTCTGCTTGCTGATCCCGCCCGAATAACGCGTGGACTTCGGTATGTTCGGAATGCCGAAGCGCTCCCCGATGGTCTGCGTGCCCCGGAACATCGGGAACTTCCCGCCCTCGGTCTGCGAAATCCCCATGCGGAACTCCAGCATCGTCGTGGGACTCATCGTGTAAGTGGCCCCGTAGGCCCACTGCCAGTTCATCACCCGCACGTCCGCGTTGGCGTCCCCGCCCGAGGGGCCCGGAATGCTGGGCGGCTCGAAATTGTTCATCAGTCGGTGGCTGTAGCGCAGAAAGCCGGTCAGCTTGGAGCTGAAGTAATGGTCGTAGCGTATGTCGCCCTTGTCCACCTGGCTGGTGCCGCGCGGCTCGGACTGGAAGTTATTGGCCACCCCCGGCCGGTTCGGCGCCGGCAAATCGTTCAGCACCTCCCGCGCAAAGCGCGTGATCACCCGCTCCGGCACGACCCCGTCCATGTAGCGCTCTCCCGTGTAGGGATTCATCACCGGCACGCCCAAAATGCCCTTGCGCATATCCAGCGTGGGCAGCGTCGCAAACGTAACCGAGCGCGAAACCCGCCGGAAGCCCTCGTAGTCCGCGAAGAAGAACGCTTTCTCTTTCTTGATCGGGCCGCCCAGCGCCCCGCCGAACTGGTTCTGGATCAACACCGGCTTGCGGTTCTGCACCGGCTTGAAAAACCCGGTGGCGTTCAACTTCGTGTTGCGCGCGTACTCCCACAGCGCTCCGTGGAATTCGTTGGTTCCGCTCTTGATGGCCGCGTTGATCACCGCCCCGCCGGCGCGCCCGAACTCCGCGCTGAAATTGTTGGTCTCCAGCCGGAACTCCTGCACCGCGTCGGGAGTGATCTGCACCACCTGATTGGAGAAGCCCTGGTTCGAGGTGCCGTAGGCGTTGTTGTCCACCCCGTCCACCATGAAATTGTTCTGCGAGCTCCGCATTCCGTTAACGTTAAAGGAAGCATCCCGCGAGCTCGCGATCGCGCTCCGCCTCACCCCCGGCGCCAGAAGCGCCAAATCCGCGTACGCCCGCCCGTTCAAAGGCAGCGCCACCACCTGCTGCGTGCTCACGATCGTGCCCCGCGAGCTGGTGTCGGTCTCCAGCGCCGCCGCCGCCCCGGTCACCGTGATGCTCTCGGTGGTCGCGCCCACCTCCAGCGTCAGGTCCACTCTCTGCCGCGCGTTCACCGCCACCTGGAACGCATCCGCCACCGCCAGCTTGAATCCGGCAGCCTCCGCCTTCACCCGGTAGGTGCCCACGCGCACGTTCAGGAACTGGTAGTTGCCCGCCTCGTCGCTCTGGGTGGTGACCGCAATCCCGGTGCCCAGGTTCTCCAGCGTCACCTTGGCCCCGGTGACGACGGCTCCCGAGGAGTCGCGGATGGTGCCCAGCACCACCGAAGTCTCAAACTGGGCCCCCACCGGCGCCACCGCCGACCACAACAACACGCCCAAGCCAGCCGCCCACCCGGCGCGATGTCCAAACCAAGCCATTTCTAACCTCCTTGCGTTCGTGGTGTTCGCTCTCCCCCGAGCGGGCTTGAGGGCTCGTCGGGTTTGCGCAAACGTGTGCCATGCTACACCCGCCCGGACACGGCTGTCAAATGCCCCTTCAGGCCCCGGCAAGGCCCAAGAAGGCCCAGCGCCATCGCGCATGGGCCACTCTGACCGCCCCTGAGCCGTGCAATCGTGAGCAGCAAAGCCTCGCGCCGCCGGCGCAGCCGCTCCAAGACTCCCCCCGACCCGAGGCACCTCGGGAAATAGCGGGAAATTGACAAGAGCGGGCGCGGAATTCTATCATGTTCACGTTTGCGCAAGGTATCCATAAAGGACATCGCCGCCGCCGCGGGAGTCTCTCATTCCACCGTCTCCCGCGCCTTGCGCAACTCCCCCATGCTCAGCCCTCAAACCATCGAGCGCATCCGCCGGATCGCCTTGGAGAAAGGCTACACCGCCAGCGCCGTGGCCCGCAGCCTGGTCACACAACGCACCCGCACCGTCGGGGTGGTGGTGACCACCATCGCCGATCCCTTCGTCGCCGAGGTGGTCGGCGGCATCGAGGAGACCGCCAACGATCACGGCTACTCGGTCCTGCTGGCCAACTCCAACGCCCAGCCGCAGCGGGAGATGAAAGTGGTGCAGGCGCTGGCCGAGCACCGCGTCGACGGCATCGTGGTCACCTCCTCGCGGGTGGGCGCGCTCTACACCCCGATGCTTTCCAGCCTGCGAATCCCGATCGTGCTGATCAACAACCAGCATCCGGGGGAGTTCGTGCATTCGGTCATGATTGACAACCTCACGGCCAGCCGCGAAGTCGTCGAGCATCTGATCCGGCTGGGCCACCGGCGCATAGGCTATATCGGAGATCGCTTCGGCTACCAATCCGATACGGAACGTTTCGCAGGCTATCGGGAGGCGCTGGATTGCGCAGGCGTGCCGTTCATGCCGGAGCTGGTGGCGCACGGAGACGGCCGGCCGGAGGGCGGCCTGGCGGCCATGGAAAGCCTGATGGCGTGGGATGAGCCGCCCACCGCGGTCTTCTGCTACAACGACATGTCCGCCCTGGGGGCCTTAAGGGCCATCCGCGCGGCCGGATGGCGCGTGCCCGAGGACATCTCGGTAGCGGGCTTTGATGACTTGTTCGTCGCCGAATATTCGGAGCCGCCCCTGACCACGGTGCGCCAGCCGCGCCGTCAGATGGGCCGCATGGCGATGGACACGCTGCTCCGGCTGATGGCGGGCGCCGAAGTCGAAGAGCTGGTCAGGGTTCCCGGCGAGCTGGTGGTGCGCGCCTCTACAGCCCCTCCGAGGTCTTCAGGCCGCCCATGACGCCGCTGCTTGAAATGCAGGGAATCCGGAAGCGCTTCGGGGGAGTGACGGCGCTGGAGGACGTGAGCTTTGAAGTTCGGCCGGGCGAGGTGCACGCGCTGGTAGGGGAGAACGGCGCGGGCAAATCCACGCTGATGAACATCGCCAGCGGCGTGCTGGCGCCGGACGCGGGGCGCATTCTCTGGGACGGCGCCGCGGTGAGCGGGCTGAGCCCGCGCACGGCGCAGCAGATGGGCATCGGTTTCGTGCATCAGGAGCTGGCGCTGGTTCCGCAGTTGAGCGCGGGCGAGAACATTTTCTTGGGGCGGCATCCGTGCGCCGGCCGAGCGCGGTGCTGGGTGCGATGGGAGCGGATTCATGAGCAGGCGCGGCGGCTGCTGGAAGAGCTGGGGCGGCCGCTGGATCCGCGGCGTGCGGTGGGCGAGCTGAGCGTGGGCGAACAGCAGCTTGTGGAGATCGCGCGGGCGCTGGCGTTTCAAGCGCGGCTGGTGATCATGGACGAGCCCACGGCGGCGCTATCGGAACATGAAGCCGCGCGATTGTTTGAAGCGGTCGGGCGGCTGAAGCAGCGCGGCGTGAGCGTGATTTACATCACGCACCGGCTGAAGGAAGTCTATCAAGTGGCCGATCGGGTGACGGTGCTGCGCGACGGGCGCCGGGTGGCGACGGCCGCGGCCGGCGAACTGCCGCCGGAGACTTTGGTGCGGCACATGGTGGGACGCGCGGCCAAGGAGCAGTTCGCGGGCGGCCGGAGCGCGGCGGGCGCCGAGGAGATGCTGCGCGTGGAAGGTTTCTCAGCGCGGGGCCGTTTCGAGGGCGTCAGCTTTGCGGTCCGGCGAGGCGAGATCGTGGGTCTGGCGGGACTGGTGGGAGCGGGCCGCACGGAGCTGTTGGAGGCGCTGTTCGGTGCCGCGCCGCACGAGGCCGGGCGCGTGTGGATCGAGGGCCGGCCGGCGGAGATACGCAGCCCGCGGGACGCCATCCGGGCAGGCATGGCGCTGATTCCGGACGATCGCAAGAGCAAAGGGCTGTTTGCGGCTGCGCCGCTCAAGTGGAACGTGGTTCTGGCCTCCGAGCGCGGCTTTCGGATCCGCGCGGAGCGCGAACGACAGAAGACCCAGCGCCTCATCGGGGAGCTGCGCCTGCGCACGACGGGGCCCGAGGAGCCGGTGATGCGGCTGAGCGGAGGCAATCAACAGAAGGTGGTGCTGGCGCGCTGGCTGCTGGCGGAGGCCAAGGTTTTCCTTTTCGACGAACCGACGCGCGGCATTGACGTGGGCGCCAAAGCGGAGATCTACGAAATCATCCGGCGTTTGGCGGCGCGCGGGGCGGCGGTGGTGCTGGTCTCTTCGGAGCTGGAGGAAGTGCTGAATCTGGCGGATCGGGTGCTGGTGATGCATCGCGGGCGGATTGCGGGAGAGTTGCTGCGCGAGCAGGCAAGTGAGGAAGCGGTGATGCGGCTGGCCACCGGAGGCGTGCAGTGAGGGGCGGGCCGGGCTTTTGGAGCCGCACGGCGAGCGAAGCGTTGCGCCGGTTCGGTCCGCTGCTGGCGCTGGCGATCATGTGCCTGGCGCTGAGCCTGTTGTCGGAGCACTTCCTGACGGTTGACAATCTGCTGAACGTGTTCCGGCAGTCGGCGGTGAACGCGCTGCTGGCGTTGGGGCAGTTGGTGGTGATCATCACGGCGGGGATTGACCTGTCGGTGGGTTCGATTCTGGGGCTGAGCTGCGTGCTGGCGGCGATGGCTCTGAAGGCCGGAGCCTCGCCGGCGGCGGGGCTGCTGGTGGCGCTGGGGACGGGCGCGGCGCTGGGTGCCGTCAACGGCGTGCTGTTCACCAAGCTGAAGCTGCCGCATCCCTTCATTCCGACGCTGGGCATGATGAACGTGGCGCGCGGGCTGGCGCTGGTGATGACGGGGGGCTTTCCGATCTCGGAGCTGCCGGGAGGTTTCCGTTACTGGGGAGCGGGGACGGTGGCGGGAGTGCCGGCGCCGGTGCTGGTGGTGGTGGGCTTCTGCCTGTTGTTCCACGTGTTTCTGACGCGAACCACGCCGGGCCGGGACTTGTACGCGATCGGAGGGAACCGGCAGGCGGCGCTGCTGTGCGGAGTGCCGGTGGACGGACGGCTGATTTTGGCCTACGCCTTGAGCGGGCTGATGGCGGGCGCCGGAGCGGTGGTGCTGGCGGGGCGGATGAATTCGGGGTTCCCGCTGGCGGGTGCGGGAGCGGAGTTGGACTCGATCGCGGCGGTGATCATCGGCGGGGCGAGCTTTTTCGGCGGGGTGGGGACGGTGCTGGGGACGCTGGTGGGCGCGCTGATCATGGGCGTGCTGCGCAACGGGCTGAACCTTTTGAACGTGTCGGCCTACTGGCAGACGGTGGTGATCGGGGCGGTGATAGTGGCGGCGGTATGGGTGGACGTGGTAAGGCAGCGGGCGGCGGGGAGCAGATCATGACGGGCGGCAGACGGCGGATGGCGGCGGCGGCGCTGGCGGCGGCGCTGGCGCTGGGCGGCTGCACGCGAGGTAAAACAAAGAAGCTAGATATTGTTTTGGTTACCAAAGCCCTGGACAGCGAGTTCTGGCAGCGGCTGAAGGCCGGGGCCGAGCAGGCGGCGGCTGCGGATCCCGAAGTGAGGCTGGCGGTGCTGGCGCCGGAGCGGGAGATAAACATAGACCAGCAGGTGGCGATCCTGGAAGACCAGGTGTTGAAGAGAGTGGCGGCGCTGGCGGTGGCGCCGGCGGGGGTGGCGGAAGTGCTGCCGGTGCTGGATAAGGCGCGGGCGGCGGGCATTCCGGTGGTGATCGTGGACACGGACGTGCCGTGGCCGCACCGGGTCAGCTTCGTAGGCATTGACAATCGGCTGGGCGGACGCCTGGCGGGCGAGTATGTGCTGCGGGCCATCGGCGGCCGGGGCAAGGTGGCGGTGATCCGCGGCGTGCTGGGAGTGGCGACGCAGGAGGATCGCCTGGCGGGGTTCCGCGAGGTGGTCGAGAAGGCGCCGGGAGTGCAGTGGCTGGGCGCGCAGCCGGCCAACAGCGAGCGGGCCCTGGGCATGAACGTGATGGAGAATCTGCTGACCCGGCATCCGGACCTGCGGGCGGTGTTTGCGACCAACGATCAGATGGCGCTGGGGGCGATGGAGGCCATAGCGGCGCGCAAGCTGACGGGCAAGGTCGTGCTGGTGGGCTTCGACGCGGGCCGGGAGGCGGTGCGGGCGGTCGAGGCCGGGCAAATGAACGCGGTGATGGCGCAATATCCGGAGCGCATCGGGCGGCGGGCGATCGAAGAGGCGATCAAGGCGGCGCGCGGGCGACCGGTGGAAAAGTTTGTGGACATCGGCACAGCGCTGGTGACCAAGCAGAACGCGCGGGAGTTCCTGCGGTGAGCGCGGCGCGAGCCTCGCGGCTGCGGGAGGTTCCGGCCAAGCAGAGTTATGAAGCAGACAATCGAACTTAAGGAGGTTTTGCGATGAAGACTGTGGTTCTGTCAGCGGAGTGGAAGCCGAAGCCGGGATTCCGGCTGGGGCCCAAGGACATTGACGGGAAGCTGACGTATCTGGGCAGCTACGTGTGGCGCAATCCCAAGCTGTCGGTGCAGGAGATGCCGACGCCGAAGATCGGCCCTACCGAGTGCCTCATCGAGGTGAAAGCTTGCGGGATCTGCGGCAGCGACGTACACATGGCGCAGACCGACAGCGAAGGCTACACCCTGTATCCGGGACTGACGGCGTTCCCGGTGGTGCTGGGCCACGAGATGGCGGGCGTGGTGGTGGAGGCCGGCGAGAAAGCTTTCAACAAACGGACGGGCCGGCGTTTCGAGCCGGGCGAGCCGGTGTGCGCCGAGGAAATGTTCTGGTGCTCTTACTGCCGGCCGTGCGCGGAAGGCAACCCCAACCAGTGCGAGCAGCTACAGGAGATGGGTTTCAGCGTGCAGGGGGCTTTCGCGAACTACATCGCGCTGGACGCGCGTTACCTTTGGAGCCTGGCGGAGCTGCGCGAGCGCTATCAGGGCACGGAGCTGTTTCTGGCGGGCAGCCTGGTGGAGCCGACCTCGGTGGCTTACAACGCGGTGATCGAGTGCGGCGGGGGCATCCGTCCGGGCGATCACGCGGTGATCTGCGGGGGCGGCCCGATCGGGCTGGCGGCGGTGGCGATCATGAAGCGCGCGGGGGCGGCCAAGGTGATCCTGAGCGAGCCCTCCGAGAGCCGGGCGGAGCTGGGCCGAAGGCTGGGCGCCGATCATGTGGTCAACCCGATCAAGGAGAACTTCGCCGAGAAAGTGCTGGAGTATACGGGCGGTTTGGGAGCGGCGCTGTATCTGGAGGCCACCGGGTTGCCGGACAGGGTGTTGCCGACGATCGAGGAGGCCATCTGGTACGGCAAGTTCATCGGGGCCAAGGTGGCGCTGGTGGCGCGGGCGCCGATCAACCCGCCGATGAACTGTGAAGTCTACCAAGTGAAGAAAGCCAAGATCGCCGGGGCGCAGGGGCACTCCGGCTACGGGACGTTCCCGCGGGTGATCAGTTGCATGGCCACGGGCATGGACATCACCCCGATCATCACCAAGAGAATCGGGCTGGAGGAGGTGCCGGAACATATCGTGCTGCTCCAGACCGACAAGACGCATTGCAAGATCACCTGCGTGTTTTAAGTAAGGGAGTGAGAATCATGAGTAACTGGCTAAGTACGAATCAGCCCGATTTGTATTTCGAAGATACGGCAGTCGGGCGAATGAAGAAGGAAATCTGGGAAGCCGACGAGGGGAAGCTGGACGCGATACTGGCCGAGTACGGCATACCCCCGGCGGGCGGCTGCGAGTGGGCCAAGGCGGGCAGTTACATCCAGACCACGGTGCGGCATCAGTTGGAGGCCGAGCGCAAGAAGTGCGACATAGTGATCATCCCGGTAGGTTCGACCGAGCTGCACGGGCAGCACACGGTGTCGGCCATGGACACGCTGTTCGTGAGCATGATCGCCGAGGGGGTGCGGCGCTACACCGCCAAGCAAGGCTGGCCGGTGGCGCTGGCGCTGCCGCCGCTGATGTACGGCTGCCATCCGGCGCACCATCTGGGCATGCCGGGGACCATTATCGTGCGGGAAGAGGTGGCCAAAGAGCTGCTGATTGACGTGATGCTGGGCCTGTGGAACGACGGTTTTCGCAAGCAGATCATTCTGAACAATCACGGGCAGCTCTGGGTGCTGGAGGCGGCGCTTCAGCAGTTCACCAAGCGCTACCAGTTGCCCGGAATCTACCGGGTGATAGACTGGCACCGGGCGACGCGCGAGATGTGGCGCACCAAGGATCGCGGAGGCGACTGGGACACCAACTTCATCCACGCCGATGAGGCGGAGACCTCGGTGGGTCTGCTGCTGTTCCCGGAGATGGTAGACATGCGCTACGCGGTGGAGACCGAGCCGAAGGCGCTGCTGCCGGGCGGCCATCTGGACACGGCGGTGGACGCGATGGGACGGCCGAGCCGGTGGTCGGAAGGGGAAGGTCATGCCGCCTTCGAGATGGCGGGGACGCCGGAAGGCGTCGTAGGCAAGCCCACTTTAGGCGACGCGCGAAAAGCCAAGCGGCCTCTGGCGGCTATCCTGCGTTACCTGACGCTGCTGTGCCAGCAATACCTGGAGGCTTTCCCGGCGGGCAAGGTTCCGCCGACCACGATGGTGAGCCTGCGGGATCCGGCCGAGCTGGAACCCTACTTGAAGGAGCCGATGAGTCCGGGCTGGCGATCGGTCTACGCGCTGCCGCGCATTGACATGTGAGGCGGCGGTGGGTCGAGCGGCGTTCCCACTGGCAGTGACGGCGACGCCCGCCGAGGTCGGCACCGCACCCATTCTGTTGCGGGGCGATCCGGCGGGCGCCTTCCGGCAAGCGGCAGAGCTGGGTTGCGCGGGCGTGGAAATCCACGTGCGGGAAGCGGCGGACGTGGACGCCCGCGCCATCCGGCGGCTGATGGCGGACTACCGGCTGGAGGTTCCGACGCTGGGCACGGGCATGGCGGCCACCGTGGACGGGCTGAGTTTCGCGCACGCCGAGGCGGAGGTGCGGCGGCGGGCGGTGGAGCGGGTCTGCGGGCATGTGGAGCTGGCCGCGGAGCTGGGTTCGGCGGTGACCATCGGCAGCGTGAGCGGGCGGCTGGGAGTGATGGATGAAGCCGAACGGGCGCGGCGGCGGCAGGCGGCGCTGGAAGCCCTGGCGGCGGTATGCGCGCGAGCGGGACGGCTCGGCGTTACCGTGCTGCTGGAACCTCTGAACCGTTACGAGTGCGATTATCTGAACACTCTGGCGGAGGCCCGCCGGGCGGCGGAGGAAATAGGCGCGGGCAACCTCAGGTTGCTGGCGGACACCTTCCACATGAACATTGAGGAACGCGACCTGGCGGCGAGTTTCCGGGCCGCGGCCGAGCGGCTGGGGCACGTGCACCTGGCCGACAGCAACCGCCAGGCGCCGGGCCGCGGGCATTTGGACGTGGCGGCGGTGCTGCGGGTGCTTGAGGAAATCGGCTACCGAGGTTTTATTTCCTTTGAGGTGTTTCCCATTCCGGATGCGGTAACTGCCGTGAGGGAAGGCATCCGGACGATTCAGCGCGCCGCAGGTGAAGATATGTTAGCTGAGAAAGGAAAATGAAAGTATGTCAGAGCGCAAGTTACGTTTCGGGGTCCTGGGCGTAGGACGAATCGGGAAAATCCATGCGGAGAATGTAGCCAGGAGGATACCGCAGGCCGAGCTGGCGGCGCTGGCGGACGTATTTCCTGATGAGCTGGCGAAGGTTGCGGGGCGGCTGAACGTCCCGCGCACTTACGCGGATTACAGGCGGGTCCTGGAGCTTGCGGAGGTGGACGCGGTGGCCGTCTGCACGCCGACGGACACGCACTATCAGATAATCCTGGATGCCGCTTCGGCAGGCAAGCACATATTCTGCGAGAAGCCGCTGGAGCTTTCTCTGGAGAAGATACGCCGGATAAACGAGCATGTCGCCAACTGCGGCGTGCAGTTGATGGTGGCCTTCAACCGCCGCTTCGATCCGAATTTCTTCAAGGTGCGCGAGCTGGTGAAGGCCGGCAAAGTCGGCGAGCCGCACCTGTTGCGCATCACCAGCCGGGATCCTGCGCCTCCGCCGGAAAGCTACGTGCGCAGCTCGGGCGGGCTGTTCATGGACATGACGATCCACGATTTCGACATGGCGCGCTATCTGATGGGCAGCGAGGTAACCGAGGTATATGCGCGGGCGGCGGTGCTGGTGGATCCGATGTTCGAGCGGGCAGGCGACTGGGATACGGCGATGATCACGCTGAGCTTCGCCAGCGGCGCGATCGGCGCGATTGATAACAGCCGCAAGGCGGTGTACGGCTACGACCAGCGGGTGGAGGTGTTCGGCTCGGAAGGAATGGTCACGGTGCGCAACAACACGCCGGACAACCATATTCACTTCGACCGCACGGGCGTGCACTGTTCCCTGCCCTTGCACTTTTTCATGGAGCGCTACACGGAGTCTTACCTGCGCGAGATGCAGGCCTTTGTGGAGGCGGTGTTGGCGGGGCAGCCGGCGCCGGTCACGGGCAGCGACGGGCTGGCGGCGGTCCAGATCGCGCTGGCGGCGGCGCGCTCGGTTCGCGAGAACCGGCCGGTGAAGCTGTCCGAAGTGCAGGGCTGAGGCCGGCGTCGAGGCCTGCGGTGGCAAATGATGAAGAGGCTGCTGGCGGTCTTTGCGCCCGGTCCTGACCGGCCTTTGCTGAGCGACCGGGCGGAGATTGACCGGCTGTACCGGCGGTGCCGTTTGTCGGTGATGCTTTCGATCACGCTGGGATACGGCATCGCCTACACCTGCCGGTTGGGGCTTTCGGTAGTCAAGAAGCCGCTGATTGACGGCGGCATTTATACGGCGGACGAACTGGGGATCATCGGATCGGCGATCTTCTACGCCTACGCCTTCGGCAAGTGCGTGAACGGATTTCTGGCCGACCACGCCAACATACGTTACTTCTGGCCTACGGGCGTGCTGCTATCAGCCCTGATCAACATCGCCATGGGCAGCTCGACGGTGCTGTGGCTGTCGGTGGCGCTGTGGGCGCTTAACGGGTGGTTTCAGGGCTTCGGAGCGCCGGCCGGTGTGGTGGCCATGACCCAGTGGTTCAGCAACCGCGAGCGGGGCCGGATTTACGGCATCTGGAGCACCGCGCACTCGATCGGGGAAGGCCTGACTTTCGTGGGGTTGGCGGGTCTGGTGACTTACTTCGGCTGGCGAGGAGGCTTCATCGGACCGGGCGTCATCTGCGTGGCGGTGGCCATTGTGCTTTACATCACGATGCGCGACCGGCCGCAGACGCTGGGTCTGCCTTCGGTGGCGGATTGGAAGAACGACCACGGCGTGAGCACAGCCGCGGCCGGGGCGAAGAGCACCTGGCAATTGCAGCTTTCGGTACTCAAGCTGCCGGCAATTTGGGTTCTTTCGCTGGCCTGCGCCACGATGACCATGACGCGCTACGGGCTGAATAGTTGGGGAATGCTGTATCTTCAGGAGACCAAGGGTTACTCGGACTTACAGGCCGGCGGTTTGCTGGCCTTGAATCCTCTGGCCGGGCTGCTGGGCTGCGTGGCTTACGGTTTTGTCTCGGATAAGTTTTTCCAGGCGCGGCGGCCGCCGGTGAATCTAATCTGCGGGATTCTGGAAATAGGGTCGCTGGCGGTGATTTTCACGGCGCGCAATCCCCTGCTGCTGACGGCGGCGTTTGTGGGTTACGGACTTTCGATCAACGGGCTGATCACTTCGCTGGGGGGTCTGTTTGCGGTGGACATCGCGCCCAAGAAGGCGGCCGGAGCGGTAATGGGCGTGGTGGGGATCTTCGCTTACGTCGGGGCGGCGATCCAAGAGCGCGTCAGCGGATATTTGATTCACCACGGCACGACGATAGTGGGGGGCGTGCGGCATTACGATTTCACCAACGCCATTCTGTTCTGGGTGGGCAGCTCGGTAGTTTCGCTGATTTTAGCGACTTCCTTGTGGCGGGCGCGCCCGACGGACTAAAGGCGGAAGGCGGCAATTATGCAAGTTAATGAGATTTATGACGTCGTACTTATAGGCAATTACACAAAAGACACCATTGTTTCGCCGGCCGGTACGCGGCAGGTGGACGGCGGGGGTTTCAATTACGGCGCGCATGTAGCGGCGATGATGGGTTTGAAGACCGCCGCGGTGACGCGGCTGGCGCGTGAGGACCGGCGGGTGGTGGAAAACCTGCAACGTCTGGGAGTCGCCGTGTTCCCCACATATACGCCGGAATCCACGTGTCTGCGGCTTTACTATCCCACGACGGACCCTGACGAGCGGGTGATCACGGTGACGGCCAGCGCGGGATCGTTCACGCCGGAGCAGGTGCGCGCCCTCCAGGCTCGGGCGTTCATACTTAACGCCTCCTTCCGGGGCGAGGCGGGATTGGATGTGATCGGCGAGCTGCGGCGCAAAGCGGCGCGGCTGGCGGTGGACATACAGGGTTTCTTGCGAGTGGTTTCCGAGGACGGCACGCTCAGGGCTACCGATTGGGAAGAACGCGAGGCGGTGCTGGGACAGGTGGACGTTCTGAAGGCGGATGTGGTAGAGGCGGGCCTGTTGACGGGGGAGCCGGACCTGGAGAGAGCGGCGCGAAAGATAGCGGCCTGGGGGCCGAAGGAAGTGGTCGTGACGCACCGCGACGGGGTGCTGGTGCTGGCCGAAGGGCGGTCTTATCGGGAGGCGTTTCGGCCGCGTCAGATGGTAGGCCGTTCCGGTCGGGGAGACACGTGCCTGGCGGCGTATGTGTGCCGGCGGTTGAGCGCGCCGGCGGAGGAAGCTACGCGCTGGGCGGCGGCGGTCACCAGTTTGAAGATGGAAGCCGAAGGACCGTTGCGGCGCAGGCGGGAGGAAGTAGAGCAGTTTCTTGCGGCCTGCTGCTCGAGGGAGTAACTTTAGCTGGGCCGGGCGGGAAGCCGCGCCTCAGGCCTTATGAGGCTGCTTCTGGTCGGGGCGAGAGGATTCGAACCTCCGACCCCCTGCGCCCAAGGCAGGTGCGCTACCAGGCTGCGCCACGCCCCGACTGAAAGCTCTTGTTTCATTCTAACCCGGGCGGCGCGGCGTGGCGCGAGGGTCTCGGCTAACGGACCAGTAAGACGGCTTTGACGGCGCCCGAATCCCGGCGGGCCAGTAAAGATACGGCCTCGGCAGCGCGCTCGAGCGGGAAGCGATGGGTAATCAGGCGGGCCAGATCCAGACGGCCGGAAGCCACCAGCTCGATCAATTCGCGCCAGCCGCTGCGGTCAGGCAGCGCGGCGTAAATGGTCAGATCCTTGAGCACGACGTCGTCCAAGGGGAACTGCGGGATCGGCCGGCCGTGCAAGCCGTAAAGAACCGCACGCCCTTGGGGGCGCAGCGAGGCGAGCAGGTTGAGGACGGCGTCCGCAGTTCCGGCGGCTTCAAAACCGGCATCCGCTCCGGCGCCCGCGGTGAGCTCGCGGATGGCCTCGAGGGCCGGCTGACGGGTGACGTCTATGGTGAAGTGTGCGCCCAGACGCTTGCCCAGTTCCAGGCGCTCCGGACGCGTTCCCAGCAGGATCACGCGGCCGGCGCCGGACAAGCGGGCCAGTTGCACTGCGATCAGCCCGGCCGGGCCGGGACCGAAAACCACCACCGATTCGCCCGGCTGGATCCGGAGCTTGTCGACGGCGGCAGGCACCTCGACGTCCATCACGGCGGCCACTTCGTCGGAAATGGCGTCGGGCAGCGCATGGAGGTTCCGTTCCGGAGCCACCACGTACTCGGCCCATCCGCCGGGCCGCGTGATGCCCAATTCGCTGCCGGAAGGACAAAATTGGGACGCGCCGCGCCGGCACCAGCCGCAACGGCCGCAGCCGATCACCGAGTCGCACTTGACGCGATCGCCGGGACGCAAGCGGCGGACCGCCGGGCCGCATCGCGCGACCACGCCCGCGATTTCGTGACCGAGCAGCGCCGGCGGCTCCACCAGGCGCAGGCGGCCCTGGATCAGGTGAAGGTCCGTGGCGCAAATGCCCGCCGCGGTTACACGGACCAGGACGTCGTCTTCAGAATCAAGCGGCGGGGGACCGCCGCCGTCGTCGGCATACTCCACTCGTCCGGCGGCCACCCATGTGACTTTGCGCATATTTCCAGCCCGAATTATCGCCCCGGGGAGGTAGTTGCGGCTAGGGCCTTAAGATGACGGAAATTGCACTTTCATGATGGCGCTCGGAGCGGACGGCGAGCGTATTCGCCGGGCGTGCAGCCCATGGCTTTCCGGAAGGCGCGCACAAAGTAGGCCGTGCTCGGGTAGCCGCAGGCTTCCGCCACCTGGCTGACGTTGTACATGGGATCCAGCAGCAGGCGGCGGGCGCGCTCCAAGCGCTTGCGCACCATATATCGGCGAAACGAAACGCCCATGATCCGGCTGAAGCAGCGGCTCAAATGCCCGGCAGAAACGCCCAGCGAGGCGGCCACGCTCTCCAGCGTGAGCCGTGCGGCGGGATCAGGATGCTCCAGGCTCCAATCCACCATGCGCCGAGCCCGCTCGACGATTTTTTCGTGCTTGCCGGCGTAAAGCCGGCGCACTTGCTCAGAAACACGATCCGCGCAGCGTGACCACGCCTCCTCAAGGGCCGGAGTGCTGCCGGCCGCCTCCAGCTCCTGGCCGCCCATTTCGCGCAAGGCCTCAGCGGTCGACTCGTCGCATCCCAGCCGCTCTACGGCATGGCAGACCAGCTCGAGTGTGGATAGCAGCACCTGACGGGCGGCCGGCAGCGCTTCCGGCGCGGCGCCCACCTGGCGAAAGACCAAGCCGGGGAACGCCTTCAAGCGCTGCGCGGCCGCCTCCCACTGTCCCTCGCTCAGGTGACGGCAAAGCTGGTCGGTCTGCTGGCGCAGGGCGTGCAAACCCGGCCGCGACGGACGATAAACGGCCACCGCATCCTCGGAGGCCGCCAGTGCTTCCCGCGCCGCCTGGTAGGACTCGCCCAATCGGCGCCAGCTTCCGGCGGGTGAGCCGATGCCCACCCGAACCGCCAGCCCGCATCGCTCGCGCACAACCAGAACGATTTTCTGAGCCAGGCGCCGGGCGTAAAGCTCGCCGGAAGCGTCGCCGTCCTCGGCCTGGTCGTCGAGGAAGACGCATATGCCGTAAGGCCGCAGATGCACGGCGGCGGCGCCGGCCACCTTCTCGACCGCCGATTCGACGGCATGCCAGGCTGCAGTGAGAGCCACATCCTGGGAAGGCCAGCCTGGGGCGGGCTGCGAGGCGCCTTCCGGATGCACCACGAGCACCCGGTTGGGATGTCGCCGGAAGCCCAAGCGCCGCATCATCTCGCGCACCCGCCGGCGGTCCGGCTGGCTGCCGCCGGCCAGCAGGAAGTGGGCGAATTCCAGGCGGAGTAAGTCGGCTTCGCGCAGTTTCTGCCGCTGGAAGCGCACGGCGTCCCGCAGGCGCTCCCACAGGCGACTCACTGAGTCGGCAAACAGCGACAAGACTCGGGTGGCGCTGCGAATCCGCTGCGGGGATACCACAGGCAACGCGTAATAAGCCCGTTTGAGCGCGGCCAGATCAATGTGATCGAGATGCGCGAGGCGGCGTGCGATGCGGGCGAAGCCGGCTTCGCTCGGCGGCTCAGTCAGGCACTGGCCGCAATGCAGCGTGGCCAAGTGGTGGGCGCCGCTGCGTACCGGCACGACGATATCGGTGATGCCTGCGTGACAGGTGTAGACCTCGACGCGCCCCGTGCGGCGCGCACGTTCGGCGGCGGCCAAGTCCGAAAGCAGGCAGGTCTCGGCATCCCGCCGGCCGTAATCGTTCACCAGATTGCAGAATCTGGGATTGGGATTGCGCGGGCGTCCGCTGAGCAGACGCAATTGCGGGTTGCGGAGCGCCCGCGTAGTGCCGGTGCCCTGCCGGGCGGTGACGCGGCCCGAGCGGGCCTCTTGCGCCCATATCAGGTCCACGTTCTTGAAGGGAAACGACCGGTTGACGAGCAGCAGAACCAGCTCGAGAAAGTCCAGCTCCTTGTGAAAAGCTTCGACGAAGAGGTCCTTTTCCTCGGCCGACAGCAACGCCACGCCCGGAGCGCCGGCGGGCTGGGCGGGCGCCGGCGGGGGCAGGCGGCGATGCGTTTGCGAATCGCCCTCAGGGGCGATGCGGGAGGGTTGTTGCGCCATCACAAGGCCAGCAGATCATGAAAGTGTCATTTTTGTCAAGAAATGAGCGTGAACGCGGCGCGCCCTCGCGCCATAATTCCTCTAAACGGCTGACTAGGGAGTCCATGATTCGCTTCGCTTGTGCGGTTATGTTCCTGGCGGCGGCCGCCGCCCAACAGCGTCTGGATCTGGCGCCCTTCGCGCGCCCTTGCTGCGCGGAGGAGCGGCATAGGCTTCAAACGACCTTCGACTATGCGCACCCGGCGGGATTGCTGCGCGGCGCCGGCGGCGGCTGGGTCTACGGCTTGCAATGGGCCGAAGAACGCGATGTAGCGGGAATTCGCGTGCGCTTCGGCGCGGCGGGGCGCGCCGAGGCGCCGGCGGTGCAGTACTGGTTCCGTAACTGGCCGCTGCCGAAGCCGCAGAGCCACACCGTTGAAGACCGCGTAGACGACCCGTGGCAGGGCGCCTGGCTGACGGCCCGCACCGAGGCGCGTTGCAGCAGCGGGCAGTGCGAGCTGTCCTTCCTTCCCCTGGAAGCAAGCGAAAATCCCAACGCCAAGAACCTGCCGGGGGTGCGTTACCGGCGCACTCTGAAGGTGCGCCTGCGGTTTGCCGAGGGCGAGCGGCCGGCGGTGCAGGCGGTCGAAGTCTTCAGCGAGTCCCGCCTGAAGCGCTTCGAGCTGCGCCTGCGCATTCCGGGCGACGAACCGCGCCTGGAGGCTTACAACGGCTGGGTCCGGTCCCTGCGGCGCGCGGGAGGCGAATATCTGCTGACTGTGGACGGCGCCGATCCCCAGCCGCCCGGCTCTAACGACGTGACCATTGTGAAGGTGCGCACGGCGAAGGCGGCGTTCTCGTTTGCGCCCGCCGATGCCGAGAAGGGGCCGATGTACCTGCCGGATTTCCAAGCCTGGATCGCGCCGGCCGGCGAGGGCGCGCCGCCTACGGCCGCTCGGACGGAGAAAGGCCGCCGGATTCGCGAACGCCTGCTGGCCGAAGAGGAGCAGAGCTACGAGCGAGCTTCGCGCGAAATCCCTCCGCTTGATCCCATAGAGCGCAGCGGCGGCCCGCTGATGCTGGCGCTGGCGCCGGAAGCGAGCTGGCAGAAGTTCGGCCTGCAATGGGGCGGTCACGTACTGATCAGCAAGCGCGGCACAAAGGCCAAGGGCAACGAGCTGCGGCGGCTGACATGGCCGGAAGACACCATTTCCTGGCGCCTGGGCACAGGCGAGCAGCCTTCCTTCCGCCAAACGTGGGGCGATTCCACGCTGGCGCAACTGGAGGATCATCTGCCGGTGGGTTTGGCCCGCTGGAAGGCGGACGGGCTGGAATACCAGGAAGAGGCTTTCGCCACGGTGCTTTCGGGCCCGCTTTCGCCCGAGGATCCCGCACGCAGCGAACAGACGCCCGCAGTATTGATGCTGCGCCTTCGCATCCGCAACCCGGAAGCCGTCCCGCGGGACGCCCACTTCTGGCTGGCCATGCGCCCGGCCGAGCCTCTGGAGTTTCAGGACGGATTTCTCACCGCGACAGGCGGGCGTGACACGCGAGCTCACGTCCGGCCGCCCGCCGGGGCCCAAGCGCGCATAGAGACCTGCCGCGACGGAGCAAACACGGCTCCGGCTCTGCATATTCAAGCCAAGGTGGCCGGGCGGGCGGAAGCAGTCCTGGATTTTGCCATTCCCTTCATACCGGGCCTTTCAGAAGGCGAACGGCGGCAACTGGCGGCGCTCGATTACGGGGCCGAACGCGGGCGCGTAGTTGCTTACTGGAGGCAAGTAACCGCCGATGCGGTCCCCTTCCGCGTGCCTGAGCCGCGGTTTAACAGTTTCGCGCAGGGTCTGCTGGCGCGCATCAGGCTGTCGGTCACCAAGGATCCCAAGAGCGGCCTCTACATGGTGCCCGCGGCCAGTTACCGCTACCAGGGACACGCCAACGAGTCGGCGTTCCAGTGCCACTTATTGGATGTTCTCGGGCACCACCAACTGGCTGCGAAATATCTCCACACGCATATAGCGCTTCAAGGTTCAAAACCTTTTGCGGGAAGTTACACGGGCGATCAAAAGGGTGTGTATCACGGCATGCGTGTGGACGAGGAGTACGATTACTCGGTCAGCGCGCCGCCATATAATCTGAACCACGGGACGGTCCTGTGGATCCTGGCCGAACACTATTTCTACACCAGGGACCGGGTTTGGCTGGAAGGCGTAGCCGCCAGCATGAAGCGCGCGGCGGACTGGATCATCGAGCAGCGGCAACTTACCAAGAAATCGCTACCCTCGGGCGAGCGCTGCCCGGAATACGGCCTGCTGCCGGCCGGTCACCTGGAGGACAACGACGACTGGGGCCACTGGTTTGCGGTCAACGCCTACGCCAGCGCGGGCCTGACGGCGATGAGCGAGGCCCTGGCGGAAATCGGCGATCGGGAGGCGGCGCGCTACGCGGGTGAAGCGCGCGCCTACCGGGAAGACCTGCGTGCGGCTGTGCTGCGGGCCATCGAGGACGCCCCGGTGGTTCGCTTGCGGGACAACACCTGGGTGAGCTGGGCGCCGCCTCGCGCGCACCAGCGCATCCGCATGTTCGGGCCGCTGCGCACGGGCTATTACTCGCGTTACGGCATCAAGGAAATGCCGACTTTCCGGCTTTCGGCTACGCGCGAGTTGCTTTACGGGCCGCTGATTCTGTTCGAGACCGGCATTTTCGATCCGCGCGAACGGCTGGCTGAGTGGGTGCTGGATGACTGGGAGGATAACGCCACCATGTCGGAACCGCTGGGGCTGCACGTTCACGGCTGGGTGGACGAAGAGTACTGGTTCAGCCGCGGCGGCATGGTATTCCAACCGAATTTGCAGAATCCCGTGCGCACTTACTTGCGCCGGGGCGAGATCAAGGCGGCGATTCGCAGCCTTTATAACAATTTCGTCTCATGCTACTACCCGTCGGTCAACGTATTTACCGAGGAGTACCGGCAGTGGGTTCATCCCAGCGGGCCGTTTTTCAAGGTTGCCGACGAAGCCAAGTTCGTTCACCGGTTGCGCGATCTGTTACTGACTGAGTTCGAAGGTGATCTGCTGCTGGCGCCGGGTACGCCGGAACGCTGGCTGGAGGCGGGCCGCGAAATAGTGGTCAGCCGGGCCCCTACTTACTTCGGGCCGGTCAGCTATCGGCTTAGGGCGGAGCAAAAGCGGGTGACGGTCGAGGTGACGTTGCCGGACCGCGCAAGGTATCGCGACGCCTGGCTGTATGTGCGGCTTCCCGGAGGCAGCGCGCCCGGCGAGGTCACCGTAGATGGAAAACTCTGGGAAGATGTGGATCGCCGGGCCAGGCGTGTCCGTCTGCCGCGGATCAGCGGGCGGGCGATGCAGGTGGTGATTCAAAGGTAGGCGGCGCGGCCGGAGGCGCTGCGGCAAAAGAGGTGAGCAAATGAAGGGTCGCATTCTTTACCTGCTGTGCGTGGCGGCAATATCGTCCTCGGTTTCGGCTCAGGAGACGCGCGGCACGCTGGTCGGGCGAGTAACCGATCCGAGCGGCGCCGTGTTGTCGGGGTCGAGGTAACTGTGGAGAACTAGGCTACCGGTGTCAAATCGGCGACTAAGACAAACGCGGACGGCCTTTATCAAGCCCGGTACTTGCTTCCCGGATTCTACCAGGTTACTTTCAGTTACCCGGGTTTCCGCACCCTGGTGCGGCGGGACATCGAGATACGCATCAACGACCGCGTCAGCAATACCACCACTCTGGGAGGAAGCAAGAGCGGAGGCTTCCAGACGGTGGGCTACACGCCTCCGGCCGACGCGGTGCAGGAATTCAAAATACTGACGGCCAGTTTCGACGCGGCGACAGGACCCAACCTGGCCGACCCAAACTATTACTACTCGCACGTGGGCCGCATAGACCACGCGGCGAGCGCATCCAATCGGATTTACGTTCGCTGGGACTTCAGCAAGAACGTGGAGAAGAACTTCAACGACTATTTCCAGACCGAGGCCAGCGGCTTAACGTTCCAGGCGAGCCGGACGTGGTCGAAGTTCATGGAAGCGACGCAATTACTCAATGCCGACGATCCGGTTCCCTCCGAGGTTCTTTCCAGTTTGGATTACCCGCATCGGCCGGCGATCAGCGCCATCTGCGAGTTCCCGCTAGGCAAGGGCCGCTGGTGGTCGGCTTCCGCCCCGCGGGTGCTGGAGAAGATCACCGGCGGCTCCGAGCGGCGGATCGCGGCGCTCCAGGCGCACCTGCATCACCAGGTTCATTACCGGCAAGGTCTCATCAAAAGTGGCCAGCATGGACTCGACCAGATCCAGGCCGCCGGAGGCGCGGACCTCGGCCTCATCCATTGTGTAGTAGACCTGAAAGCCGGCCCAGCGGTTCTTGGGGGCCGATTCCAGCAATTGGCGCAAGCGGCGGATGCCCGGGAAGTCGCGTTTCGTGTACACGTGCGGCTCGGCTTCCCAGCTTCCGGCGTGAATGCGGAAGCCTTCCGCCAATAAGCGCCGCAGTTCGGAGGCCATCTCGCCGCGCGGCTTTAAGGCGGCCAGCAGGCGGTGCCAGTCCCAATCGGGCTGCAAACGCCAGGCTGCGCCGCCGGCGGGAGGCCGGATATAACCGCGCTCGACCTGCATGCCGCACTCGAAGAGGCGCTCATCGGTATCCATCGAGATGAAGAATTTGGCGCAGCCGAAGCTGACGTGATTCGACAACGGCTTGGCTTCGCGATTGGCGCGCGGCAGCAACCCGATCCAGCGCCAGTAAACGCCGCGGCCGTAACGTTCGGTGATGAAGGGCCGGCCGTAACGAGCTTCCAAAGCGGACTTTAGTATCCGCGTGATGCGCTCGCGCTCCTCCAGGTTGCCCACCCGGATGCCGCGGCGGAAGTCCAGGAATTCCGGGCGGAACCCGATGGTTCCGGGCGCCAGGGGTATGCTCACGCGTAACAGCGTATCTCAAAGATGCGCGCCTCGGGCGCGCCGTTGGTGGCCCGCACGCGGACGCGAAGGGCCGTGACTTCAAGCGGGGCAAAGCGATGGCGACGCAGGCGGTAGAAGTTTCCCGTTACCGATTCCAGTTCCACCCAGTCGCCGCCCGGACGGCGCGCTTCGAGCACGTAATCCCGCACGGTCTCCGGCTGAGGGCCGCGGATGATGGTGCGGTTAACGCTATCCTGCGCGCTGAGCGTGAGCATGCGGTCGAAACCGGTGTCGAAGGTGATCTGAACCTCGGCGATGCGTTGCGGTCGCTCGAACTCCAGTGCGATCCACGGCTCGGCGCCGGAGACGGGCGCGGCCCAGTGGTGGATCTGTTTGCCTTCTTTGTCCGGGTAGTCCCGCGTGTGGCCGTCGATTACGTTGGCGGCGCGAGCGGGAGGCAGCTCGGCGGAGGCGGTGACGCGGGCGCGGCGGGCCAGATCGTCGGGGTCCTGATTGATGAGGCCGCGGACGGTCTGGTCGTCGCGCAGCAGCATCTGCTGGAGTCGGGTGAGGGCGGCCTTGTCGCGGTAAAGCTCGCGCGGCGTCAGACTGCGCGCCAGGCAGAGCGCGGCAGCGGTTCCCACGGCCTGGCCGACTGCGGCGCAAGTGGCCATCACGCGCGTGGAGGTGAAGGCCACATGCGAGCAGCTTATGTTGCGGCCGGCCATGAATAAGTTGGCCAGGTTTCGGCTGTAGAGGCAGCGCAGCGGGATGTTGTAGACGGAGGGCGTGTGCACGGCGACGTTGGGCGGCAGGTCGGGGCGATCGAAACCGCCGGGCGGGTGATCGTCCATGGGCCAGCCGCCGATGGCGACGGCATCATCGAACCGGCCGCCGTTCATGAGGTCGTGCTGAGTCAGAATGTGATCGCCCAGGATGCGGCGGCTGCCGCGCTTGCCGGGGATCATGCCGATCCAATCCAGGGCCCAGCAGGCGCTGGAGGGATGATCGCCGCTGTTCTTGATGTAATCCCAGACGCCCATGACGATGGAGAGCAGCTCGAAGCGGATGCGCTCATGGTCGCGGATGATGTTCCGGTTGCCGCCCCAGGCGATCCACCAGTAGCCGTACTCCCAGGAGCGGACGGATCGCATGCGCAGGTGCTCGCGGGAGACCTTGCGCGCCCAGCCCGGGGGCGTGAAGGGCATGGGGCGGTCAAGGCGGCGCGCGGTGAATAGCAGGCTTGAACCGAGGGTTTCGCCGTCGGCCTTCTCAGGAGCCAGAGATTCGCCGAACTCGTTGCGGGCCTCGCGCCCGGAGCGCATGTCGGCTCCGGCTTCCAGCGCCAGGCGGCTGTCGCCGGTGGCGTCGCAGAACAAGCGGGCGCGGATGCGATAGAGCTGCTCGCTGCGGTCGCAGCGCACCATGACCTCCTCGATGCGATCTTCGCGCCGGCGGGCGCCGTAGAGGGTCGCGTCGAGCAGCAGGGTGATGTTGGGTTCGCTCACGACCTTGTCATAAAGCAGCAGATCCCAGAGTTCCCAACTCCGGTGCGGGTTGGCGACGGCGTCGGCCAGGCGCAACTCTTCGAGGATCCCGCCCTCGCGCCAGCCGCGGTGTCTGGAGTCCGCGCCCATCACGTGCATGCGCACTTCGCTGGAGGAATTGCCGCCCAGCCGCGAGCGATCCTGAAGGAGGACGACGCGGGCCCCGCGGCGTGCGGCGGCGATGGCAGCGCAAACGCCGGCCAGCCCGCCGCCGGCCACCAGGAAATCGGTCTCCAGCTCCACCAGGGTCATGTGGGGTTCGGCAGGCAGTGCGCCCGGCCGGGCGGGAGGAGGCGCGAGGGCGTCGAGACGGGCGCGGATCTCATCAGCGGAGGCGGGCTGCCGGGGCGCGGGCGGCAGGCGGTCCGCCAGGACGATGACGGAGTATCCGGTGAAGGGGAAGGCGCTGAAAAAGTCGCGGCGATGCATGGGACTCTCTCCGCCTATGATATGCGCAGTCGGGGAATGAGGGTTACGCGCTCAGCCGCGTTCGGCGCGGGCTGTTTCCGAACGGCGGGGAATCTCGATCTGGAGCCGCTTGATCTTCTGGTTGAGGGTGGAAAGCGGGATGCGGAGCATCTCGGCGGCCTGGGTCTGACTCCAGTTGGCCTTTTCCAGGTGTTCGATGATGACGCGGCGCTCGTAATCGGCGACGATCTCAAACAGGGAGGCGTCGGCGGCCAGCCGCCCGGCGGCGTCGCGGCGGATGCGCAGACCGCTTTGCTGAAGCAGGTAATCGGGGAGCACGTCCACGCCCACCGCCGGCTGGGTGGCCAGCACTACGGCCCGCTCCACCACGTTCTCCAGCTCGCGCACGTTGCCGGGCCAGGAGTGATCCATCAGTATCTGCATGGCTTCGGAATCGAAGCGCAACAGGCTGCGGCCGGAGGCGTCCAGGAACTTGTCGTTTTCCTGGCAGTACTTGTTGAAGAAGTGCTCGATGAGAGCGGGGATATCCTCGCGGCGCTCGCGCAGCGGCGGCAGAGCGATGTTGATGACGTTGAGCCGGTAGTAGAGATCCTCGCGGAAGCGGCCTTCCTGGACCAGCTTGTGGAGGTCGGAGTTGGTGGCTGCCAGGATGCGCACGTCCACGCGGATGACCTCGCCGGAGCCCAGGGGCATGAATTCCTTCTCCTGAATGACGCGCAGCAGCTTCGCCTGCGTCTCCAGGCTGATGGTTCCGACCTCATCGAAGAAGATGGTGCCGTGATTGGCGATCTCGAAATAACCCTTGCGGGAGGCGATGGCCCCGGTGAAAGAACCTTTGACGTGGCCGAACAGCGTAGACTCCAGCAACTCCGGGGGCAGCGAACCGGAGTTGACGGCGATGAACATCTGATCGGCGCGGGGGGAGTTGGCGTGGATGGCCTTGGCGATGAGCTCCTTGCCGGTGCCGGTCTCGCCGGTGATCAGGATGGTGGAGCGGCTGGGGGCGACCTGCGCCACCAGGTCCAGCACGCGCACCATGCGCTCGCTCTTGCCGACGATGTTGGGGAAAGCGTAACGCTGCTTGAGGGCGCGTTTGAGTTGGGTATTCTCGCGCTCCAAGCGGCGCTTGGAGATCATGCGCTCGATCTCGATGAGAAGCTTCTCGTTGTCCCAAGGTTTCTGGAAGAAGTCGTTGGCGCCGGCTTTCAGGGCCTCCACAGCCAGGGGGACCGAACCGTAGGCGGTGATGACCGCGATGGGTGTTTCAAGGTCGCGCCGGCGTACCTCGCGCAGAACGTCCATGCCGTTGCGATCCGGCATGAGCAGATCCAACAGCACCAGGTCGTATTCGCGTGCTTCCATCTGGCGGAGGCCTTCGGCGGCGTTGGAGGCCGGGTCCACCAGATAGCCTTCGGGCCCCAGCAGGTCCTGAAGAGACTCGCGGATGTCCGGCTCGTCGTCCACCACCAGGATGCGGCCTCGCGTAGCTGCGGGGGCTTCCTCAGCGGGGGGCTTCTCAGGCATGGAGCGCTTTCCTTGCCAGCGGGAACTCCAAGCGGAAACAAGCGCCCTGGCCGGGCCGGCTCTCGACCTGGATTTCGCCGCCGTGCTCGCGGACGATGCCGTAGGTCACCGAGAGGCCGAGGCCGGTACCGCGGCGCGCGGCCTTGGTCGTGAAGAAAGGATCGAAAATGCGGTGCAGATTTTCGGGCGCGATGCCGGGGCCGCTGTCGTGCACCTCCACTTCCACACCCTGCGGGTGGGTGCGGCTGCGCACGCGAAGCACTCCTCCGGCCTCCATGGCGTCCCGCGCGTTCAAGAACAGGTTGAGGAATACCTGCTGGAGCTTGCCGGGATTGCCCTTGACCGGCCCCAGCGGCTCCTCCAACTCCAATTCTACCCGCACGCCGGCCTGCTCCATCTGGTGCTCCAGCAGCACCAGCGTCTCGCGGATGACGCGATTCAGATCCACGTCCTCGAAGGAAGCCGGCGCACTGCGCGAGAAATTCAGCAGCGCGTTGACGATCTCGCTGGCGCGGAAGGTCTGCCGGGCGATCTTCTCCAGCAGGCGGGATTTTTCCTGATCGCCGGAGACCTGACGAGCCAGCATCTGAGCGTAAGCCGAGATCACCGCCAAGGGCGTATTGATCTCGTGCGCGACACCGGCGGCCAACAGGCCGATGGAGCTGAGCTTGTCGGCCTGCACCAGGCGGCGCTCAAGCTCGCTGCGTTCAGTAACGTCGTCAAAGAGGATGACGCGACCGATCTGCTGCTGGTCGCGCGAGATGAGGGGAGTTACGGCGATGTTGACCAGCGATTCCTGCCGGGCAGGCTCGGCTCGTCCGGCGCCCGCTTTGCCGTTGCCCCGCGCGGGCATCTCGATGACCTTCGGGGGCTGGAGACGCAAGGGGAACTGGTAGAGCTGATGGATGCCGTCGCCCGCGCGGGCCTGCTCGAAATGCAGAACCAGCTCGGGCGGGAACAGCTCCTGGAGCTTTCTGCCGAGCGCGTCATCGCGAGCGATGCCGGTCAGCCGTTCCATCTCCGGATTCCAGCCCTCGACGCGGTCATCAAGATCGGCGGCGACGACGCCCACCCGGATGGAGGCTACTATGTTCTCGCTGAATTCCTTGAGCCGCTCGTATTCGGCCGCTTTGCGCTGTAGCGAACTGTACAGCCGGGCATTCTCCACTGCGATCGCCAGGTAACCGGCGACCATAATGAGCAGGTCCAGATCCTCGCTGGACAGGAAATCTCCCGTTTCGGTGCGGCCCACGCCCAGGTAGGCTATGGTGCGCCCGCGGACCGAGCAGGGCAGGTAGTAAGTCAGGTCCAGCGCGGCCAGAGTGTGGCGCACGGAGGCCGGCCACTGGCGATCCAGGATCTCCAGCGAAGGGCCGGTGCGCTCGAAGAACAGGAAGGGCTTGCCGGGATCCGAGACCAGGAAGCTCAAATCCAGGGGATGCTCCGGCCCGAGCGGCTCGCCGTTGCGCAGGTAGATGCCGAAGGCTTTCTCTAAGCGGAAGCGGCCGCCGTCATCGGGCAAGAAAAACGCCAGGCGACCGACGGAAAGCGTGCGGCGCAGCCGATCAGCCAACAGCCGCAGTATGGATTCCAAGTCGGTGTCGGCGCCCAGATCACGGGCGAATTCCGCCAGCGTGCGGCGGTAGTCGTAGCGATCGCGGTAGAAGACGTGACGGTCCAGGGCCTGCTCGATCCAGTTGCGGACGGGCTGAAACACCAGCGCGGCGATCAGCAGTAGGACGGCGGCGGGAGCCGGTTCGAGGTCCTCAAAGCGCCCGATGGAGAAGACCAGGCTGTAAAAGATGCCGAGCACGCACAAGGTGGCCAGGGTGTAGACGTACCCCTGGCGGAAGATGACGTCCACGTCCATCAGGCGGTAGCGCAGGATGGCCCAAGCCCAAGTCAAAGGCACCAGCAAGAGGCCCAGCACGGACAATTTCATTGCCGCAGGGGGCAGCGCGCCCAAAACGTAGGGGATGCCGTAGAAGACGGCAAAAGGCGTGAAGCCCGCCAGCGCCCCGTTGCGCAGCCACTTCAACTGCTGGCGCAAGGCGGGGTCGCCAGCCCGGCGGCGAGCCAGAATCAGAAACGCCGAGCCCGCCAGCCAAGCCGCCGTCAACAGAGCCATCCAGGCGCGATCCAGCAGCCAGCTCAGTTCGTTGAGCGGCAGCGCCACGCGCAAGCGGCCCGAGGCGGCGCCCAGATAGGCCGCCAGCAGCAACACCGAGGGGACGTACAGCAGCAACGGGCGCAGCCGTCCTCGCAACCAGCGACGCGGCTCGGGGAAGCTCAGACAGAAGTGCAAGAACAAGACGGGCGCAAACAAGCCGGCGGCCACGTTGCCGAAGTACATGGCCTTGTCGAAGCTGTTCAGCTTGCCGCTGTAATGAAATGTAAACAGTACGAAGGCCGCCAAACAAAGCAGGTAGAAATGCACCGCTTTGGGCGCGCGCGTGCGGCGGAACAACACGAACAAGCCGATGGCGAGCCAGGCCGCCCCCACCAAGTACTGGAAATAAAGCGCCAAGTCCGGTCGCGTCTCGCCGGTGATGAGCTGGGCCTTGAATTCGATTCCCTGGCGGCGCACGGTGTAGCTGGTGCGCTTCCAGGGCCCCAGACCCACCAGCACGCGGGCGACGTCGGCGGCCTCATCAACCGGCGCGCCGTTGATGCGCAGCAGAACGTCTCCGGGCTTCAGGCCGGCCTTGTCGGCTTGCCCGCCGGGCACCACATGAAGGGCTTGGACGCCGGCGGCGCGATCCACCCAGATAACACCGTCTTCCGGTAGGCGGAAGCGAGCTTGCTGCTGGAGATTGAGCCAGGCGGCAACCAGGGCGGCGCCGGTGAGGACCACCAGCAACGCGAGCCAGAACTGAAACTTTAGTTCCCGCATGGGACCGCCTCGGCGCCCCAGACCTTACACTCCTCCGCCCTCAGCGTAGCACGCCGGATGCCAAGAGTTCGAGACAGGCCGTATCTCCAGATTAGCTTAGTTTTCAGCCTGATACAACCAAAACCGGAGCCTCAGATCTGCTTTTTTGAAGCGCCGAGCTACCAGGAACCGTATAAACGCGCTACGTCGCCGCAGCCTTGCGCCTCGCACCAGGCTCTTATCGCTGCTCGCTGATCTCGGATACGGCGCCGTCCACGTCTTCGACCCGCACGCGCAGCGACTTGCGCCGGGCGAGTTGTTCCTCAGGCAGCTCGAAGCGGGCGGCAATCATGCGGTCCAGGCTCTGGCGGGGCGCGATTCGCGTGCGGGCAGTCAGGCTGGGATTGTACTTCTGCCCCAGCAGCGGGTAGTAGCGGAACACGTTGACGGCGTCCGGCTCGGATATGACGGCGCCTTCCAAGGTCCGCCCCTCGGCTGAATCCAACAGCACATCCACGCGCCGGACCACGAAAGGGTAGTTGGCGGCGTTGGCGAAGCGGAAGTCTATCACCACTATGGTGCTGGAGTCCGGCAGGGCGAGGGTACGCACTTTCTGGATGCGCCCCTCCAACTCCAGGTGGGCTCCGCGCTGGATCCAGAACACCAGGGCGGTAAGCAGCGAAACCGCGGCCAGCCCTATCAGCAAGAAGGGCATGAACCGCCGTATGCGCTCAGCCTTGCTTTCGCGCATGCGCCTCCGCCAGCATGGCCAGGGCGATCGAGCGGATCTTGGTTTCCGGCGTCTCGGCGCGCGACAACAAAATGAGCGGCACGCGCGCGCCGTAGACGATGCCGCCCGATTCACCCCGCGCGAAATAAAGTATGGCGCGGTAAAGGATATTGGCGGCCTCGATATCCGGGGCGATAAAGATGTCGGTGTTCTCGATGAGGGGGCTTTCGATTGCCTTGCGTTCGGCGGCGAAGCGACTCAAGGGGGCGTCCAGAGCGACGGGGCCTTCCAGGTAGGCGCCCTTGATCTGACCGCGGCGGTTCATCATGGTCAGTGCGGCGGCGTCCACGGTAGCGGGCATTTCGGGGTTGACCATTTCCAGGGCGCAAAGCAGAGCGAGGTTGGGCTTTTCGATGCCGATGGCGTGGGCCACCTCGATGGCGTTGCGGCAAATCTCGGCTTTCTGCTCCAGGGTGGGCGCGATGTTGATAGCCGCGTCGCTCATCAGCATCAGGCGGTTGAAGCCCGGAACCTGGAAGACGATCACCTGACTTAGCAGGCGCCCGGTGCGCAATCCGGCCTCGCGGTCAAGCACGGCGCGCACCAGCGTGGCGGTGGAGATTTTGCCCTTCATCAACAGGCTGGCCGAGCCGTCGCGCACCAAAGCAATGGCCTTGCGTGCGGCGGCCGCCTCGTCGGGCTCATGAATCAGCCGGGCGGGAGGGATGTCCAGGCCCGCCGCCCGCGCCATTTCGAGGATCTTGTGAGCGTTGCCTACGAAGATGCCTTCGGCCAAGCCCAGGGGTCCGGCTCTCTTGAGGGCCTCGATGACGTCGGGATCGTGGCCGGCGGCCACGGCGATGCGGACCGGCCCCAGCGCGCGTGCGGCGTTTACCAGCTCATCCAGGTCGCGATACATCACTGCCTCCCGTCGCCGAGAACCTGGCGGATGAGTTCTTCAAACTCGGGCGCTTCAAGCAGACCCTTCTTATCTATGGCCTGCTGTTTGACGCGCGCCAGCAGCTCATTGGCCTGCTCGGGGGTGGCTTTCAGGCCCCGCTGCTCCAGGTGCTCCTCGATGTTGGCAAGGCCGCTGCCTTTGCCCAGGGCGATCTCGACGCCGGGGCGGCCGGCCAGCTCGGCGCGGAAGGGTATGTACTCGAGCGGCTCGACGTTTCTGGAGCGGCGGTGGAACATAGTGACGATGCCGGATTCGATGCGGTAAAGCCAGTCGCCTACGATCGGCCGGTTGGGCGGGAGCGAGAAACCGGCCATTTGCTGCACGAGCTTGGACAACTCGTAGAACTTCTCGGTCTTGACGCCGACATCCACACCGTACAGGCACAGCAGGGCCATGACGGTATCTTCCAAGGGCACGTTACCGGCGCGTTCGCCGATCGCCGAAACCGTTACATGAGCCACGGAAGCGCCGGCGGCCAGAGCGGCGATAGTGTTGGCCACGCCCAGGCCGAAATCCTCGTGGCAGTGAATCTCGATAGGTTGGCGGAAGCGCGCCTTGAGCTTTGCCACCACGTGCGCGACGGCCTGCGGCGTGCAGCCGCCGAAAGAATCCGCCACGGTCAGGGCGTCCATGTGGCCTTCGGTGGCCACGCGCTCGACCAGATCCATGTAACGGTCCAAGTCGGCGCGCGTGCTGTCAATGGTGAAGAAGACGGTGTACAGGCCCGCCTCTTTGGCCGCCAGGGTGGTCTCGATGGAGGCCTCGATGGCCCACTGCATGGTCTTGCCGTAGGCGTTGCGGATGATGTGGTCGCTGGAGGGAATCTCGGTGATTATGCCGGTAACGCCGCAATCCTTGGCCAGCTTCACATCTGCCGGAAGACAGCGGGCGAATGAGAAAATCTCCGAGGGCAAACCCAGAGCCACGATGTCCTTAATAGCCGCCTCGTCTTCGGAGGAGACTGCCGGCATGCCGGCCTCGATGCGGTGCACGCCGGCCTCGGCCAGCTTGCGCGCAATGGCCACCTTTTCATGGCGACGAAAGACGACGCCCGTTTGCTGCTCGCCGTCGCGGAGTGTGACGTCGTGGATCTTGACGGTGTGGGGGAAGTTGAATGCGGCGCGAACCTCGGGCAGCCAGTTCCAGGGGCTGGTGAACCAACGGTCAGTCTTCCAAGGGGTGTTCATTTGGGCTAGCGAGTTCTCCTTTTTGCGATTGATCGGGTGCGATCAGCCATTATAGCGGCCGCGCCCCGGCTGACTGGCGCGGGGCCAGGCGACGGCTTGCCTGCCGAGTCATAATAGGACTCGTGTTAAAGGAGGGCACCAAGGATGCACGCGGCAGCCGATAAGCAATCCGCGCGGCGGGCGCGGTGGAGCAAGTGGCTGGCGATCGCGGCCGGCTTGGCTTCTCTGGTGTGGTTTCTGCTGCGGGTGGTTCCCAAGCCGTCGCGGGCGGCATACCCTTGCCAGAGGGCGGCGGCACCGATGGCCGGCGGGTTCCTGGTCTGGCTGGCGGGCCTGGCAGGGGCGAGGCTGCTCAATCAGCGAGCTTCGGCCTGGCGATGGCGAGCGGGGCCGTTGGCGGCGGCGCTGGCGGTGGCGGTGTATCTGCTGTGGCTGCCGCTGGGTTTCACGCCTGAGGCCGGGGCGCAAGAGGCTTTCACGCCGCAAGAGCCGCCTAATCAACCGATGGGTGTGGGGCAAGGCATATACCCGGGCCGCGTGGTGTGGGTCTATGAGCCCGCCGCGACGCGCTGGGACGGCAAGACGGGCAACTGGTGGGAGGACCAGAACACCGATCCCAAAGCGGTAGCCGGGATGCTGTCGGAAGCCTTGCGCGGCCTGAGCGGGGAGAAGACGGACCGGCAAGCCTGGCGGGCGCTGTTCCGGCACTTCCAGCGCACGCGCAAGCTGGAGGCGTCCGGCTACCGCAAGGGCGAGAAGATCGTGATCAAGATCAACTCCAACCAGGACCGCGGCGCAGACTGGAAGCCCGGCGCAGGCATGCACAGCCCGCAGTTGATCTGCGCATTGCTGGACCAACTGGTGCGGGAGGCGGGGGTCGCGGCGGCGGACATTACTATTTACGACGCTTCGCGGGGCATCGGGGATCCGATTTATCAGAAGGTGAAATCGCGGCCGGAGTTTCAGCAGGTAAGGTTTGTAGTAAGTCCCCAGGCGGCGCGCGACGGGAGGCTGGCGGCAGAGCCGGACATGAGCCAGCCGGTGCGTTTCGCCGAGCCGGGTCTGCCGCCGGCCTACCTGCCGAAAGTAGTTACGGAGGCCAGATACCTTATCAACTTAGGATTGCTGCGGCCGCATACTTTGTTTGGAGTTACTCTGACGGCCAAGAATCACTTCGGCTCGACTTACTTTGCGGAAAAAAAGGCGTGGACGCCGGCGCCTCTGCATCAAACCGGAATGCGCGGACGGCCTATGGGAAGTTATAACTGCCTGGTGGATTTGATCGGACACCGGCAGCTTTCAGGCAAGACGCTGCTTTACTTACTGGAGGGGCTTTATGTGGCGGAACACCAGCAAGGCAGCGTCATGCGCTTCGCCTCCTTGGGCGACCGCTGGACGGCCAGCCTGCTGGCTTCGCAGGACCCGGTGGCCATTGATTCGGTCGGGGTGGATATTCTGCGCAATGAGCCCAAAGCCACTCAGGTGCGCGGCAACCCGGACAATTACTTGCATGAAGCGGCCCTGGCCGACGCGCCGCCTTCGGGCACGGCATACGATCCGGAGGGGGACGGCGTGCGACTGACAAGCCTGGGAGTGCACGAGCATTGGAACAACGCGCAGCAGCGCCAGTACTCGCGGAACCTGGGCAAGCGGGAAGGCATCGAGCTGGTGAACTTGGGCCGGCCTTTGCCCGTGCCGGCCGCCTCAGGCGGCCAAGCCGGCGGGCACTAAGCGCGGCGCGCGGGCGGCCGGGACTCCGGCGGACGTGCGAACTCCAGCAACTCCTGCCTGGGCACGCCGGGCTCAAAGCAGCGGCGGCAGCGCGCCTCGTAGAGGCCGGCGGCGCCCACCACAATCAGCTCGTCGGAAGCTACCAAGCGCTGGGTGTGCTTTGCCGGATTGCCGCACCGCACGCAGATGGCCAGAGTCTTGGTGATGGATTCGGCCAGCGCCAGCAGCTCCGGCACGGGCGGAAAAGGCCGCCCCAGATAGTCGGTGTCGAGGCCGGCCAGGATGACCTGCTTGCCGCTGTCGGCCAGGCGGGTGGCTACCGGAATCAATTCCGCTCCCAAGAAGTTGATCTCATCCACGCCGATTACCTCGCTGCGCCAGTCCAAACGCTCCAGAATTTCGGCGGCGTCGGAGATGACTTCGGATTTCATGCGGACGTCGCCGTGCGAGACGATCTCATCGCCGGAGTAGCGAGTATCCAGCGCGGGCTTGAAGACCTGCACACGCTTGCGGGCGATCATGGCGCGGCGCAAACGCCGGATCAGCTCTTCGCTCTTGCCCGAAAACATCGGCCCGCATATGACCTCGATCCATCCGGCGCCGCCGCTGAGGAACTCCATGCCGACCATAATGCCACGCAGCGCGAGGGCTCAGCGCGGCGCAGCCTCCAGGGCGACGGACTCCAGAAGCTCGGGCCGCGCGGTGATGAGCGATCTTTCCAGGTCCTCGCCGGTTTCGATCACGTGCTTGAGATACCGGGCGGCCAGCCGGATGCACCAGGGATCGGTGACGGGGCGGCCGGCTTTCCGGCTCAGCTCGAGCAAGAGCGGATGGGGCAGAGCGATGACCTTCGTCCGGCGCCGCTCGCCGGAGTTGAGGGCGAATTTCACATCCACCGTATCGCTGTGCCGTATGGAGATGGCGTTCTGTATCCACAAAAACTCCACGCGCCAGATGCGGCCCAGCAGATCGGGTCCGGCCTCGAAGCTGCGGAAATTCTGGAGCATCGGAGTCATGCTATCACGAGCGGGGCGCATTTCAAGCACAGGGGAGGCGGGCGCGAGCCTTCATAACCACAGGCTTGCCAGGCGGTAGGCGGCAAATGCAGCGGCGTAAGCCAGCAGCTCGAGGTAAACGAATTGGATCAGCGGCCACTTCCAGCCTCCGGTCTCGCGCCGGACCACCGCCATGGTGGAGATGCATTGCATGGCGAAGGCGAAGAAGATCAGCAGGGCCAGGGCGGAAGCGGGCGTGAGCTCCCGGCGCAGGGCTTGCTGGAGTTCGGGGGAGGCGGCGTCAGCCTCCATGCCGTTAAGGGCGCCCAGCGTGCTTACGATGACCTCGCGGGCAGCCAGCGAACTGATCAATCCGACCCCGATTTTCCAGTCGAAGCCCAGGGGCCGGATCACGGGCTCCAAGGCGTGGCCGAGCGCGGCCGCGTAGCTTTGCTGGATGGGCGGGCGCCGCCCTTCGCGAAGGGGCAAGGCGGCCAGCCCCCACAGCAACACGGTGACGGCCAGAATGATGGTTCCCGCGCGGCGCAGGAAAATCTTTGCGCGGTCCACCAGCAGCAAGCCCAACGAGCGTAAGGTGGGCCAGCGGTAAGGCGGCATTTCCAACACAAACGGCGTTCGCTCGCTCTTCAACACGGACGACTTCAGCAGGCCCGCGGTGGCGATGGCAGCCAGAAAGCCCAGCACGTATAAGCCCAACAGGGCGGCGGCGCGCGTGCCGAGCAGCGGCCCCAGCAAGGGGCGCTCAGGCAGGAAGGCCGCAATGATCAGGGTGTAGACCGGCAGGCGAGCCGAGCAGGTCATCAGCGGGGAGATCAGTATGGTGGCGATGCGGTCGCGCCGGTTCTCGATAGTGCGCGTGGCCAACACCGCCGGGACCGCGCAGGCGTAAGCCGAGATGAGCGGGATGAAAGACTTACCCTGCAATCCGACGCGAGCCATAGTGCGGTCGGCGATCAAAGCCGCACGCGCCAGATAGCCGGAATCCTCCAGAATCCCCATGAACAGAAACAGCAACAAGATCTGCGGCAGGAACACCAACACCGAGCCCACGCCGCGCCAGACGCCGTCGGCCACCAGGGAGCGCAGCGCCGGGTGGGGCATGGCCTGGGCCACCAATTGACCGGAAAAGTTGAGCGCGGCCTGCAAGGCGTCCATCATGGGGCGCGCGCACAAAAAGATGCTCTGAAAGACCGCCACGACCACTCCCAGGAAGATCAGCGGTCCCAGCACGGGGTGCAGAAATAGGCCGTCCAGGCGCTGGGTCCACACCGGGGGCGCGGGCGGCTGCCAGGCGCGATCCCCGAGATGCAAGGCCCACTGGCGGCAGCGCGGGATGTCGTTCAACAGCGCGCGGTCAATGCGGGGGCTGCCGAGCGGCAGGCGCCCTTGCAAGAAGTCGTAGACCGCCTGGAGACCTTCGCCGCGCGCCGCGCTGATGAGCGCCACCGGCGCCCCCAAATGCTCAGACAGCGCCGCGACGTCGACCTGGCCGCCGCGAGACCGCAGCTCGTCAGCCATGTTCAGCACCACCAGCGCGGGCAGGCCCAGGGCGAGCACCGGCGCCGCAGCCATCAAGTGGCGGCTCAGGCTGTTGGAATCGAGCACCAGGACTACGGCGTCCGGGCGCGGCAAGCCGGGCATGCGACCGGTGAGCACCCGCTGGGCGACACGCTCGTCTTCCGAACAGGGCGTCAAGCTATAAATGCCGGGCAGGTCAATGATAGTGGCCTCGTGATCGCGGGCCAGGCGGACCTTGCCGACTCGCTGCTCGACGGTTACGCCCGGGTAGTTGGCCACTTTCTGGCGCAAGCCGGTAAGTCGGTTAAACAAAGTGGACTTGCCGGAGTTGGGCGGGCCGATTATGGCGAAGACGCGGGCCTTGCGGGGATGGCCGTCAGCAGGCGGAGCGGCCAGCGGGCAGGAGTCGCACTCGCGGCGGCTCATTATAGTGCATCATCGGCTGCCGGAGAGCGCAGCTTCAAGTGCGCGGCGGTTTCGCGGCGCAGAGCTATTTGGGCGCCATCCACATGGTAGATGCGGGGATCGCCGCCGGGGGCGCAACGGCCGGCTCGCACGCGAGCGCCTGGCAGCAAGCCCAAGGCCATCAAGCGATGGGCGGCCTCCTCGGGCAGGTCCAAACGCTCGATGACGCCCTGCCCGCCTTCCTCGAGATCCGGCAGGCTGAGCTCGCCGGGGGGTGCTGGGGCGCGCATAGCAGTCCCGTTGTTGAAAATCGCTTGCAGCAACTCCATAGTATCGCGCCAGGCGGGCCCGCTGTCAAGCTAGGGCACGGGTGCGCGCAGGCCTGCCGCCGCCGGAGGCCGTGCAAACGCGTTGCGACAAGGCAGGGGCTGCCTCGGCCGCCGGGAGCGGGTCGCCGGCGGGAACCGAAGCCCACCGGCTTGTATTGCCCTGCGCTATGATTGCCTTTCGATGGAGCAGACCCAGCAGACGCCGGCCCCGCCAGAAGTCTCCGTGATCCTGGTTTCCGAAGACAACGCCGCAGCGCTGCGACGCTCGCTGAAAGCGCTTGAAGCTTCCTCACCACGGGAGATCTTCGAGATCCTGGTTGTAGACAACGGCTCGCAGGACGAAAGCCCTAGGCTGGAGAGCGAATTCCCCGAGGCGAAGTTCCTGCGGCTGCCGCGCCGGTTCGGCTACGTCAAGGCCCTTAACATAGGCATGCGCACGGCCAAAGGGGAGTTTTTCTTGTTCCTTGCGCCGGAGGTGGAAGTCGAGCCGGACACGGTCGCGGGTTTGGCGGAGCGCCTGGCTGCGGACCCCACGACGGTGGCTGTGTGTCCGCTGCTGGTGGACGGCGAGGGGCGGCCGCAAGTTCAGTGCTACCGGCTTCCGGGTCCCGACCGGGTGATGCGGCAGGCGTGTCGAGGCCAGCACGAGCCGGTCGAGGCCGGCGCTTTGGGGGAGGAAAGCGCGGCAGTGGAGTTGCCTTCGCTGGCAGCCCTCATGATACGCAGTTACTTTCTGAAGGGACTGCGGTACATTGACGAACGCTACGGGCAGTCGTGGGCGGATGCCGAGATTGCGGCGCAGGTCCGGCGCGCCGGGCGCAAGATTCTGTTGATTCCGTCCGTGCGTGCGATTCTGCACCCGGCCCAGATTCCGGCGCTGCGGCAAGAGGCGAAAGTACGAGCGCTGTACTCGGCGGATTTCGCGCTGGGGGCGGCCGCCTTTCTAGGAAAGCATTTCGGGTTTCTGACGGGCCTCAAGGTGAGGATTGGCCTGGCCGCGTGGGCGGCGCTGCGGGCCCTGGCGTCGCTGGTGAGGCTGCGGGAGGTGGCGTACGAGTTTTATCGCGCCGGGTTTCTGATCAAGGGGCAAAAGCTGGACGGGACGCAGCGGTTTCTGTAGGGGGCCGGCGTTCAAAGCCGGCGCTGATGACATATCCAGGCAGATCGTGACCCCTCGGCGCGTACTACTTTTTTCTTATTCTTTCTTATTTTCTTAAGTGAGCTCGACGCTCAGCGTGCCATCGGCGGCGATCCTGGTCATGACACCCGAGACGTTGGGATTCGCGTGGCTGGCGTTCTCGACTCGATCCGGAAACACAACGGTGACCATGTACTGCCACTTCAACGAGTGGCTATCGGCGGGGATGTAGGAAGACGGGTATCGAAATGTAAAGGACTTTTGACCCACTACCGTGACACTGTGCGTCCAAGCCTGAGTATTCGCCAACTTGAAGCCTTTCGCACGTTTGATCCTCAGGTTGTAAGCAAGGTAGCCGTTACCGGTACAGAACCAGAGGAACCAGCAGCCCAGTAGCCGCCCTTCGACCCTGTATGTCTTCATGTCTATGACGCGGTGATTGCCAAGCGCGGAATCGCAATTCTTTCTCACATCTGTGATCTCCGCCACTTGGCCCCGGGGCATGAACCACTCCTGAGTGGGATCGGTGGGGTCACAGTATGGCAGTGTCCAGTCCGTCTGGAGTTTAACCTCCTTGTGGCAATCCGTTTCTGTCTGGGAAAAGGTGAAGACCCAGTCTTGCTCCACAGGCTGCCTACAGGTGCACCAGATGCTCGCGGACACCTGGTATTGCGGCCGGGGCTCGGCCAGGAAGGCAATGGAAAGCTCCTTGCCAGGGACAACCTTTGATCGCCGGAGAGGGAGCGACTGGCAGGCAGGCGGAGCAGCCCGGATACCCAGCGAGCCAGGAGCGGTTATCCCGGCCAAGACACTGTCCGGAATCCGCAGTCTCCATTCCCTGGATGAAGCGGCTATGATTTGGGCCGACTGGCCTGCGATGGTGACTTCCGGTGTGCCGACGTCCAGAAAGTTGCCCCGGACTGTAATCTCGGGCGGGTCTACCCATATACGCAACTTCTGTGGGCTCACATACACAAACCGTGGAACCTGAAGTCGACAGGGGAGGTTTGCAAGGTTCTCATAGGCGCTGATGTCCGCCTCCCACAGCAGCATGCGGGCGTTCTCGAAGACACCGTTTTGAAGCTCGTTGAGTGCCTTCTGCGTCTGATCTATGAGTGCCGAAGCGTCCTCCATAATCCTGCGCTCCAACTGATCGAGCCGGTCGAAGGTGTTATCGAGCTTCTTCTGGAAGCGCCGGTCCAGATCATCGACCAGCGATTTCAGGTCGGAATTGATGCTTTCCAGCAAAGCGCGGGCTTCGGCGCTGGCGGTCTTTATCATTTCCTGAACGCTGTCGATGAGGCCGTGCAGGGCCACCAACACGGCGCCCACGGTCACCGCAGCCAGCAAGTTGCCGAGCGGACCGCCGCCGCGTGCGCCTAGCCTCCTTTGCGCCATGGCCTGCACTGAAAGCTGCCAGGCGGTCAACTTGGCCAGGTCGGCGGCGGTCGGTTGACCGGCGCCTCCCAGCACTAGCTGGCGACGTGTGATTCCGGACATTCTTGTCTTGACGCGAGGCATGTGCTTACCTCACCTTTTTCTCGTCAATGTCCTCCCAAGGAACCTCATCCCTCGACGGGAGCTAGGCGGAATCCGAGGGCGCGTGCTTGGGCTTCCAGTCGCGCTTGGGCACGCTGGCGGAACCTGGTTTCCAGTTCGGCGA
>Ga0272448_1000871_pt1 | contig 43378 bp, 39 predicted proteins | sample YNPCB0191_FD_202220 | JGI IMG/M metagenome (GOLD analysis project Ga0272448, IMG submission 202220) | Hot spring sediment microbial communities from Yellowstone National Park, WY, United States - YNP-CB-019-1 | ecosystem: Environmental > Aquatic > Thermal springs > Hot (42-90C) > Sediment...
CCAATAGTGCAGATAGAATCAATAATAGAGGCATTAAGGAAGGTATTACCGGAGAGGTATCATAATTTACTACCATTAAACAGAGAAGCATTAGAAGCAGGTCAAAAATTAATGCAAGAAGCAATTAAAGCAACAGTGTAAAACATAGATAAAGTGTAAGGTAAAAGATAAAGTTGTTAAGATTTAATTACTTACTCTATAAATAAATTTTAGAGGAGGATAAGGAAATGAAAACTTTTATTCTAATGACAAAACTTTCTACTGAAGCCTCAAGCAAGATGAAACAACGAGAAAAAACAGGTAGAGCATGGCTTGATGAAGTAAAGAAAAAATGTCCGGAAGTTAAATTTAAAGCTCATTATGCTCTTCTTGGTCAATATGATTTTATTGATATATATGAAGCACCTGATGAAGAAACCGCTGCTAAAGTATCAATGATAAGCCTTGCAAATGGGGCACAACTTGCAGAAAGTTTACCTGCTATTCCATACAAACGTTTTCTTGAACTTGTAAACGAAATTTAGAAATACTTTCTTACAATAAATTAAAATACTGCAGAAGAGTAATAAATACTATTTATGAATCTTCATCTGTGTTAGTTTCTTCTGTTAAATCTTCTCTTATATCTTTTAGAAGTTCAAAGGCATAGTCAGCATTTTCTTCAAGAACCTGAATCTCAACTGGTCCTGTTAAAGGGTTATATCCAGTACCAATTACCCCAAAACCAAAAAGATCTTTGATATTTTCTCCTTTAACAAGATACTTGATATTTGCTTCATCAAGTATAGATTTTACCAACGAGATTAAAGCTTCATTTCCTGATTTAAAAACAGTGACAAGATTTTCCTTTGTTGCCTTTTCGCGTAAGTATGCATCGTTAGGTGTAAATAGAAATAGTTTATTACCTTCTGTATCAAAAAATGATGCAATCTGCCCAATTTCTTCTGTAATAAATCTTTTGCCTTCTGATATTTTACCACCTGCATCTATTACTAATTTTAAAAAATTATCAATACTTTCACATTTTAGGTAAATTCTTATTCCATCTGGAGATGGATTATATCCATCTCCTTTGATTATTGAACAGGGTAGATTCAGTTGTTGAGATTGAATAAATCCAATTGTAAGGTTGTTAAATTCCTGCTCATAGATTTCAGAATCAAAAATAGTTGAATAAAAAGTTTTTGCCCTTTGGAAATCTGTTACAGGAATTTCAATCCAAGCGAAAATGTTATTTTCCATAGTTTTTTCTAAATTGTACAAATAATGAAATTTACATACAAGGTAGTTTAACTATTAACATATCTATAAAGTTCTTTTAAATGATCATTTAGTATATGATAAAATTAATTGGAATATTAGATATTGTTAAGAATGCATAGAACCTCTTGCAAGTGAAGAAAAAACCCCTCCAAAACACATTATTACAAAAATTAATAGAACAAGTTTAATACTTGATAATAACATTAAACTATCAACTGTAGCAAATTTTACTGTTCCGAGGATAATTGAAAAAACCATTGTTACTATTCCCATACTAAAGGATTGTCCAATCATCCTCATTGATGAGAGAGTTGAGGCGGCAATACTGAACATAGAATTTTTAACTGACGACATTACTGCATTAGAATTTGGAGATGAAAATAAAGCATAACCAAACCCAAGAATTGACATTAAAAAAACAATAAGAATTTTACTGAAAAACAAATCAATAAAGATCAAAAAACCCAAACAAATTGTAATGATAGTCATTCCAATTGAAGCTATAATTTGAGGTTCATTTTTATCTGAAAGCTTTCCAGCTAAAGGAGAAAAAATAGCCATAAAAACAGGTTGAGCAATTAAAAGTAATCCTGTATCTTTTGCAGATATATGCTTAATATTTTGCAGATATAAACTCATTAAAAAACCAATAGCAAAAGTTGAACTATAATTAATAAATGCTGCTATATTGGAAAACAAAAACACCCTATTATTTTGAAAAATTGAAAAGTCGAAAATAGGTAACTTTACTTTTTTTTCAACTATAAGGAAAATCAGAAAAGTAATAATAGATATAGTAATTAATATAAATCCAGTAACTTTTGGAATAAATGAAAAACCAATAAATAAAATTACGAACATCGTTATATAAATCAAGGTCCCTACGAAGTCAAATTCGGTAATTTTAAAGTTTTTTTGTGAGGTATGACTTAAAGTTTTTATTGTAAGAAATATAATCAGCAAGCCGATTATATAATTAAAGACAAAAACATATCTCCAACCTAAGTTGTCTACAACAAATCCGCTTAATACAGGTCCAGTTGCCAATCCAATGTATACAGAAGCAGTATTTATTCCAATTACTCTTCCACGTTGATTTTTGTCATAGGCAGATATTAAAATAGGAATTGCTGTGCAGAAAATAAAAGCAGCTCCCAATCCTTGAATTATTCGAGAAAGTAAGAGTGTAATATCAGAGTTTGAAACAGAACAAAAGAAAGTTCCTAATGTAAATACAGTGACACCAATTTTGAAGAATAATTCACGGGATATTAAATCAGCAAGCCGACCTATTGGAATTAATAATACAACTGTAGCAAGTAAGTATGAAGTAGGTATCCAGGTTAACATTATGCTGCTAAGTGCAAAATCATTACTTATAGCAGGTAAAGCTATGTTAATTGCAGAGCTAATAAATGCTGTAAGAAAGCTGGAAAGAGTAGTTAAAACTAAAATACGTTTTGAATGAACTTTAGAGTATTCTACCACAAAATTCTTTTGAGTAAGTAATGTAAGGTAATTGTTTTTTAATTAAAGCCCAAAAAGTTTTATGGATATACCACAAATAAAAATTGTAAAACCTGCAATTGCATGACTGTATTTCTCAATAGATTTGATTTTAATTAGAGATAATCCTTTTATTGAGAGTAAGACAATTACAAGCATAGTGGATATAGTAAATATGCCAAATACTATAGCTACTAATGTAGCAATGGTGAAATTATGCTGAGATGCAGAATACATAAAAAGGGGTATAAGAACTTCACAGGGACCAAAAATAAAAATAATAAAAAGTACCCATACAGTTGATTGATCTTTGATTTTTAAAAAGTGTAAAACTTTATCAAAAAATGATTGATTATGAATGTGGCTATGATTATCTGATAATAAGTTAAAATGAGAATGATTATGTGAAAGTGAAGTTTTTACTCCCCAGATGAAATAAAATAGCCCAAATCCAATTAACAACCATGTAGCAATTTCGCCTCTTGTTGATTCAACTGTTTCCAAATGTTCGAGTGCAATACCAAATGCAAATCCAATTAATCCAATAACAATTGAACTTAGAACATGAAATATTCCACAAAGTATAGTTATTAGAGCTGTTTTTTTAAAAGACCAGTTTCTGGTCCTTGATAGTGCTATAAATGGAACGTAATGGTCAGGACCAAAAGCAGTATGCATAATTCCAAGACTTGCGGCTGTTAATAATAAAAGATAAACTGAAGTTTCCATATAAATGGAGATAAATTTGTCAATAGAATTTAACTGTTAAAAATTAGTATATTTCCTGAGAAAAAACAATAATCATCGGAGGTAGCAGGAGGTTATGCATGAACTATCGATAGCATCTTGTATTATAGAATCAGTTGAAAATTCAATCCCCGCCGGTAGTCAAGTAAAAACTATACGTCTTCAAATTGGGAAGTTAAGTAATGTTTTACCTGAAGCATTGACTTTTTCTTTTGATATAATAAAAGAAAATACACCATTAGAAAATGCTGTTATGGAAATCGAAATAAAAGATGTAATTGTAAAATGTAATCAGTGTGGTAAAGAAAGTATTTCAGATCCCCCTTTAATCCATTGTACAGTATGTGGTTCGTTTGATGTTTTAGTTTGTTCAGGTGAACAACTTGAAATAACAGAAATTGAGGTTGAATCTTAAATAATATATATGAGCATAATAAAAATAGAAAGAAAAGTTCTTGAAAAAAATGATGCAATTGCATCAGATAACAGACGGCAATTTCAGGAAAAGAATCTCCTTGTTTTAAACCTTCTTAGTTCTCCCGGCTCTGGTAAAACAACTTTGATTGAAAAAACAATTACAAACTGTAAATTTACAAAAAAAATTGCAGTTATTGAGGGAGATGTCCAAACCGAGCTTGATGCAGAAAGAATTGAGAAGTTAAATATTCCAGTTGTTCAAATTGTTACCAATGGGGCTTGTCATCTTGATGCTCAGTTAGTTAGAGATGCTTTTAAGAGGCTTGTTGATATTAGTTTCAATTTATTATTTATTGAAAATGTAGGAAATCTGGTTTGTCCAGCTGGTTATAATTTAGGAGAAGATCATAAAGTTACTATAATCAGCGTAACAGAAGGTGATGATAAACCACTTAAATATCCAGCTGCTTTTAGAAATTCTACTGCTGTTGTTATTAATAAGATTGACTTATTACCTCATTTAAATATTTCTTTGGATGTAATAAGAACTAATGCATTGAAGATAAATCCTAAATTAGAAATTTTTGAAATTTCTTGTATTACCGGAGAGGGAATTGAAAAATGGTGTAATTGGCTCAACTCTCTTATGAGGTAAATGGAAACAAGATATCATATTGAGATTAAAGGGGCAGTACAAGGGGTTGGTTTTAGACCTTTTGTCTATCGTATCGCACGTTCATTGAACTTAAAGGGGTATGTCTCAAATAATACTCAGGGAGTAATTCTTGATATAGAGGGAAACAAAACAAACATCAATGAGTTTCTGATTAAACTCAAATCTGAACTGCCTCCTAATGCTGTTATAGATGATATTACCTATTTTGAAGATACTCCTGCGTTTTATAAGTCTTTTGAAATAAAAGAAAGTTCTGAAAACAGTTTAATCTCGGCAATTATTTTACCTGATATTGCTATTTGTGATGAATGTAAAAAAGAAATGTTTGAGCCATCTAATAGGAGATATCTTTATCCATTTATAAATTGTACTAATTGTGGTCCAAGATTTTCCATAATTGAGAAACTTCCTTATGACCGTTGTAATACCTCGATGCGGCATTTTAAAATGTGTGAAGAATGTAGTAAGGAATATAATGATCCACTTAGCCGCAGGTTTCATGCCCAACCAATTGCCTGTCCCGTTTGTGGACCTAATATTGAACTTTATAGTAAAAATGGAAAACTCATATGCAGTGGCTATTCTTCGTTTGAACATGTTTCTGAATTTGTTAAAAATGGGAAAATAATTGCAATAAAAGGTATTGGTGGGTATCAATTAATATGTGATGCTTCAAATGATAAAGCTGTTGAAACCCTGCGATTAAGAAAACATAGATACGAAAAGCCCTTTGCATTGATGTTTTCTAATATAGAAAATGTAAAACGGGTTTGTGAAGTATCTTCAATAGAAGAAAAAGTCTTAGCTTCATCTGAGAGTCCAATAGTACTCCTTAAAAAATTGAGTTCCCCAAAGGAGTATGTATCAGAACTAATTTCGCCTGACAATAATTATTTAGGCATAATGTTACCCTATAGTCCGTTGCACGTACTTTTAATGAGTTTGCTAAATAATCCTATTGTTGCTACAAGTGGAAATATTTCCGAAGAACCAATTTGTATTTCCGATGATGAAGCTTTCGAAGTATTATCTCATATTGCAGATTATTTCTTAATTCACAATAGAGAAATTGTTAGATATGTTGATGATTCGGTTGTACAAGTAGTAAAGGGTAAAATACTTATTTTACGGCGGGCACGAGGGTATGCCCCATTTCCCATTAATATAGATTCATTGAATAATAGTAAGAAGATTTTAGCAACAGGAGGACATTTTAAAAATTCTGTTTCTATAAAAATAGATAAAAGAATATTCATAAGTCAACATATTGGCGATTTATCAAACGAAAAGTCATTTAATGCTTTTAAAAAAGTTGTTGAAGATTTATCAACAATGTACAGAGTTAATTATGATATAATTATAAAGGATTGCCATCCAGATTATATATCAAGTAAATTTGCTGACTCTCAAAACGCTAAAAATTATGCTGTCCAACATCATATAGCCCATATAGCTGCTTGTAGATTAGAACATTCGGTAAAAGGAAAAGCACTTGGTGTTGCTTGGGATGGTACAGGATATGGTCTTGATAAAACAATTTGGGGTGGAGAATTTTTTCATTCAGATGACAACTCTTTTCATAGAATAGGTTATTTTAATCCTTTCCTTTTACCCGGAGGTGATCAAGCCATAAAAGAACCCAGACGCAGTGCTATAGGGATTTTATATAACCTATATGGAGTTGAGGTTTTTAAAAAATTTTACTCTCTTTTAAGAACTTTATTTTCAGAAACGGAATTGTTAGTGATCAAACAACTTCTTGAAAAGCGTATAAATACTCCATATACCTCCAGTGTAGGAAGAATGTTTGATGCAATATCTTCACTGTTGAACCTTTGTAAAAAAGTAACTTATGAAGGTCAAGCTGCAATTAAATTAGAAAGCATAATAGAACCTGTTGATCAATATTATTCATTTAACATTGATGAAGCTAATGGAGTTTTAATTATAAGGTGGGAACCAATAGTTCATAAAATTATTTCGGAATTAAAAAATGGAGTTTACGCGGGAATTATTTCTGCTAAATTTCATAACACGCTTGTAGAGATAATTCTTGAGGTATTAAAGAGAACAGGATACAATCAGGTTTTAATTTCAGGTGGATGTTTTCAAAATGTTTATCTGCTTGAAAAAACTGTTAATAGATTAGAACAAAAAAAATATAAAGTTTTCTTGAATCAACAAGTTCCAATTAATGATGGTGGTATTTCGTTCGGGCAGATTGCGGCATATTTAATCACTGAAAATTATTTATCAAATAATAAATAAAAAAATATGTGTTTATCCGTACCCGGGAAAATTATTTCTCTTTATAAGAATGAAGAGGGCATAAGTCTTGCAAAGGTAGATTTTGGTGGTGTAAGCAGGGAAGTATGTGCTGAGATGATATCGGGGATAAAAGAGGGTGATTATGTTTTGGTGCATGTTGGATATATAATTTCAAAAATAGATGAGAAAGAAGCTATAGAAACAATCCGTGATATTGAGAAAATTAGTGAAATGGATCAGGAAGTATGAAATATGTTGAAGAATATAGAGATCCCGAGCTTGTACGAAAACTCAGGGTAGCACTGCAAAATACTGCAGAGAAGAAATGGAATGTTATGGAAGTTTGTGGTGGACAAACTCATACTATAATGAAATATGGAATCAATGATTTGTTACCTCCCAATCTCAATTTGTTACATGGACCTGGTTGTCCTGTTTGTGTTACTCCTATAGAATATATTGATGCTGCAATAGAGATTGCAATGAATGAAAATGTAATTCTTGCTTCATATGGGGATATGCTAAGAGTACGTGGTTCTAATTTTGATTTACTCTCTGCTAAAGGTAATGGTGCAGATGTTAGAATTGTCTATTCACCGCTTGATGCTATCAAGCTTGCACAAAAATATAAAGAAAAAAATATTGTTTTTTTTGCAATTGGTTTTGAGACAACTGCTCCTGCAAATGGTCAGGCAGTTTTATTAGCCAAGAGATTAGAGCTGAAAAATTTCTTTTTATTATCTGCTCATGTGTTAGTTCCGCCAGCACTACGGTTGTTATTAAGGGATAACAGGACAAAAATTAATGCAATCCTTGCTGCAGGTCATGTTTGTAGTGTTATGGGATATGAAGAATACATTGATATTGCTGAAGAGTTTGGTGTTCCCATTATTGTTACAGGATTTGAACCAACAGATATTCTCGAAGGAATTTTAATGGCTGTCAAACAACTTGAAAAAGGAATAACAAGAGTAGAAAATCAATATAGAAGAGTTGTTGTAAAAGAAGGTAATATTGAAGGGAAAAAAATTATTAATCAAGTATTCAATGTTGTTGATCGTGCGTGGAGAGGAATGGGAATTATTCCACAAAGTGGTTTAGAAATTAAAGAAGAATATTCGGATTATAATGCATTAGAAAAATTTCCCCTTACATTTAAGGAAAACATTAACAATAAATTAGTCTGTATTGCGGGAGAAGTTTTACGTGGGATAAAGAAACCATTTGAATGTTTATATTTTCGTAAGGAATGTTCACCTGAACATCCAATTGGAGCACCGATGGTTTCATCTGAAGGTGCTTGTGCTGCATATTATCATTACTATAAAAATAAAACTTTAACTTATGAATAATGAATTAAGCTGTCCACTACCTATGAATGAATATGATAAGGTTCTTCTGGCTCATGGTAGTGGAGGGACACTTAGTAATAAATTATATAATGATGTTATTTTTTCTGAATTAATGAACGAATACTTATATGATATTCACGATAGTGCAATTGTAACTTCTGGCGGACAAAAAATTGCTTTTACGACGGACTCTTATGTCGTAAAACCAATATTTTTCCCTGGAGGTGACATTGGAAAACTTGCTGTTTTTGGAACAGTAAACGATTTAGCAGTTGTTGGAGCAAAACCGAGTTTTATATCTTGTGGCTTTATAATTGAAGAAGGGTTATTGATGTCAGAACTTAAAAAAATTGTACATTCTATTTTTGAAGCCTCTTTAAAAGCAAATGTTAAAGTTGTAACAGGAGATACAAAAGTAGTTGAAAAAAGTAAAGGTGACAAAATTTATATTAACACTTCCGGGATAGGGATATTTGATAGAGAAATTCTTATATCTCCAAAACGTTGTAAAGATGGAGACGTTATTATAATAAATGGTTATATAGGAAATCATGGTATAGCTGTTATGCTGGAACGTGAAGGAATAACGTTTGAATCTAAAATTGAAAGTGATTGTGCTCCATTAAATGATTTAATTTCTAATATCCTTAATATTGGTATAGATGTACATATGATGCGTGATGCAACTCGGGGTGGTGTAGCAAGTGTCTTAAATGAAATAGCAAAATCTGGTAATGTTGGCATTCTTTTATATGAAGAAAATTTACCTATACAGGAAGAAGTTAAATCTGCTTGTGAAATTATGGGGTTTGATCCTCTCTATGTGGCTAATGAAGGGAAAGTAATTATCGTTGCAGATGCTTCAGATGCAGATAAAATTGTTTCAATTATGAAACAACATGAGCTTGGAAAAAATGCAGCTGTTATTGGAGAAGTGATTAGTAATAATGCAGGTGTAGTTACAATGAAAACTGTTATTGGAACAACAAGAATTGTAGATATGATTTCTGGTGAACAACTACCAAGAATTTGTTGACCGAAATATGAACGAAGTTAAAAATAGAAATATTATTACACAAAATCCAAAAATACTGGAAATTCTCAATAATATTGATAAGGTGGCAGATACAGACTGTTCGATTTTATTGATTGGTGAAACAGGTGTAGGTAAAGAAGTATTTGCTGAATATATACATAGGCGTAGTAATCGTCGAGACGGCCCATTAATTAAAGTTGCATTATCAACTCTTTCGCCAGATTTAATAGAGAGTGAATTGTTTGGCCATGAAAAAGGTGCTTTTACTGGTTCGATTGAAGAAAAAAAGGGAATGTTTGAAATAGCAAACAATGGAACAATTTTTCTTGATGATATAGATGACTTTCCTGTACATCTACAATCTAAACTTCTGCGTGTCCTCGAATCAAGAGAAATCAAACGTATCGGGGGGCATAAAACAATCCCCTTGAATATAAGATTGATAACATCAACTAAAATTGATTTGAGGACGCTTGTTTCTCAAGAAAAGTTTAGGATGGATCTGTTTTTTAGGATAAATGTCTTTCCAATCGAGATTCCACCTTTAAGAGAAAGAGTTGATGATATTCCTTTACTTGTTGAGCATTTTTTAAAATATTATGAACCTAACAAAAAAATTGAAATTTCTGAAACTGCAATGGAATGTCTTAAAAAATATTCCTGGCCTGGTAATATAAGAGAATTGCGAAATATTATTCAAAGGGTTGTGCTTTTTAGTAATGGTAAAGTAACTATTGATAATTTGCCATCAGAAATAGTAGGTGGTAATAGATTAACAGATTTTCTAAGTAGATGTGGTGATTGTTTTAAGAGCAAATCTATGAGTTTCGAAGAAGTTATGACTTGTGTTGAGAGTCATCTTTTGGAATTTGCTTTGAAAACTGCTGATGGTAACCGCAGTCAGGCAGCACGAATGTTAGGATTAAGTCTCTCTACTTTCCGGGATAAATTAAGAAAATATAATCTCGATAACTTCAATAATAACGGAAATTCGTAACTACCTTACGGAATCTCGCAAGTTCAATTAAAGGATAACCTCAAAAATCTCGTCTAAAACAATTTTTTTAGCTGGTATAAAATTTGCATATTCTTAATTAAATGAAACTACCACTAATCATATTGGGAATGGGTAATGACTTGTTTGGGGATGATGGTGTAGGATTATATGTGGCTGATAAGTTGTCTTCTCTTGTTGGTTCAGATGATGAAATTTGTATTATGACTACAAATTATGGAGGACTAAGGATTTTAGATTTTTTGCAAGGATATCATTCTGTTATAATTATAGATGCAATTACCACTGGAACAAGACATCAGGGATATGTTCATCGGTTTAAGGGAAACAAACTTGTCAAAACAACAAGACTGGTTTCATATCATGATATAAATTTTGTTACAGTACTTCGTCTTGCTAAACTAATGCAAATTCCTGTCCCAAAAAATGTTACAATTTTTGCCATTGAAATAGTTCAAACGAATGAATTTAAAGAAGGTATATCCCCAGAAGTCTTAAAGGGTGCTGAATATTGTATAAAACTGATTCAAAACGAAATTCAAAAATTTAAATTAAAAAACTATCGGAGGGAGTATGTTACCTGAAGATATTACTGCACTTGAAGCATTAGGAATTGCTATCAGAAGTGAAATTGATGCACAGAATGTATATAAAGATTTATCGGAACTATGTAAAAATGAACTTTTGAAAGAAAGGTTTGAAAATCTTGCTAAGGAAGAGAAAAAACATCAATTAATATTAGAGAATATTTATAAAAATATGTTCCCTGAGGTTGAGCTTGTTTTACCTGAATCTTTACTTCCAAAACATGCAGCTACTTCTATTTTAAGAAAACAGTTGGGTTTAAAGGATGTACTTCTTATTGCCATTGATGAAGAACGACGTTCAAGGGAATTTTATCTTGATTGCGCAAGTGAGGTGAAAGATTTATCTGGCCAAAGGATGTTTAGATTTATTGCTGATATGGAATTTTCACATCAAATGATACTACAAGCAGAGTTAGAAATGCTGGAGAAATTCCCATTTTATTATGAGAGCCCAAAATCCTGGGAAGCAGAATTAAGTTTAAGAACAGAAAAAATAAAGCGCAAATAATAAAATCCAATGAAACAGTCATTAGTAAAACCAGGAGTACTATTACAACAAGAAACAGAACTAAGGAGAGCATTTCTTGAACATGCTAAAGTGATACCTGGAGCTGAAAAAATAAAAATTTGTTTGCAGTGCGGTACTTGTAGTGGGTCCTGTCCTTTATCATATGCTATGGACATTATGCCAAGAGAACTTATTGCACTATTTAGGGCTGGAGATATTGATTCAATTCTTAAAAGCAGAACTATATGGATTTGTGCATCATGTTATACCTGCCAGACGAGATGCCCTGTAGGTATCAAAGTTACTGATGTTATATATGCTCTTAAAAGGACAGCAATAGAAAAAAAATATTTTACAAAACACTATCCAGTACATTCACTTGCAAGATCATTTACAAATTGTATTTATAAAACAGGTAGACTTAATGAGAGTACGCTTATGTTCAGATATTTTTTACGAACAGGAATCTGGAAATCATTTTCTTATTTGCCATTGGGATTAAAGATGTTTTTTAAAGGTAGATTGAAGCTTAAAAGTTCAAAGGTAAAAAATATTGATGTGTTTAGAAAAATATTGAAAAAATCTGAAGCTCTTGAATTGCCTGTTGAAAGAGAAAAAATTATGTATCAACCTGATGCAGTTGGATATAAATCAGTTGGATAAAACTCAAAATAATAATTATGAAATTTACATATTATCCCGGATGCAGTCTTCATTCAGCTCATTTAGGTTATGATATTTCCTGTAAGGCTGTTTTTGAAGAACTGGGTTTTGAACTTGAAGAATTAAATGATTGGAACTGCTGTGGAGCTACTATTTATATGTCTGTTAGTGAAGTTACAGCACTTGCTTGTGCTGCACGAAACCTTGCACTTGCTGAAAAGCAAAACCGTGATCTTGTTGCTCCGTGTAGTTCGTGCTATACGATTTTGAATAAGGCAAACAGATACTTGAAAAACAGTCCTGATTTACGGGAAAAAGTTAATGATTGTTTAAAAGAAGAAGGGCTTGAATACGAAGGAAGAGTTAAAATAAGACATCCTCTTGAGGTTCTTATCAATGATATTGGAACAGAACTCATCAAATTAAAAGTTAAAAAACCCTTAGATGGTCTTAAAATTGCACATTACTATGGATGTCAAATAGTTAGACCTGAAAAAGGGTTTGATGATAGAGAGAATCCAACAACAATGGAAACTCTTTTTGAGACATTAGGAGCTGAAGAAGTATATTTCCCATATAAAGTTCGTTGTTGTGGAGGAATGTTAATGACTACTTTTGAATCAGCTGCCTTAAAACTTTCAATGGAAATCCTTGAAAGTGCTGTTGAAAATGGTGCTGATTGTATTGCAACTACCTGTCCCTTGTGTCAGATGAATCTTGAAGCCTATCAAGATAAGATTAACAAAACTTTTGATAAAAAGTTTGAAGTTCCGATATTATTCTTTACACAACTACTTGGTATAGCTTTTGGTTTAAGTTCCAAAGAACTTGGTATTGATAAAAATTTCTATAGATGTGAAAAATTAAGTGAAATTGAAAAGCAATTACCTATACAACAACAACCAATTAGTATCTAAAAAAATAATTTAAAATAGGTTATGGAAAATAATATAAAAGTAGGAGTTTATGTATGTCATTGTGGGGTTAATATTTCACAGACAGTAAATGTTGAAGAAGTAGTAGAAAACATAAAAGACAAACCAAATGTAAAGATAGCAAAGAGTTATAAGTTTATGTGTTCAGATCCTGGACAGCAAATGATAGAGAATGATATTAAAACTCATGGCTTGAACAGGATTGTTGTTGCTGCCTGTTCCCCACAGATGCATGAATTGACTTTTAGAAATGTATGTGAAAGAGCAGGGATAAATCGATATTTATTCCAAATGGCAAATATACGTGAACACTGTTCCTGGGTTCACAGTGATATTAGAAAAGCAACTGAAAAAGCTACTGCTCTTGTCAACGCTGCACTTAAAAGAGTACAATATCAGGAACCTTTAATGCCAATGAAAGCGAGTATTAATCCAAATACATTGATTATTGGAGGTGGAATAGCAGGTATTCAGGCAGCACTTGAAATTGCAGAATCTGGGAACAAAGTGTATCTTGTGGAAAAGGAGTCTACAATTGGTGGTCAGATGGCTAAGTTTGATAAAACATTTCCAACTCTTGACTGTGCAGCATGTATTTTAACTCCTAAAATGGTATCAGTTAGCCACAGAAAGAATATTGAGTTACTAACACTTTCTGAAATTGAAGAAGTTCGTGGATTTGTTGGTAATTTCAAAGTTAAAATCAAAAAGAAAGCAAGATATGTAACTGATAAATGTACTTCCTGTGGCGAGTGTACCAAAGTATGTCCTGTTCATGTTCCAAATTGGTTTGATGAATTTACACAAAATCGCACAGCAATTCATAAAGCATTTCCACAGGCAGTTCCAAATACATACGTCATAGATAGACAGGAAAGACCACCATGTATAGAAGCCTGTCCGATAAGGCAGGAAGCTGCAGGTTATATTGCTCTTATAAGAGAGAGAAGATTTCACGAAGCAGCTCAATTAATTCATAAAAGGAATCCGTTAGCTATTGTATGTGGTAGAGTATGTTACCATCCTTGTGAAAGTGAGTGTAACAGAGGTCATGTAGATAAGCCTATTGCAATACAACAATTAAAACGTTTTGCGCTTGATTGGGAATTAATGCATTACGGTAAATTTGATCCTCCTAAAATTGAAAAAAAACGTAAAGAAAAAGTTGCCATAATAGGTTCTGGACCTGCAGGTCTTGTTTGTGCTCATGATCTTGCATTGAAAGGTTTTAATGTTACAATTTTTGAACAACATTCTATACCAGGTGGGATGTTAGCAGTTGGTATCCCAGAATATCGTTTGCCAAAACGATTGCTTGCTATGGAGATAAATTATTTTAAAGAAATGGGGATCCAATTTCGAATGAATACACGGTTAGGAAGTGATATTACACTTGAGGATATAATGGACGAAGGTTTTAATGCAATATTTCTTGCTATAGGGGCACATAACAGTATAAAATTAAGTATTCCTAATGAAAATGTTGAAGGTGTAATGACAGGAGTTGATTTCCTCAGAAAAGTAAATATTGGTATAGGTATGGTACTTGGTAGGCATGTTGGTGTCATTGGTGGAGGAAATACTGCAATTGATGCAGCAAGAACAGCTTTAAGATTGGGGGCAAAGAAAGTTACGATTATATATCGTAGAACCAAATTAGAAATGCCAGCTTCCCCTGAAGAAATTGAAGATGCAGAGGAAGAAGGTATCCAAATTTCATATTTGACTGCACCATCGGAAGTCATTGCGGAAAATGGTAGACTAAAAGGATTGAGATGTATACGTATGACACTTGGGGAACCGGATTCTACAGGAAGAAGAAGACCAATAGCTATTCCAAATAGCGAACATGAACTTGAGTTTGATACGGTTATAGTTGCTATTAGTCAAACGCCAAATTTGAGTGTTCTAAATGGTAAATCAGAACTCAAACTAAAGTATACTAAATGGGATACTTTACTTGTAAATCAAGAAACACTTCAGACAAATATTTCAAATATCTTTGCTGGAGGCGATGTTGTATTAGGGCCTTCAACAATCATTGCTTCAATGGGACAGGGTAGACGAGCAGCAGAAGCTATTGAAAAATTTCTAAACAATGAACCACTTGAAAATTTTACCACACATATGGTTAAACCATATGTGTTAAGGGGTGAAACTTTTAGACCCCATTCTTATGCATTGACATATAAAGAAACACCTAAACAAGAAAGAGAAAAAGTCAAAAAACTTAACCCTCAAATGAGAAAATATAACTTTGAGGAAGTTGAATTAGGATTTACTGAGGAACAAGCAGTCAAGGAAGCATCAAGATGTCTTAATTGTGGAGTGTGTGTTGAATGCCACGAGTGTCAGCGAGTATGTGAACCAGGTGCAGTAGATTATACTATGAAAGACGAAACTATTGAAGTAGATGTGGGTCAAATCATTGTGGCTACAGGTTATGAATTATTCGATGCAACAAAGCTAATACCATTTGGTTACGGTAGGCTTGAAAATGTTTATAGTTCAATTGAATTTGAAAGAATGCTATCATCAACTGGTCCAACAGGCGGTCGTGTTGTTTGTAAAAATGGAAAGGAACCACGAGCTGTTGCAATAGTTCATTGTGTTGGTTCAAGAGATGTTAATTTTAACCGCTATTGTTCGCGAGTATGTTGTATGTATGCAATGAAGTTTGCACATTTAGTTAAAGACAGAACTTCAGCAGAGGTCTATCAATTTTATATTGATATTCGTGCTTATGGCAAAGGTTATGAAGAGTTCTATTCACGAATACTTGATGAAGGAGTTAATGTGATACGAGGTAAAGTCTCAGAAGTCGTTGAAAGGAAAACTGAAGATGGAGATAAATTTCTACTTGTTAAATGCGAAGATAGTTTGATAGGAAGATTCAGGGAAATCCCTGTTGATATGGTTATTTTGTGTAATGCACTTCAACCAGCACGTGGAACGGATAAGCTTGCTAAGTTGCTTAGCATTTCAAAAAGTCCAGATGGTTTTCTACTCGAGCGACATCCTAAATTAGATCCATTTTCTACATTAAATGATGGAATTTATCTTGCAGGATGTGTTCAAAGTCCCAAAGATATTCCTGATACTGTAAGTCAGGCAAGTGCTGCTGCAGCAAGGACTCTGGCAATGATTTCAAAAGGAGAAGTAGATATTGATCCTGTAAGAGCTAACATAAATGAGGAACTTTGTTCAGGGTGTAGGATTTGTAATAATTTATGTCCGTATGGTGCAATTGAATTTATTGAAGAAAAAAAGGTTTCCCATATTAATGATGCTTTGTGTAAAGGATGTGGTACATGTGTTGCAGCCTGTCCAGCAGCGGCTATTACAGGAAAAGGATTTACTGATACTCAGATTTATGCAGAACTTGAAGGTATCCTTGAAGTCTAATAGATAAAAAAATTAAAATTAGATATGGAAGAAGTTCAACTTAACGAAAATCAAGAAGTTACAACAAAAGAATTTGAACCCAAAATTGTAGGTTTTTTATGTAATTGGTGTGCTTATTCGGGAGCAGATCTTGCTGGTGTTTCTCGGTTACAATCTTCACCAAACATCAGAATTATTAGAACAATGTGTTCTGGAAGAGTTGATCCTTCCTTTGTATTGAGAGCTTTTGAGCTTGGTGCTGATGGGATTTTAATTGCTGGTTGTCACTTTGGGGATTGTCATTACTCAGAGGGGAATTATAAAACGATGAGGAGGGTAACTATGTTAAAAAAGCTCCTTCAGTTATTTGGAATAGATGAGAGAAGATTAAGGCTTGAGTGGATTAGCGCTTCTGAGGCCGAAAAATATGCAAGGGTATCATTTGAGTTTACAAATGAAATAAAACAGTTAGGACCACTTAAACTACAAAAGAATTAAAAATTAAGTTATGGAAAAACCAAAGTTAGCATTGTACTGGGCAGCAAGTTGTGGAGGTTGTGAAATAACTGTTGTAGATATTGAAGAGAAAATCCTTGATGTTGCTGAGTTTTTTGACATTGTATTCTGGCCCTGTATAATGGATTTTAAATATTCTGATGTTGAGGCTATGGATGATAAATTTATTGATATAACTTTGTTTAATGGTGCTATTAGAAATAGTGAAAATGAATATATGGCAAAACTTCTAAGACAGAAATCAAAAATATTAGTAGCCTTTGGATCTTGTGCTTACGACGGATGTATTCCAGGCCTCGCAAATTTTTACGATAAGGAAAGTATCCTGAAATTTGTATATGAGGAATCTGATACAGTAGATGAAACAAAAGGAACATTGCCACAACCTAAAAGTGAGATGCCAGAGGGTGAAATTTCAATACCTGAGTTCTGGAATACTGTCCACACCTTAAATCAAATAGTTGATGTGGATTATTTCATACCAGGATGTCCGCCACAAAGTTTTCAAGTTGCTGCGACTTTAATTGCAATTATAGATATCTTAAAGACTGGGAAAGAATTGCCTCCAAAGGGAACTGTACTTGGTGCAGATAGCAAAACTTGTTGTGATGAATGTCCACGAGAAAGAAAAGAAAAAAAGATAAAAGAATTTTTTAGACCGCATGAAATAATCCCTAAGGAAGATGAATGTCTTCTCGATCAGGGAATTCTCTGTATGGGACCAGCTACACGAAGCGGATGTGGAGCATTGTGTGTTAAAGCAAATGTTCCTTGTAGGGGTTGTTATGGGGCTCCTGCAAATGTTATTGACCAGGGAGCAAAGATGATATCTGCATTGAGCTCTGTTATTGATGCTACTTCCCCCGAAGAGGTCAAAAGAATTATAGATAAAATTGCAGATCCACTTGGTACATTGTATAGGTTTACCTTAGCTGCTTCAACTTTCAGAAGAAAACAATAAAATTAAAAAGCAAAAACTATGAAAAAAATTAAAATAGATCCTATAACAAGATTAGAGGGGCATGGCAAAATTGATATTTTTGTAAATGATGAAGGAGAAGTTGAAAATTGTTACTTTATAATTCCTGAACTTCGTGGTTTTGAAAAATTTGTTCAGGGTAGACCAGTTGAAGAGTTACCACGAATTACAACACGAATTTGTGGAGTTTGTCCAGAGGCACACCACATGGCTTCTGCAAAAGCATGCGATGCTGTTTATAAAGTTGAACTTCCGTCAACAGCAAAAAAATTAAGGGAATTACTATATTCTGTTTTCTTTTGCGCAGACCATACAGTGCATTTTTATGCACTTGGGGGACCTGATTTTGTAGTTGGACCAGAAGCTCCAAAAGCTGAACGCAATTTGCTTGGATTAATTAAGAAAGTTGGTCTTGATGCTGGTAAAAAGGTTATAAAACTTCGTGCACTTGCTCAAAATATTATTCAGACATTAGGAGGTAAGAAAATACATCAAGTTACATCAATTCCTGGAGGTGTAACACGTGGACTTTCTGAAGAAGAACGTGAAGTTTTTGCTAAGGACCTTGAGTATTTTATTGAATTTGGGAAATTTACTTTTAAAGTTTTCGAGGACATAGTTTTAAGCAATTCAAAATATGTAGATTTGATTTTGTCAGATATTTATACACAGAAAACTTATTATATGGGACTTGTTGATGAGAATAATAAAGTAAACTTTTACGATGGTAAAGTAAGAGTTGTGGGACCTGATGGGAAAGAATTTTGTAAGTATTCTCCGAATGAATATGTTGAACATATTGCCGAGCATATTGAAAGCTGGAACTATCTGAAATATCCATATCTGAAAAAAATTGGATGGAAAGGATTTGTTGATGGTCCTGAAAGTGGCGTATATCAAGCTACTCCTTTGTCAAGACTAAATGCATCTGATGGAATGGCAACACCACTTGCGCAAGAGGAGTATGAAAAATTTTATCAAACTTTCACTGGAGATCATTCAGGAAAAATTCCTGTACACCATACTCTGGCTACGCATTGGGCAAGAATTATTGAGCTTATGTATGCTGCTGAGCGAGCAAATGAGTTAATTAATGATCCAGAAATTACTTCTACTAATATAAGAACCATACCGACAAAAATTCCCTCAGAAGGTGTGGGTATTGTTGAAGCTCCTCGTGGTACACTTACTCATCATTATGTAACAGATGAAAACGGAATTGTAAAAAGAGCAAACCTGATTGTTGGTACAACTAACAATCATGCTGCTATATCAATGTCAATTGGAAAAGCTGCTCGAGGCTTGATAAAAAAGGGAGTTGAAGTTACAGACGGTTTACTTAATATGATCGAGATGGCTTTTAGAGCTTATGATCCATGTTTGGGTTGTGCTACTCATACACTCCCAGGCCAGATGCCATTACAATTAAATTTTTACAACAAAAACGGCGAATTAATTAAACAAATAAATAGGTTTTAAGTTATAGCTTACTATAGGGTAATTCGATTCTAAAAGTTGTACCTGGAGATATTTCATTCCCAAGTCTTGAAGGACTTTCAAAAGATATCTTTCCATTATGGTGAGAAATAATTTCTTTCACAAAAGATAAACCTAATCCTGTCCCTTCATACCCCTTACTCTTTACATTGGATGCACGGTAAAATTCTTTAAAAATATTTTGTTTTTCATCTTCCGGAATTCCAATTCCTGTATCACTAATTTCAATGATTACACCATCTTTTGTTTGGTTGTCTTTCAAAATTACTTCTACAATTCCATTTTCAATATTATATTTTATTGCATTGCCAAGTACATTAGATAATGCAACCTCAATCAGTTTTTTATCGCCTTTAACATTTTGTACGTAACTCCTTTGCTCATAAAATTCAAGTGAGATATTGTTTGTCCTTGCCTGTGATTTTTTCTTGTTAATAAGTTCTATAAGGCTAAGCCCAATATCAAATTCTTCGAAATTAAATGACTCAAGTAAACGAAGTCTTGATATATCAAGAATGTCATTTATAATATGTAAAGCTTCCTCAGTTCTATTTCTAACTCTTTTAAGTTTTTCTTCTACTTGTGATGAAATGGGTCCAAGAAACTTATGTAAGATTAGATCAAGATAAGACTGGGCAGCAACAATAGGGCTTTTGATTTCGTGAACAACTCCCATTGTGTACTTTAGTTTTACCTTTTCTGCCTGTTGAAGTTCATCAAGAGCTTTTTTTAATTCTTGTTCTCCCTGATAATGAGCACGTGCAATGCGGTTTGAAAATATTGCGCTTACAACCATCATTATTCCAAATGATGTAGTTGAAATCAAAACATAATTGAGATTGTTATAAAGAGGGTGTTCAATTAGATTACCAAAGCTGTTGTGTGGTATTAATTGTAAATATTCTGAAAGTGAAAGTAAAATTAATGCTATTGTTGTTGCGATAGCAATTGTATATAAAACAAAACCAGGTAAGATCATACTTCCAATTATCATATGAAAAATGAAGAAAATGTAAAAAGGACTTTCAATCCCACCTGTAAAGTATGTAAGAAAGCCAAGAGCAAGCAAATCACAAATTATTTGAGTAAGTGCAAAATGTAGTGGATTGTATTTATCTGCACTATTTTTGATTAAATTTGAATTGGAAATGAGTAAGAAAATAATATTACAACTTAATATAAAAGCACAAACAGAAATCATACCAAGTATTTGTACTTCAGAAAGGTTCAGTTTGATAATTAATCCGACAAATAATAAAAAAATCAGAAGAACTGTTACAGCAATAAATCGTATTTGAATAAGCCATTTATTCCTGTTGGATACAAGTTTCCATAATTGTGCGTGATCAAAAGTATATGAAGGTATTAAATTTATCATAATATGTTCCTCCAGTGCTAATGTCGTAGTTAAAAATTATATATAATAGTCAAAAAACTGTCTATCTTGTTTAGAAAAGTAGAATGAAGAGAAAATTTTAATTTTAATTTTTTAAAATATTGTAAAAGGTAAATATTTTTATTTATCATCTCAGATTATTATAACAATCTTTATAATGAAGCAGCAATTCAGTTTCTTTGAGGGGGTGATGTAATTTAATATAATAGTTTTTTCACTGAGCTTTATGAGAAAGAATAATAAAAATTTATTACTTCAAATAAAGAATTTGAATCATCATTTATAGTTCTTAGAGAAAAAATGTAAAGAAATATTTAACTTCTTTTTTACTTTATGCCGTAATCTTTGAGTTTCGTCAATAAAGTTTCTACTTCAAATGGTTTTGCAATGTAATCATTACACCCTGCTTCAATTGCTTTTTCAGCTTCTCCTCCCATAGCGTATGCAGAGACTGCAATAATAGGAACTTTTTTTTGAAAACTTCTGATTTGTCGAGTGGCTTCATAACCATCTATCTTGGGCATTTTTAAGTCCATTAAAATAAGGTCAATATCGGGATTTTCTTTTACTGCTTTAATAGCATCAATTCCATTGGAAGTATAAATAATATCAGCTCCAGTTTTCTCAAGTATTTTTTTCAAAAACAAATAATTAAGCCTTTCGTCTTCCACAACTAATACCTTATGTTTTTTTGGAGAAACATAGGTAGTTTCTTTAATAGGAGTAATATATTTTTTTGAGTCGTATGGAACGATAAAATAAAATGTTGAGCCTTTTTCAGGTTCTGATTCAACAATAACATTTGCATTAAGTAGATTGGCAATTCCTTTAACAATTGATAAACCAACACCACTACCCTCGTACTTTTTTGTTGTCCCTTCACTAATCTGTGTGAATAAGTCAAAAATGCTATTAAGTTTATCCTTAGGAATACCAATTCCCGTATCTTTGATAAAGAAAGATATTTTACCATTGTTTTCTGATAAACCTAATTCTATTATTCCACTATCTGTGAATTTAATTGCGTTATCAAGTATATAAGTTAACGCTTTATAAATTAATTCTGGATCACTAAATATTTCAAACATTTTTAAATCATCTGGTATAGATATTTTTTTGTCGAGCGTATTTTTAAGGCAAGTTTTTTCGAACTCCTCTACAAGTGAATATAAGATATTTTCAGGTTTGAAAAACTTATTAGATACTTTCATCGTTCCTGAAACAATCTGAGCAATGTCAACATAACTCTGGATAGTTAAAAGTAATCGTTTAGTACTAATTTTCAAATCTTTAACATATTCCTCCCGTTCTTCTGGAAGTAAATTAGAATTAGTTAATAATTCTGCAAAACCTAATATACCGTTTAAAGGAGTTCTAATTTCGTGGGATATATTATTTAAAAATATTGTTTTAAGCTGATCCGCTTTCTCCAATTTGTTTTTGGCTTCGATTAATGCTTCTTCTGTAATTTTTCTTGTTGTTATATCATTTTTTATTCCTATGAAATTCTTAATCTTTCCTTTTTCGTCTGTTATTGGTGAAATGTTAACATCTTCCCAGTAATACTCTCCATTTTTCTTACGATTACAAAGTTCTCCTTTCCAAATCATCCCGGCTTTTATTGTATTCCACATCTGTCTATAAACTTCTACAGGAGTAAGTCCTGATTTGAAAACGCTTGTCTTAGCCCCCAATAATTCTTCCCTTTCATATTGAGAAACTTTTGAAGCTGTTTCGTTAACATATTCTATATACCCATCAGTATCAGTAATAACAACTGATAATGGTGATTGTTCAATTGCTGTTGAAAGCTTTATAATCTGTTCTTCATAAGCTTTTTTCTCAGTTATATCAACGGCAATGCTGAGAATACCTTCATCACCAGTTGTTAATATAGTTGGTACTTCAATCAAATTTAAATAGACCAGTCTTCCATCTTTTCTGCGATTAATAATCTCGTGTTTATAGATGCCATCTTTAAGTATTTTTTTAATGTCTTGTTCAACTCTTTCTTTTTCTTCAGGGAGTACTAAATTTCTGACATCCATTCCTTCAAGTTCATTTATATCATAGCCTAAAATTTGAGAAATTGTCTTATTAGTTTTGATTATATAGCCGTCTTTATTAATTATCATTATTCCCACTGGAGAAATCTCAAATAAGTTTCTATATCTATTTTCACTTTCAGCTAATTTTTCTTGATTTTTATTCTTAGTGTAGGCAATTGAAAACTGTGCAGCTAAAGCTCTTGCAAGATAATCTTCATCTTCTGTAAACTTGTGCACTGAATCAAAATAAATCATAAATTTCCCATACAATTCTTTATCCCCAATAATTGGTATAAATCCGAGTGAACGAATACCTTCATTCTTAATAATAGCTTTTAGATGAGACTCAATATCAGATTTATCTATATCTTCAATATATATTGAAGTTGCAGTAATTTCTTCTCTTCCCCAGGGAGAATGTCCTTCAACTAAGGATCTGTATTTATCTGATAGTTTATGCCATGCTTTAAATCTTACAATTCCGTCCTCATCGAAAAGTAAAAGGGATGCTCTATCAGCATTTAAAATGTTCAAAAGCGAAGAAATAGTTGCTTCAAATAATTCAGGAATTGTTTCAGTACTGTATATTAGATTGGTGAACTGAGATATTAGTTCAAGCTCTTTTAAGTGCTTTTCGCTTTCTGCTTTAGAGGATTCAATTTTTTCAAGGTATTCAATTTTTTGAAATGATAAATTAAGATAATTTCCTAAAGATTCCAGTAATTCCAACTCACTCTTTTTCCATTCTCTCCTGGAAGTAAAATGATTGAATATTAAAAGATAAAATCCACGTTCAGTAAAATATATTGGATACCAGAGAAGACTTTTAATCCCCTTTTGTTTATGTAATATTTCATCAGCTTTGTCTTTAATAAAGTCAGGGTTAATTTTATCATAATGACTCTCAAACCAGGTTTTGTTTTTTCTTATTGTTTCAGCAGATATTCTAAATAATTCAAGGTCGTAATCCACAGTTTCTACATTTTTTGGTAATGAACCCCATTCAGTTAGTACTAATGCTTTGTCTTTTTCAAAATTAACTTCATAGAAAAGTACCCTTTCTATTTCAAAAGTTGTACCTATTGCTACAGCAAGTTGATGAAGTATAGATTTTTTATCAGTAGCTTGAAAAACAATATCAATAATCTTATTAAGTAAGCGAAGATGTTTAAGCTGATTGAAAATATGAAATTCAAGATTTTTTTGAGATGTTATATCAAGCAGACTTGAACGTATACCTAAAAATTCACCTTCCTTCCCAAACACAGGTCTTGAATTATGCAGAAACCATTTTTCTTCTTTGGTCTTTGTAATAATCTTATACTCCAGCTCTGTGTAATTTATTTTGTTGGTCTGGTCTGGATCAAAAAGACTTGTAAAATACTCATTAAATACTTTCTTATATTCAGGAGAAACAAGATTATATAAGAGTTCTACGGAATCTCCAAAATCTGATACAGTATAACCTGTAATAAAGCTACATGAAGGAGAAATGTAAATTATTTTCTTTGCAGGAGAGAACCAAATTTCAAGGGTACTTAAACTTTCAGTTACGACCCTTAAATTTTTTTCACTTTCTTCTAACTTATTGTGCAGTTTCTTAAGGGCTTCCTCTTGTTTCTTAAATTCTGTAATATTTCTTCCTGCACCAACAATTCCAATCATATTATTGTTTTCATCCCATAAAGGTGCTTTGTGGACTTCATATTCAATAAATTTACCCTTAACATATCCATATTCGTCAAATATATGTGGTTTCTTTGTTTCAAGTATTACATCGTCAGAATTTCTACAAATTTCTCCAAAAGTATGCCAGTTTGGATTATCCGGATGTTTGCTTCGTTCACGATTAGCAAAAAACATATCATCCTTGCCAATAGGCTCATTTGTATCGTTAGCGCTCAGAAGCTCATCGCAGATAGGCTTGTTTGCAAAAATGTAACGTTTTTGCAAATCTTTTGCGAAAATCCAATCCGGTACATTATCACACAATAATCTTAGCATTCGATATAATTCCCTATAGTGGTCTCTGCTTTTTTCTAATTCTATTTTTGTTTTCTTTACATCTGTGACATCATGGAATACATTCAGAGCATATTGTTTATTCTGATAGTTAAATCTGAATGCAACATGTTCAAGATAAAGATCTTGATTGTTGTGTAAATGGAATTGTTTTTCGATCGGTTTTTGGAAAACTTTACTCTGAAAATTTTCACTATAGATTTTCATCAATTCCTTATGTTGTTTAGGATGTAAGATTACAGTAAAAGGTTTACCGATTAAATTTTCCTTAGATATACTAAATTTTTTGCAAAAAGCAGTATTGGCTTCAATTACAATTCCTTCCTGATCAGTAATACACATCTGATCTATAAATGTATTCCATACTTCTATTAGTGGAATATCAAGATTTTTAGATACGGTATTTTTCCCCATAATATAACTTTATACTGTTGAAAAATAATAAAATTTTGATTTAAAAAAAACTTGAACTTAACTACACGAATCGAATTTAATTAAATTGTATTGAATAATTCTTTTTTAATCTATAAGTTATTATAACTAATTTAAAAATTATGAAAAAAAATGTAGGTACAGCAGACAAAATTGTCAGAGTTATTATAGCAATTGTTTTAGCTGTATTGTATTTTGCGGGGATAGTCAAAGGAGTATTAGGGATTATTTTTTTAATTCTGGCAATTATTTTAATACTAACAAGTATTTTTAGTTTTTGTCTACTTTATACTTTGTTTGGAATTTCTACCTGTCCGACAAAAACACAGGATTCTTCAGAGGAAAAGTAAGTTTCAATAAGAGGACATTAATTGTTTTTGAACAACATTAATTGACTTTTCATACCAAATTAATGGTGTTATATTAGCACTAAAAAAGGTATGAAGTCAAAAATAGTTGTATATTTATTATTTTTTTCTTTAACCTGGTTTTACTCCTGTTCAAAGAAAAATGAAGTTGAAACTATACCCCAGAAAAAACTCACATCACCATATCTAACTCCTGAAGTTTTATGGTCTTTTGGTAGAATAAATAACCTTGAAGTTTCACCAGATGGTACAAAGATATTATTTGGAGTAAGATATTATAACATAGAAAAAAATTCATCACAAAATGATTTTTATGTCTTTGATATTTTATCAAGTATAAAGCAAAAGATAACTAATCCAAACAAACAAATAATCACTGCACACTGGCGACCTGACAGTAAAAAAATAGGAGTATTGATTGCCGAAGAAGATGCTCCTCAACTGTATGAAGTAAATACAGATGGAAGTGGATTGAAGCGTGTAAGTAATATAATCGGTGGATTAAATGATTTCAAATTCTCTCCAGATGGTTCGAAAATACTTTTCATAAAAGATGTAAAGCTGGATAAAAGTATTAATGACATATATCCTGATCTTCCCAAAGCAAACGCACGTCTTGAAACTGACTTAATGTATAGACATTGGGATAAATGGCACGACTATACATATTCTCATATTTATGTTGCAAACTATCGGGATGGGAATGTATCAGGAGAATACGATATAATGGAAGGAGAACGATACGACTGCCCTGTAAAACCTTTTGGAGATATCAAACAAATAGATTGGAGTCCTGACGGTAAACAAATTGCATATACTTGTAAGAAACTAACAGGGAAACAATACACACTTTCAACTAATGCAGATATATATATTTTTAACCTTGATAAACGAGAAACTCAAAATCTTACTGATGGAATGAAAGGTTTTGATGAAGCTCCTGTTTTTTCTCATAAGGGGGATAAATTAGCATGGATTTCAATGGAGAGAGATGGATATGAGTCAGATAAACAAAGGCTTTTTATTTATGATTTTGCAAGCAAAGAAAAAATATATGCTACAAAAGAACTGGATCAAAATGCTGGACAGTTATCCTGGTCTGAAGATGATAAAATTATTTATTTTATAAGTGGGGTAAAAGGTACAGAGGAAATTTATAGTTATAACATTGAAAGTAAAGAAATAAAAAGGATTACAGATGGAGTGCATAATTATCTTTCAGTATATCCATCTAAAAGAGGACTTATTGCAGAAAAGCAGTCAATGTCTAAGCCTACAGAAATTTACCTTGTAAATCAAAATGATGGTAGTGATTTAGAACTTTCTTTTATCAATAAAGATATTCTTGAACAGTTAAAATTTGGTAGGGTAGAAAAGAGATGGGTAAAAACAACTGATAATAAAAATATGCTATGCTGGGTAATTTATCCTCCAGATTTTACCCCTGAAAAAAGATATCCTACTCTACTATTTTGTGAAGGAGGACCTCAAAATACTGTGAACCAGTTTTGGAGCTACCGTTGGAATTTTCAATTAATGGCAGCAAATGGTTATATAATTATAGCACCAAATCGACGGGGGGTTCCTTCATTTGGTATGGAATGGCTTGAACAAATTAGTGGAGATTATGGAGGACAAAATATGAAAGATTATCTATCAGCTATTGATGACATTTCAAAAGAGAAATATGTTGACAGGGAGCATCTTGGTGCAGTTGGAGCAAGTTATGGTGGATATTCAGTATTTTGGTTAGCAGGAAATCATAATAAACGTTTTAAAGCATTTATTGCTCATGATGGTATGTTTAATCTTGAAGCGCAATATTTAGAGACAGATGAAATGTGGTTTGTAAATTGGGATCTTGGTGGTCCTTTCTGGGAAAAAGATAATTTGAAAGCTCAGAAATCTTACACTTTTTCTCCGCATAAGTTTATTCAGAATTGGGATACTCCAATTTTAATTGTACATGGAGAAAAAGATTATAGGATCTCATATACTCAAGGAATGCAGGCTTTTAATGCAGCAATTCTAAAAGGAATACCTGCTGAATTTCTCTTTTTCCCTGATGAGAATCACTGGGTATTAAAACCTCAAAATGGGATTCTCTGGCAGAGGGTTTTTTTTGAATGGCTTGATAAGTGGTTAAAAACTAAATAGTTTAAAATTAAAAAATATTTTATGAAAAAATTTATCATTTTAACATTATTATTAATCTCAGTTCAAGTTTTTTCACAAATACGATTTGATGACTATTTTGACTCAAAGACTTTGAGAGTTGATTATATTGAAGCAGGTGATTTTCAATCTGAGGATATCTTTCTTCAGCAAGTTAAAGTAGAGCCTTTTTGGGGAGGGTCAAAAGTAAATCTGATTGACAAATTTAATTATGGTGACTATTATTTAAAGGTCTATGACAAAAAATCGAAATCTCTTATATATTCAAGAGGTTATTCGACTCTTTTTCAGGAATGGCAGGCAACTGATGAATCTAAAATTGTTAAACGTGGTTTTTATGAAACAGTAATTATGCCATTTCCTAAGAATGAAATTAAAATCGAGATAGAAAAGAGAGATAGAAAAACTGGTGTGTTTAAGAAAATTTTTGATTATGATATTAAACCAACTAATTACTTTATAAATCCGGAAGTTCCTTCGTTTCAAACAAATAAGGTGTATTATTCCGGTGATCCGGCTAAGAAGCTTGATATAGTGTTTCTTCCGGAAGGATATGCAATTAATGAGATGGAGAAATTCAGAAAAGATGTTGAAAGATTTAAAGGTTACTTACTTGAGTGTTCTCCATACAAGGAAAATAAAGATAAAATAAACATTTGGTCAGTTGAAGCTCCATCTGAAGAAAGTGGGACTGATATACCGGGTGAACACATCTATAAGAAGACTATTTTGAATTCAAGCTTTTATACTTTTGATGTTGAAAGGTACTTAATGACACTTGATGTAAAATCTGTAAGAGATCTTGCAGGATGTGTTCCTTATGATCAAATTGTGATTCTTGTTAATACATCTAAATATGGTGGAGGGGGGGTCTTCAATTACTACAATGTTGTTACAAGTGATAACCAATATTCAGATTATGTTCTTGTTCACGAATTTGGTCATGGGTTTGGTGGACTTGGAGATGAATATTGGACATCAGATGTTGCTGTGAGTGATTATTATCCAGCGGGAATAGAACCACCTGAGCCTAACCTTACTACATTAGTTAATTTTGAAAGTAAATGGAAAAATCTTGTAGAAAAAGACGTTCCAATTCCGACTCCAAATATTGAAAAATATAAAAATGTAGTCGGTGTTTTTGAAGGAGGTGGTTATGTTGCAAAAGGAGTTTATAGACCAATGTTGGACTGTACAATGAAATCAAAAACTTATAATAATTTCTGCGTTGTTTGTAAGAATGCTTTAATTGAAATGTTAAAGTTTTATTCAGAATAAAAAACACAGGGGGCAGAATTCTGCCCCCTAAATTTTAGTGTTAGTGACTTTCTTCACCGAGAAATTTAAATTTTTCACCTGTCTCTTTAACTATAAGTTTATAAAATTCCTGACTATATCCTGGTTGATTTACTTTTGGATTCCTTTGACCAGGAATTTTAGTCTTAATATTCCCGTCCATATATTTTGTAAATAAATATTTATAAAGTTCTTTCCAGATATGGAATGTGTGATTCCCTGAACTAACACTGAATGAAGTTAGTATATCTCTGTAATTTTCTTGTCCATTATTATAAGCAGTAAGAGCAAGGTCGTCTATAATTTTTACACTATCAATAAAATTGTGTTCAAGATTCTTCTGAACATTCCTAATTTCAGGAATCATATCTTTATATCTTGTATATGCAAAATTTGATACCTGATTAAATATCCAGAAGGCAGATGAATCACTGAATTCCATCATAGAACCATTTCCTACGGCGAAACAGGATGGTACTTCAGTAATCCCGCAATACATTGGAACGTAGACAGTAGAGTATGTATCATCTACCCCGAACCAAAGAATTCCACCTATGTGGTTTGGTAACCAATTTCGAGATTGTGCTACAAATGAAAAACCTGTCTGCTGAGTTGAAATTGCCCTTTCATTGAAATAAGTTGTTTTAGAATCCTTGTCAATTTTCCAGGTTAGAGGTCTCCATCTATAAGGACAGGCAAAAGGTCCGGCTCCAGGATCTTTAGTCATATCCATTGGTGTCCCTTCGAAATGGTCTCGCATTATTTCCATTACATCTTCAACAGAAAGTTTTCTATCTGGTTTTACCCAGAGTGGCATTCTGTTTTTAAGGTTTTTACCCATTGCATAATCAAGATATTTCTCCATTCCTTTTGTTACTTTGTTAAATCCTGACCAAACTCTCGCTTCACAAAATCGTGCTGCATCAAAGGTAATAGGAGCATAAGCGTCACAAAAAGAAAACTCCTCATCTTTACCCTGAAAGTATCCTTTTGAACGAGCGAAAGATATTATATCTTTTGAATAAATACAATTCTCAGGATCATTAAGTGGAAAGGTGGAGATTCGTGCCTGGTTTGCATGTCCACAAATATATCCATCAGGAACTTTTCTTGCGACCCAGATAGCTCCTTTGTTCCCAACTCCCTTTCCGATCATTTCTAATATCCATACTTCATTTGGATCAGCAATTGAAAATGATTCCCCTTCACTATAGTAACCATATTCTTCTACAAGGTTTGTCATAATTTGTATAGCTTCTCGAGCTGTTTTTGCACGTTGCAAAGTTATATACATAAGTGAACCGTAATCAATCAATGCTGTTGTGTCACGTAATTCTTCTCTCCCCCCAAAAGTTGTCTCACCAATAGATACCTGATATTCATTCATATTTCCTATAACTGAAAAAGTGTGTTTAACCTGTTGGATTCTACCAATTAATTTTCCAGTATCCCAATCGAAAACATCAACATACGAACCATCAGGATAATCCATAGCGGGGAAATAGTAAAGTTCACCATAAAGTGTGTGTGAGTCTGCAGAATAAGTAATTATAGTTGAGCCATCTATTGTAGCTCCTTTAGAAATAAGAAAGTTTGTACAGGGAGTTATGGCTTGTGGTAATAAAATAAGAATCAATAAGATTAAAAATTTAAATTTCATAACATGCATTTTGTTTATAGTATGCAAAATTAACTTTATACTTCAAAAAGTAAATACTAATCGGTAATATTTTTTAAGTTTAAATTTTACATAATAATTGATACTTTTTACTACTAAAACAAAGATAAATAATTTATGAAAGCACATAGTTTTAAAAAATTAATTTTAGTTTTTCCTTTCATTTTTCTAACATTAACTTTTCTGAATGCACAGACTGAAGTTGAAGATTATGCTGCTATGAATTTTAAATCCAAAGGTCCTTACCTTGCAGCAAGTTTTGATAAGGATAACTTTGTTTGTATTGCAAAAACAACACAGGTAGAAGGAGATACTTTTCTTGAAATTGGGAAGTTTGATGATGAAGGTACATATACAAGAAAAATGCTTCTTCAATTACCAGGTTCTTTTAATTCAATTAAAGCAAAGTTTGCTCCAATGTGTTCTAAAATTGCTTTGCAGTTAAATTATGAAGGTGATATAAAACTTGCAGTTTATGATTTAAATTCAGGGATCTTAATAGCTGATGATATAGGTAGCGATATTGAGGATCAAAGTAACTTTGATTTCTTTTTTACACCATCTGCAAATCTTGTTGCGATAGTAAATACAAATGATACATATTTATATGAGTTAACTGAAGGGGCACCGTTAATAGCATTTCCGAACAACCGTCTGATAAAATTCAGTGGTGATGGAAATACACTTTTCTGCAAGGGAAAAGATAATCGCATTAACTATATCAACATAAAAACAGGTGCTGTTGTGAGAAGTTATTCCTTAACAGATTATAAAAGATTATATTTTGATGACAAAGGTGAAATGGTTGTAAGTTATGTACCTAATAATCGTTTGAATGTATATAAATATTGTCAGGATGGAATGTACGATGTAAAATATTATTACAACATTGCAGTTGAACCTGAGTTTTCCCCAACCCTTTCATATATTTTAATAGATGATAATGTTGGAGGAAAAAGACTGCTTTTTAACAGTGCTGGTGAAAACCTTTATGAAGCAAGAATAGAACCATACGATAGAACACTTTGTTATACAGAATTTTCTACTGATGAAAAAAAACTGATTAAGCTTACTGAGAAATATCTATACTTATATGATTTTGAACTAATGCGTCATTATAAAACATTAGCAAATAAACATACTGAACTTTTTAAGTTTACGGGCTTTATGATAGATGAAGAAATACAATTAAAAGCAAAGCGAATAAAAGAACAGAAAAAAGCACTGCTAAGTATGTTAACCGGCGATTTCTTAGCAATGGAGGGAGAACTGATCAACAGACAAAAAAACAGTCTGGGTGTAATTGAACTTAAAATTAAAAGTATAGGAGCTTATGATTATAATTCACAAACCATTGATGTTGCAATAGATATCCCTGTATCATATACTTCAACTCGTACAATAATAGGAAAGGTAAGAATTCCTAAACTTGAGGCTGATATTTTTATAAAAAATTGGCCTACACTTAAAGTTACAGCACTCAGACAAGCGGGAAAAAATCCTAATAGTGTTTACGTATTCAATGTCTTGATAGATAATGGAATGAATTCTGGTTTTTACCGTGCTATTACTCACAGGACTCTTCCAATTAATAACCTTAGTTTTGAGGAACAATTTGAAATAGGATCTAAAGCAAGTGTATATGGGAACTGGTATGAAGCTATTGTAAACCTTTCAGATTATCCGGATAATTTTTCAAAAAATGATGTAGCAAATAGTATTAGGCAAAGAGCTTTAATATCTTATTTTGAAGATAAATGGAAAATGGTTAAGGGAACTACCATTACAAATAAAAATTTTGAAGAGCTTTTAATTTATCTTTCTGATTTTCCAAAAGATTTTGCATACATCAACGATGTTAATGATTATAGACAAACTGTAATAGATTTTATTTTTTCAGCAAAAGTTGATACTGTTAAAATGATGATGGGGGATGGAAATTATTCAGATGCTCTGGATTATATAGATAAAAGTTTTCCAAATACTTACACAGATATTTATTCTGGTAAGGTTCTCGAATTTTCTAATTATAAAGAGCTTCAACCTTTGAAAAATGATATATTATTTAATGTTGCCAAACGTAGTATGCAAGGAACTAACTGGCAGAGGGCAAAAGAGATGCTTGAAAGGATAACAGATGATTATCAAAATTATGATGAAGTTAAGAAGTTGTTGAGTGAAGTTAACTACCAGCTCGGAAAATGATTTATTAATTGACTGAAGGATCATCAGGGAAGGTTGAAATTATTGCATAATGTCCACCCAAATTTTTCAGGATTAAATGCCATAACTTTTTAGGTTCACTACTAAAAAGATATTCTTCTGTGGCTTCAGCAACAATCCAGGAGTTGAGTTTTAGTTCATCCTCAAGTTGTCCAGGTGCCCATCCTGCATATCCAAGAAAGAATTTAAAATCAATAGGATTTAGTTCATTTTTATTTACAAGATCTTTTAATTGCTCGAAACTCCCACCCCAATAAGTATTATCTTTTACCTGAATACCTCCTGAAAGTTTAAAAGGAACTCTGTGAATAAAGTTTACCATTTCAGGTTGTACAGGTCCTCCAAAAAATACAGGAGCTTCAAAAGGTGGAAAATTATCTATTAGCTCTTGTAATTTGTATGATATAGGTTTATTTATTATAAACCCTACACTCCCTTGCTCATTGTGTTCTGTAAGATAAACAACAGATCTTCTAAACACATCTGTTAGCATAGGTGCTGAAATTAAAAGTCTTCCTTTTTCTGGCTTCAATTTTCTCATATATTCAAATTTAATAGATTTTATTCAATTACTCTATACTATCCAAGATGCTGAATTACATTTAAAATCTCATAAATATTTAGGAAATTTGATAAAAAAGATAAATTGTGATTCTTTCAAGAGATGAATTAATATCAAGACTTAGAAAAATAAAGTTAGTTGTAAGCGATGTAGATGGAACACTTACTAATAGTTATGATTATTTAGGCAAAAAGACTATTGAGTATGTGTCAAAGCTTAAAGAAAAAGGAGTCTTCTTTACTTTTGCTACCCAACGGATGCATTCTTCTATTATTGAAATAGCTAAGCAATTGAATGTTGAAATCCCCATAATAACTGTCAATGGAGCGTTAATTCAAGATTTGAAAGGAAATGTACTTTATAAGTCTGTAATTAATCCTGATTATGTAAGAAATGCAATATTTTTTGCTGATAGGTATTTTGTAAGAATAGCACTTTGTTGTACGAATGAAATTGTTTACACAGAAAATAATTCTGTATTGAGTGATTTTATGAGAAGAATAGGAACTAATTACAAGTTAGTTCATTCCTACGAACCTTATGTTAATGATGTACTTGAAATTATAATGATGGGAAACGATAAAAATGTAATTAAATATATACAGAGAAAACTTAATTTCCCATTTAAATTTTACGTAAGTGCTAAGTATTTCAGGGGAAGTTCAAGTCAGGGAATATACAACCTTGAAATAAAAAAATCTCGTATTAATAAGAAAACAGCTATTAAAAGATTAACGAAACACTTGAAACTAAAAAAAAGTCAGGTTGCTGTAATTGGTGATTGGTATAACGATAGAGAGTTATTTGAATTCGGAGGTACAAATATTGCATTGAAGAATTCAGTTGCTGAGCTAAAAAATCTTGCCCATTATGTAGTAGATAAAGATAGCGAAGAAGATGGAGTTGGCGAGTTTTTAGAAATATTGTATTCAGAAATTACTAATAAAAAATAATTTTTTATGAGAAAAATTGTTGAATGTGTTCCAAACATTTCAGAAGGTAGAAACCAGGAAGTAATTGAAAAGTGCGCGGAAGCAGTAAAAAAAGTAAAAAGGGTAAAATTACTTGATGTTGACCCTGGTAAATCTACTAACCGAACTGTTTTTACTTTTGTAGGTGACCCAGAAGCTATTGTTGAAGCTGCTTTTCAGTTTTCAAAAACTGCTTATGAATTGATTGATATGACTGTTCATAAAGGGGAACATCCACGACTTGGAGCTGTTGATGTAGTACCTTTTGTCCCTGTCGCGGGAGTTACAGTCGAAGAATGTATTGAATGTGCTAAGAGATTTGGTAAACGTGTAGGTGAAGAGTTAAAAATTCCTGTGTACCTGTATGAAGAAGCTTCTACCAATCCTAACAGAAAAATGTTGAAGCAAATTCGGGCAGGTGAATATGAGGGTCTTAAAGAGAAAATATATAAACCAGAATGGAAACCAGATTTTGGCCCTCAGGAATTTATTCCTAAGTCTGGTGCTACAGTAACAGGTGTAAGGTTTTTTTTGATAGCTTATAATGTTAACATATTAGGGACAAAGGAACAGGCACACCGAATAGCTCTTAATATTCGTGAACAAGGGAGAGGTGAGAATCAACCAGGACGACTTAAAGCAGTGAAAGCTATTGGATGGTATGTTGAAGAATATAAAATGGCTCAAGTGTCAATTAATCTTGACAATTATAAAGTAACGCCTCCACACATAGCTTTTGAAGAATGTAAGAAAGATGCAAAGAAAATGAAGGTTGCTGTTTGTGGAAGTGAACTTGTTGGATTAATCCCTCTGGAGGCTATGTTAATGGCTGCAGATTATTATATCAAAAAGGAAAATTTATTCATCCTTGACGAAAGGCAAAAGATAAATCTTGTTATTGATCGTTTGGGATTATCTTCAATTTCTCCATTTATTCCTGAAAAAAGAATTATAGAATATATGATAGATGAAGAGCCAAATGAAATTCTTGCTTCAATGTCTGTGAGAAATTTTGTTGAGTTAGTTGGTGCTCGTACTTCTGCACCGGGAGGAGGAAGTGTTTCTGCTTTGGTAGCATCTTTGGGAGCAGCTTTAGGTGCTATGATGGGATGGATGAGTTATGGTAATAAAAAGTTTGATCATCTAAGTCCTAAAATGAGAAAATTTATTCCTCCTTTACATTTTGCTATGAAAGAACTTATTCCTCTAATTGACGCTGATACTAATGCTTTTAATGACTATATGGATGCTCTGAAACTTCCTAAAGAAACTGAAGAACAACGTGTGATTAGAGATAAAAAAATGCAGGAAGGATTAAAAAAAGCTATAGAAGTACCATTAAAAGTTATGAGAATTGCTGATTCATGCTGGCGATGGATGATTCAAATGGCAAAATTTGGAAACATATCTTCTGCAAGCGATCTTGAAGTGGGTGCAAAATCTCTTGAAACAGGTATTTGGGGTGCATACAAGAATGTGAAGATTAATTTACCACAAATCAGAGATAGTGAATTTAAGAATAGAGTTATTACCGAGGGGGAACAAATTTTAAATAGAGCCAGAGTAAATTTAAGGAAAATCGAAAAAATATTAGAAAATAGAACAAATGAAAAAGAGGCTTGATTTTATAATCAAGCCTCTTTAACTAATTTAAAGGAAAGGTTATTTAATATATTCTTTTAAAAATCCTTTAAATTCAATTAGATGTGATTCTTCATCGGAAAGTGTTCTTATTGCAAGATCTTGAGTTACATAATCAATCCCTTCACATAATCTAATCAATTCATTATAACCTGTAACTGCTGCAGTTTCAGCGTCAATCACTCCTTTAATTACTGAAACCACATCTGTTGTATCCGCTTTCGGTTGTAAAGAAGTTTGAGTTGCTTTAAATTCTAAAGAACCAGGAACCAGTCCATCAAGTTCTTTAATTCTTTTTGCAAGAGTTTGAGCATGAGTTAATTCAGTTGGAATATCAACTGCAAGAGCTTTCTTTATTTCTTCTGCTCTAACACCGTCAAGATTAGTTGAATTTGCAATGTAGTTCTGAATTGTTTCAATTTCAGCCCAGTAAAGTTCGATCAGTTTTGCACGAATTTTTTCTTTCATGTTTTTCTCCTTATTGATTTTTTATAATTTTTTAAAATTTTTAGAGTTCTTGTTGAACAGAAAAGAACTCATAGTTATCAATTCTATGGTGTAAAAGTACACCTGCTCTTACAAGATTAACAAGAATACGACTTGCTCTTCGTTCTGAGATATTAACTAATTTCTTGAACTCTTTGACTGTTATTCTTTCATGATTATTAAGATAATTTATTAAGGTCTTTTCTATTTGTCCGAAAGTTATTTTAAGAGGATTCGGACTGTTCAAACTTTTTAATATTTGTATAGTTTCTCTTGAGGCAATTACACTTTTATCATTCAATCTAACATATACTTTATTATTATCAATTTCATCGTTAATAAGTCTATGAGGTTTCCTATTACTTTCGGGTATATCTACAACAAGTATGTCTGAATTTTTAATTGATATAATTTCTGTTGTGAATTCTACTTCAGGTTCACAATAGAATTTCGCTGAATATGAAACAAGTTCAATCTCACTTTTTTCACTATCAATACCAACAATTTTTTTATCATCATCAACTCCAAAAATTATTTTTCCACCTTTTGAGTTTGCAAAGGCAATCATTTCTTTAGCTATCTTTTCAGGAGAAGAAAACTTTCTTTTAAATTCAATGTTAAAACTTTCACCGTCTTCAATTAATTTATATAATTCAATTAGATACATCCTATTTAGTGATATTTTCTATTTTTCTGATATAATCACTTAAAATAATTTGTGCTGCAGCACTATCGGTTAATTCTTTTTTACGTCTTTTTGACTTTTTAATATCAGAGTTTATGATGTTGTATTTTGCAAGGTTTGATGTCAATCTCTCATCAAAGAAAACGACTGGTATTTCAAGCTTATACTTTTTAAGAAAATTGATAAGTCTTTTTGTAAAAACTTCTACTCCTCTGGTGGAATGAGTTTCTTCTGACTTGAAATTTAATGGATACCCGATAATAATACGTACCACTTTCTCATTTTGGATTATATCCAAAATATTTTTGAACGTATCTAAATTATTTAATATAGCACCCCGTGGAAATGCAAATCTTTTTGTATCGTCACTAATAGCTATACCTATCCTTTTTTGTCCCCAATCAAGACATAAATATTTACCATTGCTGTTCAAAAGAACAATACTTTCAGTTTTAAAAAGTTTGTTGTTTCAAGAAATTTTTAAGAATTTTACCAGGCTTAAAGTGAATTTTCCTTCTACCTGGAACATAAACGAACTCTCCAGTTTTAAGATTACGAGCTTTTGGTTTTGGCTTGGTCTTCTTTATTTCAAAAACACCAAAATCTCTGATTTCAATTCTAATTAATGGGTCTGCAGTCATTAAGAGTTCACGGAGTGATTCAAAAAGTGTATCCACAAGAATTTTTTTTGTAAGTCGTTTGCCTGTCAGCTTTTCATCCATTAATTGTTCTATATCTTTTCTCGTTAGTGTTCTAACACGCTCAGGTTTAGATTTCAAAGTTTTATCTTCTATGTTGTCCATTTTACGTTCCCCTTAAGGTTTCTAAAAATCTCAAAAAATATAATAGTGACGAATATAAAATTAGAATTGTCACTATGTAATATAGTAAACTTACTATATTAAATAAAAGTTCATAATTTTCCCCATTAATTATTGTTAATAACAGAATTATTCCAATGCCGAGAACAGCAATTTTGCCAGGATAATTGGACATTAGGGTTATCCCTTTGATTTTCCTTAAAATTAAACCAAATAATAATATTAACAAATCCCGTAATATTACAACAAGGAAAAACCAGGTAGGAATTCTTGTATTTAAAAAAAGGATAGTTGCTATTACTATTACCGTAAGTTTATCTGCAAGAGGATCAATAATTTTACCGAGATCTGATACCATACTAAATTTTCGGGCAACCCATCCATCAAGTATGTCACTTATAAATGAAAGCAATAAAAGTATAGATATAATTATTGTACTTTGTGGATAATAAATGAGAAAAAATGCTATAAATGGTATCAATATAAATCTAAAAATTGAAATTAAGTTGGGAACTAAAAAAATATCTTTGTTCATTATATTATTATTAATAAAATATATAAAAATAAAACTTCATTTTAAGTATATTAAAACAAAAGTTTAATCAAAAATGGAAAAAATTTATTTTGATGCAGCAGCTTCGACTCCTTTGGATCCAAGAGTTTTGGAAGCAATGCTTCCTTATATGAAAAATAAATATGGGAACCCAAGTTCTGTTCATTCTTTTGGTAAAGAGCTTAAAGTTGTTCTGGAAGAATGCAGAGAAAAAATTGCAGCCTTTTTAAAATGCAAGCCGAAAGAATTATTTTTTACAAGTGGAGGAACAGAAAACAATAACTTTGCTATTAAAAGTATAATCTTTACTAATTTTGATAAACAAAATAAGAAAATTGTAACTACTACTATTGAACATCCTTCAGTTTATGAAACTGTAATGTACCTGAATGAAAGGTTTAAAGTTCCATTTAAATTTATAAAACCTGAGGGGGGAATTATTCCAACAGAAAAAATTTTAGAAGCTTGTGATGAAAATACTCTCATTGTTTCAGTAATGCATTCAAATAATGAAACTGGTAACATAAATGATATTAGTTTTTTAAAACAAAAACTCCCAGATAGCGTTTATATTCATAGTGATACGACTCAATCAATTGGAAAAGTTCCAATAGATTTTGGAGCTATGGGAGTTGATTTTGCAACACTTTCAGGACACAAAATATATGCTCCAAAAGGAGTTGGTGTCTTATACATAAATGAACGTATGAAAATTGATAAATATATGCACGGTGGAAATCAGGAAAGGAATATGAGAGGCGGTACAGAAAATCTACCATTTATAGTTGGACTTGCTAAAGCGGTTGAGATTCTGAATTACGAACTTGAAAATGATATAAAACATTATCTGAGTCTTAAAACCTATTTAATAAAGCAATTAAGAGAACTTGATTTTGTATCAATCAATACTAATTTAGATAAGTCATTACCAAATATTGTAAATTTTTCAATTAACTTGGATGAGGTGTTAAATGTAGGGGAAATGTTGTTGATTAAGTTTGATTTAGAAGGTATTGCAGTTTCAAGTGGCTCTGCCTGTAGTTCAGGTTCTGTAAAACCTTCGAGAGTACTAATTGAAATGGGATTAAGTGAATTACAGGCAAAATCCTCATTAAGAGTTTCATTTCATAGATGGAATAAAAAAGAAGAAATTGATAAGTTTATAAATGTATTGAAAGCAATTGCTACCTAAACTTTCTTTTAGTTTTTGGTTTTTTAGGTGCGATTAAATTATAAAAGTAGGTAATTATTCCCCAACACGAATACCCAATAAAAAAAGGAAATGCTGCTATCCCTTTTGTTATTAGTATTATTATTGATGAGAAAATTATTAATCCTGATAAAATGGGTTTTTGTTTTAAAATTTTTATAGAAATTTTAGGGAAGGCAGGATATTTAAATTTGCTGACCATTAGTAATGGAAGTCCTATTGAAAGTAAAAGGATTATATTATTACTCGCTTGATGAGAAAATATCCTTTCATGATAGTAAAGTAAATACGAAACAATGGTTAAAGCTGTCATTGGTGTTGGGATTCCAGTAAATTTTTCTTTGTCAAATCCAACAAGAGAAATATTAAATCGGGCTAATCGTATTGCTGCAAAAATTAGAATAAGAGAAGCGATAACAATTCCAGGAGCATCAAAATTTTTAAAATGAATTGTATATAACAAGAATGAAGGGGCAACACCGAAAGAAATAACATCTGCTAATGAATCAAGTTCAACACCAAAATCACTTGTTGATTTTGTGAGCCTTGCAATAATACCATCAAGTACATCAAAAATACCAGCATAAACAATAAACCAACAAGCTGTTTCAAAATTTTCATTTGTTGTGTGTACAATAGAAAGAAAACCAGCAAAGGCATTCAATATAGTAAATAAACTTGGGATAAATTTCCTTGAAACAAGCATTTTATATTTTTGCTATATGTGTCAACCCGCTACGAACCGAGTTATTTAACTTTATTAAAATATTAGCGTCAGGACTTAGAAAAATATCCACACGTGATCCGAATTTTATCATACCGAATCTATTACCTCTTTCCACATAATCACCTGTTTTAATGTTATAAACAATACGCCTTGCGAGAAAGCCTGCAACTTGTCTGAATATAACCTGTTTACCGGCAATATTTTCTATACCAATTATTGTTTGTTCGTTCAATTCTCCAGCATCTTTTTTGAATGCTGCATAAAATTTACCTTTCTTATGTTCTATATACTTAACCTGTCCAGAAAAAGGAATTCTATTAATATGAACGTTTAATGGTGACATAAAAATACTTATCTGAAACAATTCATTATATTGTGCGAAAAAATCAAGTTTTTTAAATTGATTGTTTACTTTACCGAGAAGGACAATCTTACCATCAGCTGGAGAATAAATAATGTTCTGGTCTAATGTTTTATCTATTTTACGCTCTGGATCTCTGAAGAAAAAAAGAGTAAAAGAAAATAATATAAATGAAACTATTAATAAAATGATTTTAAGTTCAAGTGTACTTATAAGAAAAGCTACAAAATCAATCAGTATGCTTAATATTAAGACTTTTATTATCTCGTTTCTTCCAAACTCAGTAAATTTCACAGCTTAAGTTTCAATTTCACTTTTGCATATAAACAAACAGTAAAAAAAATTTTTTAAAAGTAACTACCTATATTTTAAAAACTAAACAAAGCTTTATGAAAAATCAACATTTAATACATTTAACAAAATACAAATTAAAATTTTTCTTTTTAATATTCTATTCATATATAAAAAAGAAGACCCAACTTGGGGCACATCTGTCCAAAACGTTGAAGAAGGGAAAGAAAGGACAGAGAAATAAAAAGAGGAGGAATATTGCACGATAAATTATAAATAATTAAAATGACCTTATTTTAATTTTATTTATATGTTAATTCTATAAATATTTCGTCCCTATCACATCTTTTCAAAACGTTGAAAAAGGGAAAAAAGGGCAGTGAAATAAAAAAATGATTTAGGGGGATTGATTTAAGAATAAGAACAAAATAAAGAAAAAACTGTCCAATTTGAACAGTTTTTAATGTTTTATTTCAGTTCCATTTTTATTTTGGACAGCTGTGCAAATGCTCTAAAATCAGCTTACTATTTGGCATATAATTAAAGGTTATTTTATATTATATTAACATATATTTTATTATGTGGCTATTCGTTCCTGCAAAGGATACCAACACGCTTTGTATTATCAGATTATTAGAGGTAATCAAAGTGAGTTGGTGTCCTTTTGATGAGCAAGCGAATCAAAGGACGTAAGAGCCACACAATAATCCCAAAAGCCTTTATTTATAAGGTCTTTTGTTGAAATATTTATTGGCTATGGTCGAAATGATGACTAATGAAAAGACAAATACTAATGTTAATTAATTTAGCTTATAATGTCTTTAATGGTGTGTCAACTTTTTAAAGGAGTATTAGTAAAATAATTAAATAAAAGGTTTGTCAGCAAATTATGGTAATTTGAGTATGGTAACTAAGATAATAAATTAAGTATATATTCTATGTCTATAACGTTAAAGGATATTTTCCCTAACATTGAAAGAATTTCAAATATTATACAAAAATATAAATTATCAGGTGAATAAAATATGAGTTCAAGTTTATTTTTAACAACAAATGATACTAACTTGCTTTTATATGAATTATTGAAAAGAAATAATAGCGGGTGGGGAATAAGATTTACAGGCAACAGTTTTATTCTAAGCGGGAAGGTAAAAAAAATTACTACTTTAAATTTAACAATAAATATCGATATCACAGGGTATAGGGACGGTTATGTCTATTTTTGCTGCAAAGAAATTAAATCCGATAAATTTGATTTTGTTGTAAATATGCTTGTGAACTTATTTCAGAAAACAATTTCCAAACATTTACCGAAGAGTATTAAATTAAATTATCCAAATGGAACAATTTATTTAAAGGATCTGGTTTTTAAGGATGAAAAAATATTCGACAAAAATATTTCTATTGAAAATATCGAAATAAATAACGGAGTTTTAATTAATTTCAATTTAATAAATTTGGATTTCATAATAAGCAAATCACATCTGTCCAAAACGTTGAAGAAGGGAAAGAAAGGACAGTGAAATAAAAAGAGGAGGAATATTGCACGATAAATTATAAATAATTAAATTGGAGCAATAAAAACAACCAAACATTATGATAAATACAACGTTATTTTCTCAAATTATTAACAGACTTCCACGCAATAGTTTTAAAACAATAGTTGACCGTTTTTCAGGAGATAAGCACAACAAAGGAATAAATAGCTGGACACATTTAGTAGCGATGTTATTTTTGCAATTTTCCAGAGCGACCTCATTACGGGAAGTATGTAACGGACTTATATCAATAGGAGGGAATTTAAATCATCTTGGGATCACAAAGAAATGCCCCAAGAGGTCATCGTTATCATATATTAATGAGCATCGGGATTCTGAAATATTTAAAGAGTACTTTTATAAACTATATGAGCAATTTTCTGCAAACTGTTCAGGGAAGAAGATAAGATTCAAAATAAAGACATTTGTAGGGACAAGTTCCAATGCAGTATAAATCCAGATTTGAACAGCATTAATTACAATATTAGTTTTAAAATATCTTAGATCTATATCAAAATATAATTGGAGTTTATCAAATCTAATAG
>Ga0272448_1000872_pt1 | contig 43372 bp, 52 predicted proteins | sample YNPCB0191_FD_202220 | JGI IMG/M metagenome (GOLD analysis project Ga0272448, IMG submission 202220) | Hot spring sediment microbial communities from Yellowstone National Park, WY, United States - YNP-CB-019-1 | ecosystem: Environmental > Aquatic > Thermal springs > Hot (42-90C) > Sediment...
GGGCGGCGGCGAAGCCGCCGCCCCCAAACCCCACTCTCTTCCCCCCTTCTCTCCCCGCTACGGGGAGAGAAGGGGGGCCAGGGGGGATGAGAGGGGTCAATGGGAAGTCGCCGGGAGCGTCTTCCATCCAACCATCAGGTAGCCAGACCCCCATAGTGGGATGTCTGGACGAATTTCTTAAGGTTCATCAGCGTCGGGCGAAAGGCGGGCGAGGGCGCAGGCGAAACCGCGCAGGGGGTTGCCTGACAATTCTGGGACACACCCGTGACATTTGTCACCTTGACAAAAACCGGAAACAGGGGTATACTATATGCAATCCATTGCATATACTGCATCCTGTGGACGACGAACTCTACGACTCGGCCATCCGACTGTTCTCCCTTCTGGCCCATCCGGCGCGCCTGCGGATTCTGGACCTGCTGCGGCGCGGGGAGGCCTGTGTCTGTCATCTGCAGGCGGCGCTGAGGGTCCCCCAACCGTACGTCTCCCAGCAGTTGCGGGTGCTGCGGGAGGCCGGCCTCATTTCCCAGCGCCGGGAGGGACTCTATATCTACTACCGGCTGGCCGATCCGCAGGTGGAGCGGCTGCTCGCAGAGGTCCTGGGACCGGTGGAAGAAATCCCGCCGTTCCCGGAGTGTACATGCCCCCGATGCCAGAAGACCTCTCTGGCTGAACCCATTTTCCTGGTGGAGGTAAACTGATATGACCGAACCGCGCGAGGGCCAGGAGCCCCCCGTCCAGTGCGCCTGCGTCAAGGACCCGTTCGCCCTGCTCCCGCCGGAGATGCGGCCGCGCCAGCAGAAAAAGAGCAGCCTGCGACAGGTCACGTGTCCCGGCTGTGGACTGGTCTTCTGGACCAACCGGGCGACGGACTACTGTATGGAGTGCGAGAAGAAAGTTCTCACCGCAGCGAGCGCAAAGGGCGCAGAGACTTAATTTTGTAACTATCCAGGCCTCCTCACCCCTCCCCCGCCGCCTGCGGCGGCACCCCCTCCCCTCTCCTGAACTTCGTTCAGGAGAGGGGAGGGGGTAGCGGCGAAGCCGCTGGGGGTGGGGTGAGGCCGAACAGTTACTTAATTTTTAATTTCACACAAGGAGATAGAATGACGGATCCGTACGATCTTGCCATTCTGGGAGGAGGGCCCGGCGGGTACGTGGCCGCGCTGCGGGCCGCCCAACTGGGGATGCGCGTCGCGCTGGTGGAGGGGGCGCGCGTCGGCGGGACCTGCCTCAACGTCGGGTGCATCCCGACGAAGGCGCTGGTCACCGCCACCGAACTGCTCACCCGCGCCCGCCGCGCCGCCGAGTACGGCATCCGCATCCCTCAGGCCGAGCCCGACCTGGAGGGGATAATGGCCTACCAGCGGGCCGCCGTGGAGCGGCTGGTGGGCGGCGTGGAGCAACTGCTGAAAGAGTGGAAGGTGACGGTGGTCCGGGGCCGGGGCCGCCTGGTCCGCCCCGACGCCCTCTCCGTCACCGACGGGGCCGGGGGGACGACGGAGGTGACCGCCCGCCACATCGTCCTGGCCCCCGGCTCGGTGACGGCCCGCCCGCCCATCCCCGGCCTGGACCTGCCCGGCGTGGTCACCAGCACGGAGGCGCTGGACGTCTCCACCGTTCCGGCCCACCTGATTGTCATCGGCGGCGGGGTCATCGGGCTGGAGTTCGCCTGCATCTACCAGGCGCTGGGCAGCCGGGTGACCGTCCTGGAGATGATGCCGGACCTGCTCCCCGGCGCGGCCGACGAGGCCATCGCCAAACGGCTGGCGGTGCTCCTGCGGCGGCGGGGAATGGACATCCGCACCGGGGCGACGGTCCAGGGTGTAGAGGAGACGGAGGCCGGCCTGCGGGTGCGGTTCTCCACGTCCAGAGGCGAGGAGGCCGTGGAGGGCGACCGGGTCCTGCTGGCGACGGGCCGCTGGCCCAACACCGCCGACCTGGGGCTGGAGGAGGTGGGAATCCGGATGAACCGGCGCGCGATCGCGGTGGACGAGTACCTGCGCACCAGCGTCCCCAACGTCTGGGCCATCGGCGACGCCGTGGGCGGGATGATGCTGGCCCATAAGGCCATGGTGGACGGGCGGGTGGCGGTGGAGAACATCGCCGGGCAGAAGCGGGCGGTGGACTACCGCTCCGTCCCCTGGGCCATTTTCACCTCGCCGGAAGTGGCGGGGGTCGGGCTGACGGAGGCGCAGGCCCGCCAGCAGGGCGCCGACGTCCGCGTGCTGCAGTTCCCCTTCTCCGCCAATCCCCGCGCACAGATTCTGGGGGAGACGGAAGGGCTGGTGCGCATCGTCTGCGAGGCCGGGAGCGGGCGAGTGCTGGGGGTCCATATGATGGGCCCGCACGTCACCGAACTGATCGCCGAGGGGGCGCTGGCCGTGCAGACGGGCGCCACCGCCGACGACCTGGCCTGGACCACCCACGCGCACCCGACGCTGACCGAGGCCGTCCTGGAGGCCGCCCTGGGCTTCCGGGGCGCGACCATCCATTATCATCGGAAAACGTGAAACGTAAAAAGTGAAACGTAAGGAGGCAAGATGACGGAGTTCTTGGAACTCACGGTGGATAAGTTCACCTTTCGCTTCGCCACCGACCGGTACTATCATCCGGAGGGGGTGTGGGCCCTGCCGGAAGGGGAGGGGCGGGTGCGCATCGGCCTCTCCGACTTCGCCCAGCAGTCCGGCGGCGACGTCGCCTTCGCCGAGGTGAAGCCCGTGGGGACCGCCGTGGCCTTCGGCGACGAGGTCGCGTCCATTGAGACGATGAAGACGGACATCGTCGTCCCGGCGCCGGTCGGCGGGACGGTGGTGGAGGTCAACCCGGCGCTGGAGATGAGCCCCGAGGCCATCAACGAGGACCCCTACGGGGAGGGCTGGCTGGCGGTCATCGCCGCCACCGACTGGGAGGCCGACCGGGCCCGCCTGCTGGACGCCCAGGCCTACCTGGAGCGGGTGCGGGAGGTCGCCGAGGAGGAGATGAGGAAGCGATGAGCCCGAACCGTCGTGTCGTGATTGTTCCGTGCAGCGGCATCGGGAAGACCTTCGGGACGGTGAGCCGGGAGGCCGCGTATACCGTGGTGGAGGACCTCCGCCCCGATACGACGGAACTGGTTGCCCTCTCCCTGCTGGTGCTGGGGGACGAGGAGGCACGGGCGGCGGTGGCGGGGCACCCCACCGTCACCATTGACGGATGCCGCCTGGCCTGCGCGACCAAAATGGTCCAGGAGAGCGGCCTGCCCGTGGCCCGTTCGTTCACCGTTCTGGACGCCTTCCGGAAACACCGGGACCTGAAGCCGGAGGGGATTTCGTCCCTCAACCCGGAGGGGCAGAAACTGGCCCGGGTCCTGGCGGAGGAGGTCGCGGAGGCGGTGGAAGAACTCGGGAAGAGTGAAACGTGAAACGTGAAACGTGAAACGTGAAACGTGAAGCGTGAGGTGGAGGGGACGATGCCGATTTTGCCGAAAAAGAAGGTGGGAATTGTGGCCTGTTCCGGTGAGGAGATGCCGGAGGGGACGGTTTCCCGGGTGGCGGCGCTGAAGGTGCTGGAGCAACTGCGCCCGAACGACACGGTGACCATCTGCCTGCCGCTCTTCCTGGCGGGCGGGGAGGGGGACCGGGCCTTCGCCCGCTTCTATCCGACGGTCGCCATAGACGGCTGCGAGAAGCGGTGCGCGGCGCGGGCGACGGAGATGTACTCCGGCAAACCTGCCGCCAGCATCGTCGTGACCGACGTGGTGAGCGGGAACGGCCTGGGGCCTATCCGGGGCTCCCGGACGTTGAACGAGGCCGGGATGCACGCCGCCGACCTGGTCGCCCAGGAGGTGGCCCATCTGGTAGACGGACTCCTGGGCCGGACGGGGCGGGAGGCAGAAGAGGCCGCTGTGGAGGAGGCGACCGCAGAGGTTTCAGAGGACGAGGAAGCGGCCATTTCCCTCTGCTCCTGCGGCTCCGGCATCCCGGTGCAGAAGGTGGCGGTGAACGGGCGGGTGGTCACCCTCATCGCGCTGCCGGCCATCTTTGAGCAGTTCTACCAGAGCGGCAAGCGGCCCGGCGACGGGACGACGCAGGAGTTGTTGGAAGTCACCCGCATCTACAACCCCATCCCGCCGGAGGAGGAGGCCGCCTACGCCCAGGCCCTGGCGCGGGAGTACGAGAAGTACTGCCGCAAACACGCCGTGTAGGGCAACTGCGAGCAGTTTCTTGTAGGGCAACTGCGAGCAGTTGCCCTACATAGGAGGAGTTATGAGTCGCACGGCCACATATTTCACCATCGTCACCTGGAAGGGAGAGCACTGGGGGCATGTTGTGATGGGCAACGGGCCGGAGATGGACTTCTCCGCCCCGCCCGATGCCCACGGCCATCCCGGCGTGCTGACGCCGGAGGACGCCTTCGTCGCCGCCGTCAACACCTGCATCATGATGATGTTCATCTGGGCGGTGGAGCGGTTCAAACTGGACCTGGTCTCCTACGAGTGCCGCGCCGAAGGGACCAAGTTGATAGAACTGGACCGGACGGAAATTTTCACCCACGTCCATCTTTGGCCGAAGATTGTGGTGCGGGCGGGGGGTGAGGACCCGGCGGCTGTGGAGAAGCGGGTGCGTCGGGCGCTGGAGGGGGCCCGCAAATACAGTCTGGTCGCCAATTCCATCAAGTCGGAGGTCATCATAGAGCCGACGATTGTGGTGGAATGACCAATGACAAATGACCAATGACGGAGGAGGAAGAATGCCGTTGCACATCAAGGTTTTGGGGCCGGGTTGTGAGGCCTGCGACTGGGTGGAGCAGCAGGCCATCGCCGCGCTGGAGGTGCTGGCCGAGGAGAACCCCGACCTGGAGGCCACCATCCAGCACATTACGGATTACGCCGAGATCACCAAATATCCGATTCTCTTCACCCCTGGCCTGGTGGTCAACGAGAAACTGGTCTGCGCCGGCCGCATCCCGAGGGTGGAGGAAGTGGTCGCCTGGCTGCGGCAGGCGCTGGACGGGGCCGGGGGAGCATAGGGGGCAGTCCCCCTGGATTCGCATAGACCCGCTGCGACTTCCTGCCGGTACGTCGTACGTCGGGTAACCCGAACATCTGCATTCCATTCAATCTCAACAGGAGGTACAGAACAATGACCGAAGTCACCACTGTTCGTGAGCGGGCCATTGCCCGCCGTCCCGGAGTGGCCCAGCGGCTCTCGCTGCTGGACCGGTATCTGACGCTGTGGATTTTCCTGGCGATGGCCGTCGGCGTGGGGCTGGGATACCTCTTCCCGGCCGCGGTCCAGTCCTTCAACCAGGCCGTCTCCGTCGGGACGACCAACATCCCCATCGCCATCGGCCTGATCCTGATGATGTACCCGCCGCTGGCAAAGGTCCACTACGAGGAACTGGGGGACGTCTTCCGCAACTGGCGGGTCCTGGGCCTTTCCCTGATTCAAAACTGGGTCATTGGGCCCATCCTGATGTTTGTGCTGGCCATCGTCTTCCTGCGGAACTATCCGGAGTACATGGCCGGCCTGATCCTCATCGGCCTGGCCCGCTGCATCGCCATGGTCATCGTCTGGAACGAACTGGCTCAGGGCGATACGGAATACGCGGCGGGGCTGGTGGCCTTCAACAGCCTCTTCCAGGTCTTCTTTTACAGCGTCTACGCCTATGTCTTCATCACCGTCCTGCCCACCTGGTTCGGCCTGAAGGGGGCAACGGTCCACGTGACGATTGGTGAGATCGCCAAATCCGTCTTCATCTACCTGGGGATTCCCTTCATCGCCGGTTTCCTCACGCGGCTGGTGCTGATTCGCCTGCGGGGGAAGGAGTGGTACGAGACGAAATTCGTGCCGCGCATCAGCCCCCTCACTCTGGCCGCGCTCCTGTTCACGATCGTGGTGATGTTCAGCCTGAAGGGGAACCTCATCGTGACGTTGCCGCTGGACGTGGTGCGCATTGCCATCCCGCTGGTCTGCTACTTCGTGCTGATGTTCCTGTTCAGTTTCTGGATGGGACACCGCATCGGCGCGACCTATCCTCAGACGACGACCATCGCCTTCACCGCGGCCAGCAACAACTTTGAACTCGCTATCGCAGTGGCGGTGGCGGTCTTCGGGATTCAGTCCGGGCAGGCCTTCGCGGCCGTCATCGGCCCACTGATTGAGGTGCCGGTGATGATCGGGCTGGTGAACGTGGCCTTCGCGCTGGGACGGCGGCTGTTCGGCGCCCAGTCGGAGGCTGCGATGGCGTAGCAAAAGAGGTGACAGTCACCTTTTTACGGGGGTGGGGTGTTCCGCCGGGTACTCTTCCCGACCGACTTTTCGGCCTACGCGACGGCCGTAATGGACTGCCTGCCGGAGTGGAAGGCGGCGGGAATGCAGGAGGTGCTGTTGCTGGGCGTCATCCGGCCGGCGGAGATTCCGCTGGGCGGCTCGCTGGATCGGGACGTCCTGGAGGAGATGCGGTGGGGTGCCCGGCAGCGGCTTCACCTGGCCCGGCAGGCACTGGAGGGGCAGGGGCTGGTGGTGCGCACCCGCCTGGAGGTCGGACCACCGGCCCCCACCATCGTCCGCGTGGCCGAAGAGGAGGGGGTGGACCTCATTGCGATGGGCGCGCAGGGAAAGAGTTTGGTGCAGGAACTGCTCCTGGGGAGCGTGGCCCACGAGGTGGCCCGGCGGGCGCCGGTGCCGGTGCTCATTGAAAAGTTTGACGTAGTGCGCCAGTTGGGGCATGTGGAATGTCGCCGCCGCTGCGCCCGCACGTTCCAGCGGATTCTTCATCCTACCGACTTCTCCGAGTGTGCGGATGCCGCCTTCAACGTGGTCAAGCGGCTGCGGGCCGCCGGGACCGAAGAGGTCATCCTGCTCCACGTCCAGGACGAGCGGGCCATGCGCCACCGTCCGCCGGAGCAACTGGCGGAGTTTGACCGGATAGACACCGAACGGCTGGAGGAGATGAAGCGGGCGCTGGTCCTCTACGGCATCCCGCAGGTCCGGGTGATGCTGCGCCACGGCATCCCGTTCGTGGAGACGCTGCGGGTCGCTGAGGAGGAGGACGTCTGTCTGATTGTGCTGGGCACCAAAGGCCGCAGCGCGGTGGCGGAGATGCTGACCGGCAGCACCTTTGAGAACGTCATCCGCCAGAGCCGCAGGCCGGTGCTGGTGGTCCGGGGGACTCAGTGCCGATAGGGCAGGCTGTCCGCCCAGTCGTGTGAACATTCATGTAGCACAGGCCGCCAGGCCTGCATGCAGGCTAAAGCCTGCGCTACGGGTTCGTCGTAGCGCAGGCCGCCAGGCCGGTTGACGCGGGCAAACTCTCCTAAAGGAGACCGATGAAGTGCCATCCGGGGTGCCGATGCCTGTGCTGTCGGGGGCGCGGGCCGGGCCGCGAGCGGCCGCCGCCCTGCCTCTCGCGAGTCGCTGACCCTTTGGTAACTATTCAGACTTCCTCACCCCACCCCCGCTGCCTGCGGCGGCAGCGGCGAAGCCGCTGGGGAGGGGTGAGGCTGAACAGTTACACCCTTTGATTCATCCGCTCATCCTATAAGGAGGCAAGAACAAATGACTGCGCAGAAAGTCCCGTGGTATCGGACGCAAATTGTCACTCTGGTGTTGCTGGCCATCGTGGCCATCGTCGTCATCTGGGCCGCGCTGGCCGGGTATCACGCGAAAGGCGAGCCGGCCATCGGCGTCGGACGGGGAATCATCCTGCTGGTGGTGGGCTTCTTCGCCGGTCTCCTGGGCGGCCTCATCGGCACCGGCGGCTGCAGCGTGATGCTCCCCATCATCCACTTCTGGATGGGTTTCCCGGCCTCGCTGGCGGTGGGCACCACTCTCTTCGCCGTCATCTTCACCGCCACCTCGGGCGCGTGGGGGCATCTGGTGCGGCGCAACCTGGACCGGCGGGCAACCCTCTGGCTGGGGGGTGGGGGCATCCTGGGCGTGCTCCTGGGCTCCTGGCTCTTCACCTTCCTGGCCCAACATCAGGCACTGCTGGGGCTGGTCCTGGGCCTGCTCTTCCTCTGGCCCGCCATCCGCATGATCTGGGAGGGGGTTGAGGGCTTCACCGGCAAGGGGCCTGGGAAGACGGAGGGGAATGAAATCCCCGGCAACGGCTGGTGGATGGCCCTCTTCGGCTTCATCGTGGGCATCGCCACCGGCATCGCCGGGCTGGGCGGCGGCTACGCGCTGGTGCCCGGCCTCATCTACCTCTTCTCCGCCCCCGTCTACATCACGATGGGCACCTCGCTGGCGGTGATGGTCCCGCTGGCGCTGGTGGGCGGGCTCATTAAAGTGGCCCAGGGCTTTGTGTCGTTGATGGCGGGCGGCATTCTGGGCGGCGGGACGATTATCGGCGCCCAGGTCGGTGCGTCCATCATCAAGCGCTTCAAGCCCCACACCCTCAAATTCATCTTCGGCATCTACTTCCTGTACGTCGCTCTCAAGTTCGTCCTGGGCTACTTCGGGATTCGCATCTGGTAAGTTTCAGGGTGGCCGAAGGCAATGCCTTCGGCCACCCCAATCCCATTTTTGGGAGATGAACGATGTCCAACGCTCTCTTCTCTCAGTGGCTGAGCGGGCTGGACTTTGAGCACTGGAGCGATCTGCACGCCCAGGGCTTTAGAAAAACCGCAGGCCGGCGCGCACCGCGCCGGCAGGAGACGACGGAGCATGAAACGTTTGCACGGCTTTGCCGAATTCGTGCGGCGCCATTATCAGGCCATCATCATCGCGACGGTGGCCCTGGGCCTGGCGCTGGGCCCGTGGACGACCGTGCCGGGACAGGCGCTGCAACCCTACACCCAGGCGTTGACCTTCCTGATGATCCTGTTCATCAGTTTCACTATCACCCCGCGCCAGTTCGCGCTGGTGGCGCGCCAGCCGTGGAGCGTGGTGGCCGGCCTGGCGCTGAACTTCGTCTACATGCCGGTCTTGTGCTGGGTGCTGGCCCGGCTGCTGGTGAGCGATCCCCAACTGGCGACCGGCGTGATCCTGGTGGGCGTGGTACCGTGCGCCGGCATGGCGGCCGTGTGGACCGCGCTGCTCAAGGGGGACGTGCCGTTGGGCATGGCGATCAACGGCCTGACGATGATCCTGGGGCCATTCCTGATCCCCCCGCTGATGGTGCTGTTTGCCGGCTCGGCGGTCAAGATCAACCCCTGGGCCATGTTCCAGCAGTTAGCCGTCATCCTGTTGATCCCGTTGATCGTCGGCATGGCGGCGCGCTGGCTGGCCGACCGCTATGGGGACGTGAAGCCCTATCTGCCGCTGCTGCCGGCGCTCTCCGCGCTGACCGCGGTGTTGCTGATGTTCACCGTCTGCAACGTCAACGTACCGCTGATCATCGCGCGCTGGTCGTTGGTGTCGTCGTTGCTGGTCGCGGTGGCACTGATCTTCCCGCTCGGCTTCCTTGTGCCGCACTGGCTGGGGCGCTTCGCCTTCAACCGGGGCCAACGCATCGCCATCACCTATTCGTCGGGCATGAAGAATCTGCCCATCGCGGTCGGGCTGGCGTTTGCCAGCTTCGGCAAGCTGGCCGGCCTGCCGGTGGCGCTGGCGTTCATCGTGCAGATGCTCACGGCCAGCCTGTTCTATCGTTATCTCAGCCGCCAGACCGCGCCGGCCGCCATGGTCAGGCCGCACGAAGAGGCAGCGTGAACGTGCCAGGCACTTGCGAAGTGCCTGGCACGTCGTGGTGAAACACGGAGGTGGACGATGTTCAAGCGTATCCTTTGGGCAACCGACTTTTCCGAGCATGCGACCCATGCCCGGGACTGGGCAGTTCATTGCGCCAAATGCAGCGCAGGCAGACTCTTCGCGCTCGCGGTGGCCGATGTGGCCGATGTGCCCGTGCTGGCCGACGTGGTGACGCCGGAGGTCAGCCAGGCGAACCTGGCGCGGGCCGAGGCGTGGACGGAAGCGGAACTTGCCGCGGCGGTGAAGCAACGGCTCGCGCAAGAGGTATCCGAGATCGCCGCTCTCGGCGTGGAGGTAGAACCGGTGGTTCGCATCGGCGTGCCCTGGCGCGAGATCGTCGCCGCAGCGGGGGAGTTGGGCGTCAACATGATCGTGCTGGGCGCGCACGGCAAACACGCCTGGAAGACGTTGCTGTTGGGCAACACCGTGGAGAACGTCACCAAACACGCGACCTGCCCGGTGATGATCATTCGCTGACCGTGGGACAAGTGAGGCTATCATGACAGGCCATCGTCGTTGTGGCGTGCGCGGGCACCCTTGCCGCGCCTCCCACTCTCCGCCAGAAGAGGGTAGGACAGCTCATGGCAAGCCCGGTTGACAAAGGTTGTTCAACTCTCAATCTTGCGGAGGTATATCATGTTGAAACAATTGCAGAAAATCGCCAGGGGTATCGAAGCAAACCTGATCTGGCTTATCATCCTTTCCATCGTCGTCGGCGTGGCCTTCGGCTGGCTGTTCCCGGCGCAGGCCAAAGGGCTGAAGTCCTACACCACCGTGGCGCTGTTCGTCATGCTCTATCCGATGATGATCGGCCTGCGCATTGAGGAGGTGGGCAAGGCTGCCGCCAACCTGAAGATCATCAGCCTGTCCATGCTCTTCAACTTCGTCTTCTCGCCGTTGCTGGCGGCCGGGCTGGCATACCTCTTTCTGCGCAGCCGGCCCGACTTCGCCGTCGGCCTGATCCTGACCGGCACGGTGCCCTGCGCGGGCATGGTGGCGGGTTGGACGGGTTACGCCAGGGGCAACGTGGCGTTGGCACTGGTGATCGTGGCGCTCAGCCTGCTGCTCAGTATCGTCATGATTCCCATCTGGATGCCGATCCTGGCGGGCGTATATGTGCAGATTGACGCCTGGGGGATGTTCAAAGACATCCTGGTGGCGGTGGTCGTGCCGCTCATCCTGGGCGATCTGACCCGCCGGGCAATCATCCGTTTCCGGGGCGCCGAGACCTTCCAGCAAGTCAAACCGATCCTCCCGGGCGTGTCTATGTTGGGCATGTACATGATCGTGTTTATTTCCATGGCGCTGGAAGCCAACAACGTGATTCAGCACCCGCAGTACTTCCTGATCGTGCTGGTGCCGCTGGCTTTCCTGTATGCGATCATGTTCACCGGCTCCGTGCTCTTCTCGAAGCTGGCCAGGTTCTCCTACGAGGACATGATCGCCTTCTCCTACGGTGTGGCCGGCAAGAACATCTCCATCGCCCTGGCGTTGGCGACCATCTTCTTCAGCCCGGTGACGGTGCTGGTGCTGGCGCTCAAGCCGGTCATCCAGATTGCCTTCATGACCGCCTTTCTGCGCCTGTCTCCCTGGCTACAGCGGCGAGTCTTCCCAACTAAGCCCGTTGCGGCGTCGGCAACGGGAGGAGGTGCGTAATGTTCAAGAAAATCCTGTGGGCAACGGACTTTTCCGAGCACGCCCGGGACGCCGGGCAGCGGGCGCTCCAATGCGCGCAATGCTCCGAGGGCACAGTCTATACCCTGACGGTGGTGGACCCGGAGGACCTGCCGCTCATCCTGGCTGATGTGCCCGATCCGTTCATCAGCCCGGCTCAGGAGGAGCAACTGGAGCAGCGGCTGGAGCAGCAATACGAGCAGCGGGTGCTGGATCACCTGGAGCGCGAAGTCCAACCGCTGCGCCAGGCTGGCGTGACGGTGGAGACATACCTGCGGGTAGGCACGCCCTGGCGCGAAATCGTTCGCGCTGCCGATGAACTCGGCGCGACGCTGATCGTCATGGGCTCGCATGGCAAGCGCAGCCTGGAGGAACTGCTGCTTGGAAGCACCGTTGAAAATGTCACCCGCCACGCCAACTGTCCGGTGCTGGTGGTGCGGTAGGAATATTTCCGACTGGAAGTGATTGAAGTTCAGTCCTTCCATACAAACACAAGGATAAAAAAGATGAACACAAATTATGCTGAAATTGCCAAGACGCTGTCCAGGGCGGTGGGCCTGACCAAACCGCTGGTGGCGGTCAAACTGTTCGACGACCCGCACACCGTGCCGGAAGGGCTGCCCCGTCCGCAAAGCGCGTTGTACTACTGTGCAGCGGTTGGACGCGCCATGCAGGGCGAGACGATCCTGATGCTCGCCGACGACCATGGTTGTCAGCGCGGCGCCTACATGCTGGGCGTCAAGGAAGCGCCTGCTTCCATCACCAACGGCGTGCCGTATGCCAAGTCGCACATGGTGGCAAGCGCGCGGGCGGGTCAACGCCTGATCGAGCAGGCGCCCAAGTTACCGGTCGGACACACGGTTGCCATTCTGCTCACCCCGCTGGCAGAGACGCCGGTGGACCCGGATGTGGTGTTGGCCGCCGCCAACCCACACCAGGCGCTGCAACTGCTCAACGCCACCAACTTTGACACCGGCCTGGAAATCCCCCTGCGCTTTCAGATTCTGACCTCCTTCTGCGCTTACAGTACGGTGCTGCCCTTCAAGTCGGCGCAGCCCCAGGCGACCATCCCGCAGGAGCAGGCGCGCAAACGCGCCGGTTTCACCAATGAAGAGATGATTGTGGGGCTGCCGGCTGAGGCGCTGTCCCGCGCCGCAGAAGTCATTGAAGGAATCTGCTGTGTGGTTCCGCAACCCGAAGTCTGAATAACGTGGCACGGTGTTTTCAGGGGCGTTCCCTGCCGAACAGGGACACCCCTGAATCCCAAGGAGCAAAATGAGCGGCCGCATTGCCACCTGCGACACGATCATCCACATCAGCCTGGGATTGGCGGCTGGATTAAGCGCGGCTTTCTTCGCCGTGCTGGCCACACGTTTGGGCGCTTCGGCGTGGCTGTTGGCGTTGATTACCAGCGCGCCGTATCTCGCCAACCTGCTGGCCCCGTTCTGGGTGACGCAGGCGCGGCGCTGGGGCACACGAGGCTTGATGGTCGGGTCGTTGGGCGCAGCGTCAGTTGTCCTGTTCGTTTTGGGCTGGACGCGCTCGCCGCTGGTCTTTGCCCTGCTGGTGTTGGTTTACTATCTCTTCTACGGCATCGGCGACCCGCTCTACGTTGCCCTTGCCGAAATCGTCTATCCCGAACGGACAGGTTCCAGCCTTGGACGGGTGCAGGCGGTCTTCAGCGGAGTACGTGCGCTCGCCAACGCGCTCGCAGGCTGGCTGATGGATACGTTTGGCATCTTCATCACGCTGGCAGTGGCCGCCATCAGCACGGGAGTCGCCGCCGCTTCCTACCTGCCCTTCCCCAATCTATCCAACCCGGAAGCAGATGGCGCGGCTTCGCCCTGGCAGATTCTGCGACAGGACAACCTCATCCGCCGCATGGTCTTGACCCTGATGGTGGCTGGGACGGGCATGTTGATGATGTTGCCCGCCTTCCCGTTGATCGAAGTAACACAATTGAAACTAAACAACACCCAGATTGGCATTCTGCTGGCGGCCAACAACCTTACGCTGGTGGCGGCCTCATGGTTCTGGGGACGGCGCTTGAGCGAGACGCCCGCGCACATTCTGAACGCCTTTCGGCTGGGGATGCTTGCCATCGTCGGCATGGCAATCCTGTATGCCCTCGGCGGTTCTTTCTGGGAATTGCTCTTCGCCAATATTCTGTGCGGAATCGGCGGCTCGGCCATTTCGATCGGCTGGCGACTGTTCGCCATCCACCACATCTACTATGGCACGGATGATTTATCCGGTCTCCATTTGTTGACCTGCGGCATGCGCGGCTTGTATGCGCCCGCTCTCGGCGCGCTGTTGATCTCGCTATGGAACCCTTCGCTTGCCTTGTGGGTCGCCGCGGCTCTGGTGTTGGCTGGCATGTTGATGCTGCCGCCGACACAGGCGCTGACCAGTCGCACGACCCCAGCGCCTTCTGCGGAGCACTAAAGAAAACGGGCTGGGAGTGGATGCCGCTTTTGCTTGCGCTCAATATTTGAAACAGGAGACACAAGATGAAAACTGAAAGTCCAAACGAAATCGGTGAAAGCCTGGCCGCCTTTGGCCAGGAGTTCGGCAAGGTTCTGGACCCCGTGGCCTTTTTGCAGCAGCAGGACCCGGCGCTGTGCGCCGCTTTCCTGCGCCTGCACGAACTGACGCTGAACGACGGTGCGGTGTCCAGGAAGCACAAGTTCCTGATTTCGAGTGTGTCGGAGGTCGTAATGACTCAATCTTGGCAGCGGGTCAGGCACGGTTGTACTTGCTATGCCAATCATTCCCCTCCTGGGGAGGGAATGAACGTTAGCAAGGTGAGCCCTTTGTCTTGGCTTGGTGGAACAATGGTTGATCTGTTGCGTAAAACTGTAGGAATTTTTGAGGAGGTTTGAAGATGGAACAGACGTCGCCGGTAAAATTGCTTCCTCTTTGCAGTAAAGAGGCAGAAAATCTGGATATCATCCTGGCTTGTGATGGGGCTGCCAGTGTTGGGCAGGTCGGGCACGCCGTGGCGGTAGAACTGACCAATACGGTTGAGTCGGCTAGAATGTGCTGCATCACAGCCGTGGCTGCTGAGTCAAAAGCCCACGTGGACATTGCCCGGCGGGCCAGGAAACTCATTGTCATCAACGGTTGTGCTAATCGCTGTGCCAGCAAGGTGTTGGAGCGACTGGGCATCCCGTACACCTATGAAACGGTCATTTCTAAAGAGGGCGTGGATAAAGTGCCCACCCTTGATTTTGACGAAGAGGATGTCAGTCGCATCGCCAGGAAAATTACTGATGAGGTGCTGAACCAGTAGTCCTGCTTTTAATCCCCCTGACGCCGTTTTTTAGCGGCGTCAGGGGGAGGGGGCGAAGCGGAAGCGGGAACTTGAGGAACCTGGGCTTAGCTTCAATGAGCGTGACTGTTGCGGGGTAAAGTGTCATCGGTGCGTAGATGCCTGCAAGAATGCCGTCTGCGTTTGCCAATTTGGGCTGGGGTGATACATCATATGAGTTTCCTGCTAAAAGGCCGTTTCCCGCGGAGGCCGAGGTCGCTCTGCACTCCCAGCGCTCCTGCGGTGAGGCTTTGCAGGAGAGTCAGCTATCTCTTTCAGGGTGAGTGAGACTCATTTTTGAAACAGGAGGCATCAAATGGACCCTGAAAAGCCAAACGAAATCGGTGAAAGCCTGGCTGCCTTTGGCCAGGAGTTCGGCAAGGTGCTGGACCCCGTGGCTTTCTTGAACGAGAAGGACCCTGAGTTGTGCGCCGCCTTTCTGCGGCTGCACGAACTGACGCTGAACGAAGGCGCGGTGTCCAAGAAGCACAAGTTCCTGATCCACGCCGCCATCACCGCCGCGCTGCACGACCGCGAGGCGACGGCCATGCACATCACCGGCGCGCTGCACGCCGGCGCCAGCGAGCAGGAACTGCTGGAGACGGCGTTCACCATCATCCCGGTAGCCGGGATGCCGGCCTTTGCCGTCTTCCTGGGTGCCTGGAAACAGGCCCAACAAAGTTGAGGAGAAACTGTTCAGCCTCACCCCACCCCCAGCGGCTTCGCCGCTACCCCCTCCCCTCTCCTGAACGAAGTTCAGGAGAGGGGAGGAGAGGGGAGGGGGTGCCGCCACAGGCGGCGGGGGAGGGGTGAGGAGGCCTGAATAGTTACGTTGAGGAGAAAACAAAACGTGGTGACAGAAGAGCAAATCACAAAGGCCCTGGCCGGGGTGATAGACCCCGAACTGCACCGCAGCCTGGTGGAACTGGGCATGGTGCGCAACGTGCGCATCCGGAGGGGCAGGGTGACCTTCACCCTGGCCCTGACCACTCCGGACTGTCCGCTGAAGGACCAGATTGTGGCCGAGGCCCGGGCCGCCGTGCTGGCCCTGGATGGCGTCCGGGAGGTGCAAATTGACCTGACCGAGATGACGGACGAGGAGAAACGCCAGATTGGCCTCGGCGGGGACGAGCAGACCGGCGTGGCCGAGCGGTTCAACCACATCCGCCGCGCGGTGGCCGTGATGAGCGGCAAGGGCGGCGTGGGCAAGTCGCTGGTCAGCGCGTTGCTGGCAGTGGCCCTGCGCCAGGAGGGGCAGCAGGTGGGCGTGCTGGACGCCGACATCACCGGCCCCAGCATCCCCAAGATGTTCGGGCTGCATGGCACTCCACCGATGGGCCCCGTCGGCATCCTGCCCGTCCGGACCCGCACCGGCATCAAGGTGATGTCCATCAACCTGCTGCTGCCAGCGGAGGACGAGGCGGTCATCTGGCGCGGGCCCCTCATCAGTTCGGCCATCCAGCAGTTCTGGGGTGATGTCCTCTGGGGGGATCTGGACTGGCTGGTGGTGGACCTGCCGCCCGGTACCTCCGACGCCGCGCTGACGGTGATGCAGGCGCTGCCGCTCTCCGGCGTGATGCTGGTCAGTTCGCCCCAGGACCTGGCAGAGATGGTGGTGCGCAAGGCGGCCCGGATGGCCCTCGTGATGCAGGTCCCTCTGCTGGGCCTGGTGGAAAACATGAGTTACTTTGTTTGCCCGGAGAGTGGCCAACGATACGAGATCTTTGGCCCCAGCCACGGCGAGGAGATGGCCCGGCGGCTGGGCGTCCCCTTCCTGGGCCGGCTGCCGCTGGACCCCCGCATTTCGGAGTTGTGCGATGGGGGCAACATAGAAGAATACCCGGCGGAGGCCTTTGTGCCCGTGGCGCGCGCCCTGGCCCAGACGGCTCCCGAGCCGCGCCGCTCGCCGTTGCAGCCCAAGACGGGAGGATGAGGATGGAAAAGGCAACACTTCCTCAGGTGGGACTCTTCGCCTGCTTCAGCGGCGGCTCCAACACCGGCACGCTGACCGGGATGGCCGCGCTGGAGGTCGTGCGGCGCCTGGGCGGTGAGCGGGTGGGCATCTGCTCATTGCCGGCCCTCCTGAACCAGGTGCCCCGGCAGTCTGCACTGGTGAAGAAAATCGGCAAGATCGTCGTTATAGACGGCTGCCACAACCAATGCGCCAGGAAGTTACTGGCGGGTTTCGGAATTGAGCCGGACGTCTACCTGAACCTGGAGGAGGACCTGGGAATCGCCAAGAGCGGCCCCTTCACGAGCCTGGAGTTCACGGAGCAACAGGTCCAGGCCGTGGCCGATGCGCTGGTCGCGGCCATCGGAGCGGGGACGTAACGTCTGTGGAGGTAACTACCTACCCAAGAACCGTTTTATTAAAACCACGAAGGACACGAAGGCCGCACAAAGGGCACGTTTTATCCCTTTGTGTCCTTTGTGAGTCCTTTGTGCCCTTTGTGGTAGGTAATTACAAAAATGAACGAAGCCATTCACGTCACTGGTCTCACCAAAATCTACCCTGCGGCGGGAGGACGTCCGCCGGTGCGCGCCGTGGACGGGATTGATTTCACCGTCCACGAAGGCGAGGTCTTCGGTTTCCTGGGGCCCAACGGCGCCGGCAAAACGACGACCATCCGCATGCTCACCGGCCTGGCGCGCCCCACGGCCGGCCACGCCCGCGTGCTGGGCTTTGACCTGGCGACGGAGGTGACCCGCATCAAGAAGCACATCGGCGTCGTCCCGGAGACCTCCAACCTGTACGACGAACTCTCGGCCTTTGACAATCTGGTCTTCAGCATGCAGTTGTACGGCGTGCCGCGCGCCGAACGCAAGCGGCGTGCCGAAGAACTGCTGGCCCGCTTCGGCCTGAGCGAGAAGCGGGACGTCCCCTTCGCCCAACTCTCGCGCGGGATGAAGCGCGCCCTGACCATCGCCGCCGCGCTGGCGCATCGTCCATCTCTCCTTTTCCTGGACGAACCCACCACCGGCCTGGACGTGATGAGCGCGCGCCACCTGCGGGGGATGATTGCCGACCTGCGCCGGGAGGGCGTGACCGTCTTCCTGACGACCCATTACCTGGAAGAGGCCGAACGGCTGTGCGACCGCATCGCCATCATCGTCCGGGGGCACATCGTGGCGCTGGATACCGTGGACGGGCTGAAGGCGCAGGCGTCGGGCCGCCCGACGGTGGAGATCACGGTGGCGGGGGAGGAGGGCCGCACCGAGACGCTGCGCCTGGAAGGCGACGAGATGGAAGTGACCCTGCGCCAGGCGCTGGCGCAGGTCGGGGGCCGGCAAGTGCTCGCCGTCAACACACTCCGCCCGACGCTGGAGGACGTGTTCGTCCGGTTGACCGGCCTGAGCGCCGAGGTCATGCTGGTAGAGAAGGGGAGAGGAGGTGGCAATGCTCGCGGATGACCTGCGCGGAATGGGGTACATCGCCCTGAAGGACCTGCGGGCCTATTACTTCAAGCCGCCCAACATCAGTTGGGGCATCCTCTTCCCCTTCGCCTTCGTCCTGGCCTTTGCCATCCGCAATCCGGGCGAACTGCGGGAATTGGTGCCCGGCCTGCTGGCATTGACGCTGCTGTTCGGCACCAGTTCTATGGAGGCAATCGTCATCGTCTTTGAGCAACGCATCGGCGCGATGGAACGGTTGATGCTGGCTCCGATACGATTGCCAGCGCTCCTGGCCGGGAAACTGTTGGGCGGAATGGCCTTCGGCCTGGCGGTGACGCTGGTGGTGCTGGTCATCTCGCTGCTCGTCTTCGGCACCATCCCCGCCAACTGGCCGCTGCTCATCCTGGCGCTGCTGCTTGCGGCGGCGGCCTTCTCGGCGCTGGGAGCGTTCGTCTCCGTTGCCGTGCGCGAGGTGTTTGAGGCGCAGACGCTGGCCAATTTCATCCGTTTCCCGATGATGTTCCTGGGCGGCGTGTTCGTGCCCCTGGCCGCTATGCCCGGCTGGCTGCAGGTCGTGGCGCGGCTCCTTCCGCTGACCTACGCCGTTGAAGCCCTGCAGGCCGCGTTCGCGGGCCCTTCGTGGAGCACGGCCGGGCTGGACCTGGGGGCGCTGGCGGCGTTCGCGGCGGTTCTGTTCGGGCTGGCCGTGCGCACCCTGGCCCGACGCGTGGACTGAACAACGATGAAATGTAACTGTTCAGCCTCACCCCTCCCCCAGCGGCTTCGCCGCTACCGCCACAGGCGGCGGGGGTGGGGTGAGGAAGCCTGAATAATTATGATGAAAAAAGGCCTGACCATTATCCTGACCGACGAAGAACTCCTGGACCTCTGCCGCATCATCCTGGACCGGGATGCGGAGGGCGCGCTGGCGTTCCTGGACCGGCATCTCAGGAAGCCGGCCCACCAGGCACTGGAGGGCGGCTGAAAAGTGCTCATTGACGTGCCCGGTGCGGGCATCACGGAGATACGCGGCAACCTCTTCGGGTCCCGATAGGGAGCGGATGAGCGGTGAGGTCCTGCTTTCCAGTTCTGAAGGAGACATCTTTCTGGAGGGAGATTCGTTGACATGCAACCCATTGTGGATGTAGAACTGGCGATTCGGGAGTTGGTGGAGGCCCTGCGAGAGACGCCGGAGTTTCGTTCTCTGTGGGAGGCGGCGCGGGCCATCAACCACGACGGGGAGGTCCAGGACCTGCTCCAGCAGATTCGTGCTCACCAATCCGCGCTCCAGTGGGGGCGGGGGGACGGGGCAGAGCACCTGCGGGCCCTGCGGCAGTTGCAGGCCCAACTGGATACCTACCCCTCGGTTCAGGCCTACCGGGCCGCCGAGCAGGCCGTGCGCGCCCTCTTCCAGGAAGTGGACGCCGCGATCAGCCGGGTGGTGGGGGTGGATTTCGCCGCCAATGCCCGGCGCAGTTGCTGTGGATGAGGGAGGCCGATGATGCCGTTATCGGAGGAGTTGCAGAGGGCATGTGAGGCGCTGGGGCGCACCCTGGCCGAAAGCCGTCCCGTGCGGGAGTACCTGGAGGCCCAGGCCCGCCTGGAGGCCGACCCGGAAGCCCGGGCCCTGGAGGAGGAATTTCGGCAGTTGTACCAGGACCTGCTGACCCGTCAGCAGGCCGGGGAGGAACTGCCGCGGGAAGAGGTGGACCGGTTTTACCGGCTACGGAACCAGGTGGAGGTGCACCCCCTGATTGTGGAGCGGGACGTTGCCCTGGGCGAACTGAAGCAGTACTTTGCGGACGTCGCGTTTCAACTGAGCGCGCTGCTGGGGGCGGATTACACCGTACTGGCCCGCCGCGCCTGATCAGGGCATTTTCGTCCTCACCCCACCCCCAGCGGCTTCGCCGCCGCAGCCCTCGGCCCGAAGGGCCTTCGGCCCGAGGGCGGTGGGGGAGGGGTGAGGAAATATGGCTGGCAGATTTTCCGATATGCTCTCAGGACGGGCCCGGCGTATCCTCGGGGGCGACGTGGTCAAAGGGGTTCTCGGTGGGGAGGCCTTCGGCCTGCGCCGCGGCCAGCAGCGTCGCGTCCCCGCTGACGAAAGTCAGGGGAAGCCCGAGGGCCGCCAGGATGCTGGCGTACCGCAGGGCGACGGCCAACTGGACGGCGTCGTAGGCCTTCAGGGGGTGGTGCTGGGTCAAATCTGCCGCGTATTCCAGGTCTGCTGTGGTCAGGGGAATGACCGTATATCGGTAGACAAACTGGCTGGCAAAACGCCGATATTCCCGGTCCCGCTGGGCTCTCCGAATCCGCCCCGTGCGCTCTATCACGGCCAGTCCTGCAGCGACTTCTACGCGCGTGATTTCTGCAGCAAAAATCGTGTGAGCCCATCGGGCGGTCCGGGTATCCCAATCTTCCACGAGATAGCGGACCCAGGTGCTTCCCGGCTCGGTTACATAGTACTTGACCAGCGCACTGGCGTCAAAATAGTAGAGAGCCATGCTCACCGGCGGTTATCTATGATAATCTGGCTGAGGGGTGGGTCAAGGACCAAACTATGCATCAGACGGATGTGGGCTTCCTTCTCCTCCTCGGGTAACGCGTCCCATTCCTCGGCCAGCCGCCGCTCCTCAGGGGTGGGCTCCCGGATCAGCCCCTGGGCCCGCAGCCAGGCCAGGAGACGCTGGGGGTCCGGCGGGATGCCCGGCGTCGGCGGAGAGATTTCCACCTCCTCGCCCGCCAGTTGCTGCATCTGCCGCTCCAGTTGCTCCAGCCGGCTCCGAATATTTATCAGTTCCAGTTCAACCCTTTGCATCCGACACCTCTATCGCTACCAGCGGTTCTCTATGATAATGTCGCTGGCCATCGGACCGGGAGGAAGATGGTCCAACTCCCACTGGATGGCTTCTTTCACCTCTTCCGGCAGCGCGTCCCACTCTGCGGCCAGCCGCCGCTCCTCAGGGGTGGGCTCCCGGATCAGCCCCTGGGCCCGCAGCCAGGCCAGGAGACGCTGGGGGTCCGGCGGGATGCCTGGCGTCGGCGGTGGGATTTCCGGCTCCTCGCCCGCCAGTTGCCGGACCCGCTGCTCCAGCCGGTCCAGCCGGGTCCGAATTTCCAGCAGTTCCCGTTCTACCGCTTCCATATTCCTGTCCCCTGTGCTATTATACCCTCACCCTCTATCCGATGCAAGGAGGAGTTATGCTGATAGAAAAGTATGACCTGGAGGTCTTCACGCCGCCCTGCGAGCCGGGGGCGGAGCGCTTCAGCGCGATCGCCCACCTGCCCAACGACATCCGGGAGGTCTTCCCGTACCTCAACGCCACCCTGCGCGGCGCGGTCTACGAACCGGCGGTCCCCTCGGTGAGTTGGCGCAAGGCCGGCCACTACGTCGTCTTCCAGCCCAACCAGATTGGCGTCAGCAACGTAGAGGACCGGGAGGCGGCGATCAAGGAAATAGAGGGAATCATCGCCCTGGTCAACCGTACCTGGGAGCGGCGGGACCAGATTGAGCCCAACTACGAGACCCGCCGCCGTCACACCGGCCTGGAAGTCTACAAACTCCTGCCGCGCACCAACTGCAAGGCCTGCGGCGAGGCTTCCTGCTTCGCCTTCGCCAACAAGTTGGCCGCCGGGCAGGTCCGGCTGGAGGCCTGCACGCCGCTCTTTGAGGACCCGCAGTACGCGCAGCAGCGGGAGGAACTGGCCGCGCTGATAGACGTGGACCTGCCCGCCATTGGCTCCAAACGGTAGGGAGGAGCAACGGGATGACCCGACGCGTGGCCTTCCCGCCTCTGGGTTTCCTCAGCCGAGTGGCCGAAACTTACCTCCACGCGCTGGGGGTGGAGACGGTCACCCCGCCGCCCACGTCCCGCCGTACCCTGGACATCGGCGTGCAGGGCTCGCCGGAGATGATTTGCATCCCCTGCAAACTCCTCTTCGGCAACTACGTGGAGGCGGCGGAGCGGGGCGCCACCGACATCGTCATGCTGGGCGGGCGAGGCACCTGCCGCCTGGGCTACTCCGTCGCCCAGCATGCCCGCCGTCTCCAGGAGTGGGGGTTCGCGGTGCGCGTCCACACGCTGGACCTCTACCACGTCCACCGGGACATCTTCCGCCTGACCCGCGCCTTTGCCGACGGGCGTCCGGCCACCGAACTGGTGGAGCCGATCCGTTTCCTGCTGGCGCTGCTGGACCTGACCGACGCGCTGGAGACGGGCGTGCTGGTGGCGCGGCCGCGGGAGCGGGAACGGAGCGCGGCAGACCGGGCCTATGCCGCAGCCTGGGAGCGCATCGCCGCGCTGCGCACCCGCGAGGAACTGGAAGAGCAGCGGGACGACATCCTGGGCCTGCTGGACGCGGTGGACCTGGACGAAGACCGTCCGGTCCTGCGCATCGGCCTGGTGGGCGATGTCTACACCATTCTGACCCCCTTCCTCAACCACAACCTGGAGGTGCAGTTGGGGCGGATGGGGGTGGAGGTCCGCCGCTGGTTCCGCTACACGGGCCGCGTCAGCCTGCCCCTGCCCGACTTCCTGCGGATGGACCGGGGCGGACGGGCCCGGCGGGCCGGGAGCCGCTACCTGAAGCGAGATGTGGGCGGGTTCGCCCGCTCCACCGTCGCGGAGGCCGCGCTGATGGCCGAGGGGGAGGTGGACGGCCTGATCCACGTGGCCCCCTTCAATTGCACGCCGGAGACCGTGGCCCAGAGCGCGCTGGTCGCCCTGCAGCGGGAACGGGGCGTGCCCGTCCTCAGCCTCTCCTTTGACGAGCAGACCGGCGCGGCGGGCGTGATGACCCGCCTGGAGGCCTTCGTGGACATGCTCTGGTCAGCCCGCCGACGGCGGAGGTGAGCGATGCGCATCGGCGTCCCCAGAGCCCTCTCCTTCTACCGGTTCCACCCGGCCTGGGCGGCCTTCTTTGACCGCCTGGGTGTGGAACTGGTCGTCTCTCCGCCGACGAACCGGGCCACGCTGGAGGCGGGACTGCGCTACGCTGTGGCGGAGACCTGTCTCCCGATGAAGTTGTTCTACGGCCACGTCCGGGCGCTGGTCGGGCAGGTGGACCAGTTGCTGGTGCCCTCTATCCAGCGCCTGGCCCCCGGCTCCACCAACTGCGCCCGGCAGATCGGCCTGCCCGACCTCTTGCGGGCCACGATGCCGGACCTGCCACCGCTGGTCGCGCCGGACATAGACCTGGGCCAGGAGGCCCGCGCGTTGCTGTCGCTGGTGCTGGAGATGGGGGCTCCCTTCAGCCGCAATCCCCTGACCCTGCGCGACGCGGTGACGGCGGCCTGGGACGCCTACCGCGCCGCCCGTCAGGCGATGCAGGAGGGCCGCCTGACCCCCGCCGACTTTGACCGTCCGGGGAAGGCTCCGCCCTGGCCCCCCGACGGCATCCCGGTGGCCGTCGTCGGGCACCCCTACAACCTGTACGACCCGTTCATCAACCACCAACTGCTGGTCCGGCTGGCCCGCCTGGGGGTGAACCCGCTGACCCCGGAGCGGCTGGGCCCCCAGCCGGGAGCGAACTACTGGGCCTTTGAGCACGAACTGGTCGGCGCGGCACGCCTGGCGCTGGAGCGGGGCGTGCGGGGCGTCATCGCCGTGGTCGCTTTCGGCTGCGGGCCGGACGCGGTCCTGGTGGACGAGGTCCGGCAGTTGTGCCGGGAGGCGGGCGTCCCGATGATGGCCCTGGTGCTGGACGAGCACAGCGGTGAGGCCGGACTGGTCACCCGATTGGAAGCGTTCGTGGACATGCTGCGCTGGAGGAAGGCCGATGGATGAGGTGTTCCTGGGCGTTGACGTGGGTTCGGTGACGACCAAGTTCGCAGCCGTGGACCCCCAGGGGAACCTGGTCGCCTCGGACTATCTCCGCACCGCCGGACAGCCTGTCCAGGCGGTCCGGGAGGGGCTGAGCCGGATGGCGACTCTGCTCCCCTCGCGGGTCCGCGTCCTGGGGGTGGGCACCACCGGGAGTGGCCGCCAACTGGCGGGGGCCATTGTCGGCGCGGACGTGGTCAAAAACGAGATTACGGCCCACGCGGTGGCGGCCCTGCACTTCGTCCCCGATGTCCGCACGGTCATAGACATCGGCGGGCAGGACTCCAAACTGATTCTGCTCCGGGACGGCGTCGTGGTGGATTTCGCGATGAACTCCGTCTGCGCGGCCGGGACGGGGTCGTTTCTGGAGCAGCAGGCGTACCGGCTGGGCATCCCCGTTGAGGAACTGGGGCGGCGGGCCCTGCGGTCGTCCAACCCGGTGCGCATCGCCGGCCGCTGCACCGTCTTCGCCGAGTCGGATATGATCCACAAGCAGCAGATGGGCTTTCCGGTGGACGACATCCTTTACGGCCTCTGCCAGGCGCTGGTGCGGAACTATCTGAACAACCTGGCCCTGGGGAAGACGATAGAGCCACCGGTGGTCTTCCAGGGCGGGGTGGCGGCCAATGCCGGGGTGGTGCGGGCCTTCCGGGAGGCCCTGGGGACGGAGATTCTCGTCCCGCCGCACCACGAGGTGATGGGGGCCCTGGGCGCGGCGCTGCTGGCGCGGGAGTGGAGCGACGGTCGGCCCAGCCAGTTCCGGGGCTTTGACGTCGTCCACGCCGATGTGCAGACGACCTCGTTTGAGTGCCGCGCCTGTCCCAACCTGTGCGAGATCGCGCAGATTCGGATGGACGGGCGGGTGGTGGCCCGCTGGGGCGGGCGCTGTGACCGCTGGGAGGTGCTCTGATGAACGTCCGGATTCCCTCAACCTGGCTGCAGGACTTCATCCGTCAGCGGGGCGGCGTGCTGAACATCGCCCGCCGCCTCGTCTGCCTGGATTGATGAATCTTCTTTGAAGGCTCATCCGGTCGGATGGGCGAACCCGAAAACCCCGACGACTTCGTCCGCTTCTCCGCCGATGACCTGACCGTCTACGTCTCCCGCAAACTGCTGGAAATGCTGAAGCCGGGAGCGAAGGAGATGATTTTCTACGTGGACGGGTATGGGAGGTTCGTGCTGGAGTTTGAGGAGCCGTGGGGAGTGAAACGTGAAACGTGAAACGTAAAACGTGAAACGTGAAACGTGAAACGTAAAACGTGAAACGTGAAACGTGAAACGTAAAACGTGAAACGTGAAAAGTGAGGGGAGATGAAGGTGAAGGTGGATGCGGAAGGGCGCGTGGTGTTGCCGGAGGGGCTGCGGCGCCGCTGGGGGCTGGAGGCCGGAGGGGAACTGCTGGTGGAGGGGACGGAGACGGGCATCGTCCTCTTCCCGCTCCGCCCCGACGTCCGCAAAGTCTATCTGGAAGTGACCACCCGCTGCAACCTGGCCTGTCGGACCTGCGTCCGCAACGTCTGGGGGGAGCCGCTGGCCGATATGACCGACGCGACCTTCGGGCGGGTGTTAGAGGGGATGCGGGAACTGCCCGACCTGCGGGAGGTCCTCTTCGGCGGGTACGGGGAGCCCTTCGCCCACCCCCGCTTTCTGGACTACCTGGCGGCGGTGAAGGGCCTGGGGGTCCGGGTGACCGTCAGCACCAACGGCACGCTGCTGGATGAGGAACGGGCGCGGGCGCTGGTGGACATCGGGGCGGATGTCCTGAGCGTCTCCGTGGACGGGGCCCGTCCGGAGGTCTTCGCCGACGTCCGGCGGGGCGCCGACCTGCGGACTGTGGTGGAGAACGTGGAGGCCCTGAACCGCATCAAGCGGGAACAGGGCCAGACGCTCCCGCGGATTCAGTTGGAGTTCGTCGCCCTGAGGCGGAACGTGGACGACCTGCCCGCGCTTTCGGACCTGGCCCGTCGGCTGGAGGCCAACCGGGTCCTGGTCACCCACGTCCTGCCCCACACCCCGGAGATGGCCGCCGATGCTCTGTACGGGCGGGACGAGACGCCGTCGTTTCCCCTTCCCCCCGGCTGGGCGCTGAACGTGGGCGGCTGGCTCCTCTGGGGGATTGTGGAATTGCCCCGGATGAACTGGGGGGCCGAGCGGCGCTGCCGCTTTGTCGCCGGGAAGGCGCTGGTGGTGGGGTGGGACGGCGGGGTCAGCCCCTGCTACGCCCTCTCCCACACGTACCCCTACTACATCTTCGGCCGCCGCAAGAACGTGACCCGCTACGTCCTGGGCAACGTCCACCAGCAGAGTCTGGCGGACATCTGGACCTCGGACGAATACGTCCGCTTCCGGGCCGAGGTGCGGGGCTTCCACTTCCCCTCGTGCGTGGACTGTCCACTCCGGGATACCTGCGACATCGCCGAATCCAACGATGGCTGCTGGGGGTGGTGCCCGTCCTGCGCCGATTGCCTCTGGGCGCAGGACATCGTGCGGTGCCCGTAAAGAGCCAGTTGCATTTTTCCCCATTCTGGGGTTTAATTGGAATAGGCCACGAATTTCACGAATTGACACGAATTTTTATTTTCATTCGTGACTTCACGGCAAAAACTCACCGCAGAGACGCCGAGAGCGCAGAGTTCTATATATAGCCTCTGCGTACTCTGCGTCTCGGCGGTGAAATGACCTTTTTGGAGGAAGAGATGGCCACTGTGGGCATTCTGACCGACACCACCGCCAGCATTCCCCGGCCGCTGGCGGAGGAACTGGGCATAGAACTGGTGCCCTACTATGTCCATCGCGGCCTGGAGACGTTGCGGGACGAGGTGGATATAGACACCGACACGCTGGCCCGGTACCTGGAGCGGGCAGACACCCTGCCGACGACGTCCAACCCCAGCCCGGGGGACTACCTGAGCGGGCTGCAACGGCTGGCGGAGCGGACGCGCGAAATCGTCGCGCTGACGATGACTTCTAAGGGGAGCGGGGCATTTCAGTCCTGCCGGGCGGCGGTGGAAATCATCAAAGAACGGTTGCCCCAGTTACAGGTGGAGGTCGTGGACACCCTGCAGGTGGCGATGGCGCACGGCTGGGCCGCCATAGAGGCCGCGCGCGCGGCCCTGGCCGGGCAGAGTCTGCGGGACGTCGTGGAGCGGGCGCGCGAGGTGGCCCGCCGGGCGATGATGATTCAGACCGCCGACACCCTCCGCTACCTGCATATGGGCGGTCGCATCGGGCGGGCGCAGCACCTGGTGGGGACGCTCCTGAACATCAAGCCGCTCATCGGGATGGAGGACGGCGTGATTGTCGCCCTGGGGACGGCCCGCAGCCTCTCCCGGGCCTACGCCCGAATGGTGGAACTGATGGAGGAAAAAGTGGGGAAGGGGGCTCGCATCAAGGTAGCCTTCACCCACGTGGCGGCGCTGGACCGGATGCGGCAACTTCAGGAGCGGGTGCTGGAACACTTTGAGTGCGTTGAGGTCATCATCACCAATCTCTCCCCGGCCCTGGCCGTCCACTCCGGCCCGGGAACCGTGGGGGTCTGTTTCTTCCCGACCGGTTCAGCAGAGCGCTGAGCCCTTCACCCAGGTCAAAGTTCCCCTTCCTCCCCCCGCAGCAGGGCCCGCCCCCGGGCCAGGGTGTCCTCCGGCGCGGCCGCCCGGCGCGCCACCGACTCGTAGAACGCCACGTCGTAGGAGCGGGTGCGCACCACCACCGGCATGGGCACCGCGTGCCCCATAATCAGCGCCTGCTGGCGGGTGTCCAGTCGGGCCAGCACCTCCCGCAGCGGCGCCGCCCCCGCCACCCCGGAGAAGACCGCCCGGATGTCCGCCTCGTCGTCCAGAAGACAGGTGACCCGGGTCCCAATCTGGCTCATCACCTCCGGGTCTATGCCGCTGGGCCGCTGGTCCACGATGAGCAGGGTCACGTTGTACTTGCGCAACTCCCGGGCGATGGTGCCGAAAATCGTGTGCCGGGCGACGGCGGGGTCCAGGAACTTGTGCGCCTCCTCCACCGTGATGACCAGCGGACGGGGCTCCTCCCCCTGCCCGCCCAGCGCGGCCTCCTTGCGGCGGACGTAGTGCTCGTGGATGCGGCGGGTGATGTAGTTGGCGACCAGGATGTACGCCTCCAGACTGTTTCCGTACCGCCCGAACTCCAGGACGACGTTCACCCCCCGGTCCAGGTACTCCAGGATTCTCTGGACGGGGTCCTCCGGCACCGCGGCGCGCAGGAACCCGAACCGCCGGAAGAGGCCCAGTTTCCGCTGGATGGCCCCCAGCGTCCCGCCGTGGAGGGTGCCCTTCTCCAGCGCCTCCTGCAGTTCCTCCAGCGGGTCCTCCTCGTCCAGCAGGCGGGCCAGCCAGCGGCCTCCCAGCCGTCGGTGCAGGAAATAGAGCGCGCCCACCTGGACGTCGGTGAGGGCCAGCAGGGCGGAGAGGCCGTCCACGTCCTCCGGCGCAATCTGGTCGTAGCCGATGTAGACGGCCCCGTCGGTCTTGCTCCCCCGCCGTCGGGATGAGTCCTCGTCCAGGGTGAAAACGGCGACTTCGCCGGTATCAAACAGTTGGCGCAACCCCTTGACCTCTCGCCGGGCCTCGTCCTGGCTCTTCCAGCCGTACTCGTTGTGCATATCAAAGATCAGGGTGACCGCGACCCGGGCCTGGATGATGCCCGCCAGCAAGAGACGGGTCAGGAAGGTCTTGCCGGTCCCCGTCTTCCCGAAGACGCCCGCCGAACGCTCCACGAACCGCTCCAGGTTGACGGTGACGGGCACCCCCGCCATATCCAGCGGTTCGCCGATGACGAAGTACCCCGGCTGCTCCTCCCGTCCAAAGACCAGCGCGACCTCCTCCGGCGACGCCTCGTAGACCTCGGAGAAGTGCTCCGGGACCGTCTTGACGGGTTTGGGCTCGTCGGCGCCGGGCTCCAGCACCAGCATCGGCGCGACGTGAATGCGGCCGAAGGTGGACGTGCCCCGGATGACCTGGGCGATGAACGGGTCGGAGACGTCCGGCGGAGTCTTCTCTATGAGCGGGTTGGTGGCGTCCAGCGCGACGTCGTTGATCAGGGAGAAGAAGCGCCGCCCGGTGCGCCCGTGGATGACGACGTAGCGCCCCACGGCCAGCCCCTCAATGACCGTCTGCGGGTCCAGTTTCACCTCCAGCCCTTTGGAGAGGCTGCCGCCCACCACAATCCCCAGCCGCCGCCCGGGCTCCCGCTGCGGCGGACGGGGAAACCAGCGATCCAGTTCTTCGGCCATATCTCACCTCGGGAAAACCACCAGGACACGAAGACACGAAGTTAATTTTTAATTGTTAATTGTTCATTTCCCTTCGTGTCTTTGTGCCTTCGTGGTAAATCTGTACCGGAGTTCCCAGCACCCGCCGCATCTGGAGCAGGCGGCGGAGCGGGCGGAATCCGGCATCGGTGAAGAAGGTCTCCAACCGCATCCGGGCCCCCGGCAGAGTGGTGACCGTCTCCCATGCAGGACGGCGGGCCAGGAAGGCCAGCGCCGTCGCCACCAGCGGACCGCCCAGGTCGTCCATTCGCGGCGGTCGGACCAGGACCTCTACTTCGTGCCAGCGTTCCGGGTAGTACGAGGTCAGGCGCAGCGCGCCGGTCAGGCCCCCTTCGTCCCGCAGCACCCACCAGTTCTCGCTGCGGCCCTCCAGCCATGCGGAGAGACGGGCCTCCCAGCCGGCCCGGTAGGCAGAGGGGCGGATTTCCAGCACTTCCTGATGGGTTCGGGTCAGGCTGTCGCGGGCCAGCAGGTAGAGGGCATGGCTTTCGGCCGCGCGGGCCCGCTGCACCGGCAGGGGCGGCGGGCCCGCGCCCGGCCAGAGCAGGCCCCCCGGACGGTCCAGTTCCAGCGACTCCCCGACCGGTTCAAACCCCAGGTGCTCGTAGAGGCGGCGGGCGGCGGCATTGTCGGCCCGGACCTCCAGCCCGACCCATACGCCGCCCCGCGCCGCGATCTCCTCCAGCGCGGCCTCCACCAGCGCCCGACCGATGGAGCGCCCCCGCCACCCGGGATGGACGGCGACGTTGCCGATCATCCAGCCGCCCGCCGTGGCCGCCCGCCGGAACGAGACGTTGCCCACCACCTGCCCGTCCTCCACCCAGACGAAGCCCGGCGATTCCTGGTCCAGGTCCATTCCCCAGATCAGAAACCCCAGCGCGCCCCAGCGGGCGATGCGCTGCATCCGGCGCAGGGTCTGGCGGGCCCATGGCCCCAACTCTCCGCCGAACGCCTCGGTCATCAGGTCCGCCACCGGCCCCAGGTGGCGCAGCGGATGGAAGGGCACCAGCCCCTGTTCAGCCCGACGAAGGACTGCGGTGGTCATCCCGTATTGCGTGCTCCGTATCCCATACCTGTTCCGGCGCCTCTGCGGGAGCAGGCGGTGCCGGTGTCGCCTCTGCCTCCGCGCTGGACTCTACCGGGCGCGGCCGCATCCGCTCCAGGTCACCCCGGGGCACCTTCACCAGATGGCGGCAGCGAGGACACTCCACGCCGTAGTGGCTCTCGCCCTTCTCGCTCAGCATCTCCAGGGCCGCCAGGACCTGCTCCCTGGAGAGGGAAAACATATGACCGCATCGCTGACAGCGAACGCCTCGCATCATCACCTTCCCAGGGTTTGGAAAATTGAACGCGGGTTGACGTTAATGAGCGCGGACTATGTTCAGCGACTTTCATTATAACTGAACTGGGAGGGAAGGCAAATACCTGGAGGGTAACCGTTCAGCCGTTTTGCTTCCGAACGGTAGTCCAGCTCCCATCTGCCGGTGAGATCGCGGGAGAGGAAACCGCTGTGCAGGGTGGGCAGAGGTTCGTCAAACATTGGGGGTAAAGTCAGACCCAGGTGCTGCCCGTCCTCCTGCTGGAGAAAGGCCAGCACAGGCAGCCCCATCAGTTGGGTCTGAACCAAGACGTCCTCCATGCCGTCACCGTTCAGGTCGGCCTGGGCGACCTCGGGCCGGGTCATCTGGAGTTTGGGGGAGGCGCGGAGAAGGGCCGGGAGCAGGGCGGGATCGTTGCCCTGGGCCAGCCATCGGGCGATGCCGGAGGTCAGCGCGGCGATGGTCTCTGGCGAGGCGTGGGGTGGCTCGTATGTGTCCAACACGGCGTATACGTCCGCCATAGGGCCAACGGGCACCGGTGTTCCTTCGGAGGTTGGGGAGGTAGTCGGAGAAATGGTCTCGCCAGGGGGAAGTGGGGATACAGGCACTGTTGGCCCGGCGCGATGAGGGGCACACGATGCCAGAAGGAGCAGAGCGGGAATGATCCGGAACGTTTTCGGTTTCATCACAACCTCCTGAAACATCGCAGGATGGTGCGCCTCCTGCTGTTATTGTATCAGGAGACGATGCGTTTGTCTACTGTCAGGATTGACAGGATAGGACACGGACGGGGCGGATGACACGGGTTTTCACGGATGTTTGTCCGTGTCCATCCGTCCAACCCGTGTTCATCCGTGTGCTAATGGGACACGGATGGACACGGACGACACGGGTTTTCACGGATTCTTATCCGTGTCCATCCGTCCAACCCGTGTTCATCCGTGTGCCGTTTGAATCGGACACGGATAGACACGGATGATACGGGTTTTCACGGATTCTATCCGTGTTCATCCGTGTGCTAATGGGACACGGATGGACACGGACGACACGGGTTTTCACGGATTCTTATCCGTGTCCACCCGTCCAACCCGTGTTCATCCGTGTGCCGTTTGAATCGGACACGGATAGACACGGATGATACGGGTTTTCACAGATTCTATCCGTGTTCATCCGTGTCCTGTTTTCAATTGGCGCAAGCGATGCGGACCGGGGATGCCGGTTGGGGCTTCATGAGGCAAAAAACCGCATGGCCTGCGGAGGGGCCATGCGGTTTCCGGTTTCGTCGGAAGAGGGGAAAGGTTTAATAGCGTCGCCGCTCTCGGCGCCGTTCTCCTCGCGGCTCCCGGGCTTCCTGCGGGCGCGCTTCGGCAACCCGAATGGACCGCCCGTCCACCATCCGACCGTTCAACTGGTTGATGGCATTCTGAGCCGCCTGGTAATCAGCCATCTCCACGAAGCCGAAGCCCCGGGATTGCCCGGTCATCCGGTCCGTGACGATGCTCACCGAGACAACCTCGCCCACGGTCTGAAAAAGATCAGAGAGCGTGGCCTCGGTCGTGGCGTAACTGAGATTTCCGACATACAGCCTGGTAGGCATCTTTCCTCCTGCGACCTCTGGGTCGCTAACTGAATCGGCCTACAGGACGCGCACCTGAGTGGCGTGCAGTCCCTTGGGGCCCTTCTCTACGGCGAACTCCACCCGCTGGCCTTCGCGCAGCGTGCGGAATCCATCCCCCTGGATGGCGGTGTAGTGGACGAACACGTCCTCGCCCCCATCCTGAGAGATGAAGCCGTACCCCTTGGCGTCGTTGAACCACTTAACGGTTCCGGTCACTTTACTGCTCACTTCTACCTCCTTCTGATTGTGAAACGGACATCTGCAAGGCGGTGAGTTCGGCCCATAGGAAAAAGACCACCCGGCCTCCGCAAGCCTGGGTGGTCTCTTCGGACGGAACCAGAACTTACTTCGCCCTGCACAGAAGTAGTATACCACGATTCTAAAAAAAGTCAAATGTTTGCTGGGGTGTGCAACGGTTGCTCCTTTTCACCTTCGGCAGCAACGTTTATTGCCCTGTCAGTTCCTCCTCTATCGCCTAACTCGAGTTTAGACAAATGAGCCCTATGCAGGCCAAATTGATTTCGGCTCACGACAGATGGCCCATATATGGTGCATAAGCGCCGTGTTGATCCCACATATGGGCAGTCACACCACCGGTTTCCGGTTTGTCTAAACTCGAGGCCTAAAGATCTGTTACCCCTCCGGCAGCAGGTCATCCGGGTCTATCCCGCAGAGGCGGCGCGCCAGCGCCTTCTTCCCCTCCAGGTCCGCATAGCGCTGGATGACGATGCGCTGAGTCTGAGGGGAGCCCGCCCCGTGCATGGACTCCACCAGATACCCCACCGCCAGAGCGCCCATGGTCATCGCCTCTATCAGCCGGAGCATCCGCTGGCGGTGCTCCGGCGGGAAGGGGGCCGCCGGGGCCAGGTACTTGCGGCACCACGGCCCCACCTCCGGCAGGGAGAAGTCGGCGTCCGAGGGCATCGTCCCCAGCAGACCTCCGGCAATGTCCTGCGCCAGGCGGGCAATCTCGTAGGGGAACCGGGTCACATTCTGCTTGCAGACGTTCGCCAAAAGGACGTTCACCAGATAATTCCCCGCCGCCGTCCGGACGCCCTCTGCGGAGCAGGCGATGCCGCAGGCGTAGAGGGTCTCGTTCAGGTGGACCATTTCGGTCAGTTTCTCCCGGATGTGGCCCGCCCCCGCCACTCCCTGGTACTCCGCGACGGCCGCCGCCGCGCCGATGAGGACGTCCCCGTTCCCCACTTTGCAGCCCCCGTAGGACTGCCGGTGATACGCGGCGAACCGTTCCACCAGCATCCCGGCGAACTCCGTCTCCCCGCACATAAAGACCCGCTCCCAGGGGACGAAGGTGTCGTTGAAGATGATGACGCCCTCCTGCCCGCCGTAGTGGATGTTGCCCATGTCCACCGGGCTCCGCTCCAGTCTGCGGGTGTCCGAGGACTGGCGTCCGTAGATGTAGATGAGGGTGGGGTCGTCGGCGGGGACGGCGAAGCAGACGGCGTAATCGGCATCCTCGGGCTTCAGGGCCAGGGTGGGCATCACCAGAATCTGATGGGAGTTGAGGAGCCCCGTCTGGTGGACTTTGGCCCCCCGGACGACGATGCCGTCCGCCCGCCGCTCCACGACATGGACGTAGACGTCGGGGTCGGCCTGGGCCGAGGGTCCCAGCGCGCGGTTGCCCTTGGGGTCCGTCATCGCCCCGTCCACCGTCCAGTCCTTCTCCTCCCATTCCAGGACGAAGCGGCGGAAGCGCTGGTGGTAGGACGTGCCGTACTTCTGGTCTATCTCGTAGGTGGTGCTCCAGACGGCGTTCAGTGCGTCCAGGCCCACGCAGCGCTGGAAGCAGGTGCCCGTCATCTGCCCCAGGAGCCGCTGCATCCTCACCTTTTTGACCAGGTCCTCCGTACTCTGGTGGAGGTGAACGAACCGGTTGACCTTCCGCCCCGTCAGCGCGGAGGTCGCGGTCATCAGGTCCCGGTACTCGGGGATTTCGGCCAGACGGTAGGTCATGGCGCAGGCGTTGACGGAGGGGCGAATCATCGGGTGGTCCACCGGGTTCTCCACCCGCTCCCCGAAGAGGTAGATGGTGCGCGGTCCCAGTTGCCGCAGGCTCTCTATGTACTCCTCAGCCGTCATCATTGGAGTCCCTCCGGGTCCCCTCAGCGGCGAGAACGCGCCAGGCACTTTCGGAAGTGCCTGGCACGTTCGGCAAAATCCTTCGTGCCCTTCGTGTCCTTCGTGGTTACCCTTCAGATTTCACCACCAAGATACGAAGACGCAAAGAAAACTTTTAAACTTCGTGTCTTTGTGCCTTCGTGGTTTTTTAATCTCCCCGCGTTCTCTGCGGTTAAAACGAGGCGGCGGCCCGCTCTATGGCCTGAACAATCTTGTAGTAGCCGGTGCAGCGACAGAGGTTCCCGGCGATGGCGTGGAGAATCTGCTCGCGGGACGGGTTGGGCAGTTCCTCCAGCAGTTTGGCCCCGCTCATCAGGAAGCCCGGCGTGCAGTAGCCGCACTGGACCGCCCCCTCCTCCACGAACGCCTGCTGGAGCGGGTGGAGTTCTTTGCCCTGGGCAAGTCCCTCCACGGTGACAATCTGGGCGCCGTGAGCGCGCGGGGCCGGGACCAGACAGGAGAGGACGGCGACGCCGTCCAGCCAGACCGTGCAGGCGCCGCATTCGCCCTCGCCGCACCCCTCTTTGGTGCCGGTCAGTCCCAGGTCTTCCCGCAGCATCCGCAGGAGCGTCTTGCCGTTGGCCCCGCGGACGACGTGGTTCCGCCCGTTGACGGTGCACTCTATGGGCTCGTCGCCGCCGACGGTGTGGCGGACAGTTCGGCCCGCCAGGCGGGGGAAGCGGCCGTCGCTGCGGCCCCAGAGGAGCGGGGGCCGGGCCGGGAAACCGTCCCGCTCCCGGCCTTCGGCCAGCGCGGTCAGCGCGCGCCGGACCAGCACGCGGACCATGTCCCGGCGGTACTCCGCCCCGGCGCGGATGTCGTCTATGGGAACGGCGGCGCGCGCGGCCAGGTCCGCGGCCTCCGCGATGCGGTCCTCCGTCAGCGGGCCGCCCACCAGAACGCCCTCCGCCTCGCAGGCCCGGATGACGGTGGGGGCCACACTCCCCAGGGCCACCCGCGCCCGGGTGACGATGCCCTTCTCCAATCGCACCGTCACCGCCGCGTTGACGACGGAGATCGCCAGCGCCTGGCGCAGGGCCAGTTTCATAAAGACGCCCCGCTCGCCGGGGGCCGCCGCCGGTACCCGGATTTCCGTCAGCATCTCATCGGGGGCCAGGTCCACCTGCCGCACCCCCTTGTAGAACTCCCGGATGGGGACCTGCCGCTCCCCCCGGACGGAACGGAGCACCAGCGTGGCCCCCGCGGCGACCAGCGGGGGGATGGTGTCGTTGGCCGGGGAGGCGGTGATGAGGTTGCCGCCCAGGGTGCCCCGGTTGCGGATGGCCGGCGCGCCCACGCTCCAGGCCGCCTGAGCCAGGGGGAAGGCCCGCTCCCGCACCGTCGCCGAGGCCAGCAGCCGGTTATGGGTGACCAGCGGGCCCAGGCGGAGGGTCTCCCCCTCCAGCGCGATCCCGTCCAGCCCCGGCACCCGGCTGATGTCTATGAGAACGGGTGCCTCCCGTACCCCGCGCTCCAGTTCCAGCAGCAGGTCGGTCCCCCCGGCGATCAGGCGAGCCCGGGGACCGTGCTCGGCCAGCAACAGGAGGGTTTCCTCCACAGAGGTCGGTGTGTAGTACGTCTCCCAGAGAGGCATGGCAGACCTCCACCCGAATGGATGAGAAGCGGATACGCGCAGATGAAAACGGATAGACGATTCCCATGAGAAGTATACCCCGTTTATGGCAGTTCGGCAAATGCTATGATAGTGGATTTGCCTTTTCTCCGCTTTCGTAGTACACTTAAAAGCGGTAGAGGTTTCGCCAATCTTCCCAGCCTGAGGCGGTAGTCTGATGAAAGACGAAGGGCGGAAAAAAGCACTGGAAGCCGCGCTGGCCACGTTGACCAAGCGGTTCGGCGAAGGGACGGTGATGCGTCTGGGTGAGGCCACCCAACTGGCCGTGGACGTGATCCCCACCGGGGCCCTTTCCCTGGATATTGCCCTGGGCGTGGGCGGCATCCCGCGCGGCCGGGTCACCGAAATCTACGGCCCCGACGGCGCCGGCAAGACCACCCTGGCCCTCCACATCGTCGCCGAGGCCCAGAAGCGGGGCGGTGTGGCAGCATACATTGATATGGAGCACGCGCTGGACCCCGAATACGCGGAAGCGTGCGGTGTGGACGTGGACAATCTGTACATCGCCCAGCCGGATACCGGCGAGCAGGCGCTGGAAATCGCGGAGACCCTGGTCCGCAGCGGAGCCGTGGACGTCATCGTGATAGACTCGGTCGCCGCGCTGGTCCCCCGTGCCGAGATTGAGGGCGAAATGGGCGATTCCCACCCCGGCCTCCAGGCCCGACTGATGAGCCAGGCCCTGCGGAAACTCTCCGGCGCGATCAAGCAGTCCAATACAGCGATGATTTTCACCAATCAGTTGCGGGAGAAAATCGGCGTCGTCTTCGGCAGTTCGGAGACCACGACCGGCGGTCGGGCCCTGAAGTTCTACGCCAGCATCCGTCTGGACGTCCGGCGGGTCACCGGCATCAAGGAGAAGGGGGAAGTCATCGGCAGCCGCACCCGCGTGCGCGTGACCAAAAACAAGGTCGCGCCCCCCTTCCGCGTCGCGGAGTTTGACATCATCTACGGCAAGGGCATCAGCCGGGAGGGGGACATCCTGGACCTGGCGGTCCAGTACGGGATCATAGAAAAGCGGGGCTCTTTCTACAGTTACCAGGGGCAGAACATCGCTCAGGGGCGGGAGAACGCCAAGCAGTACCTGCGGGACCACCCGGAGGTGATGTCCGAGGTGGAGCAGCAGGTTCGGGAGAAGGCCATGGAGGCCCCGCCGCCCCTGATCACCGAAGACGTGGAACCGGCATAGAGGCCAACGGGCCACGGCAAGGCGTACTGTCCTGTCATCCGATCCGACAGGTAACTACCTGTGCCGACTGAAGTCGCCCGCTTTGGGCCTTCGGCCTTCGGTCGGCCTGCGCCGACCGGGGGCGCTGGCGCAGGCCGATGTCCGACACACCGTACCAGCGGGCCAGGGGGCAGGTAGTTACTCCGACAGGTGATTTTCCAGGCTGCATCGGCACTCCTGTGAGTGGCGGTATGGACGCAGAGCATTTTCTTTCTACGGCATAATACCGGCATCCGCTGCGACGCCCGGGGCTCGGGTTTTGCTGTGTCCCGGGGTTGAGATGGCCGTTCGGGCTGCGTCTACGCCGTACCCGATTGGGGGAAGAACTGTTCGGGTCGGACCACAGAGGGCATACGCCGCGCGCCGTGGCTGGCAGACCACGGCGCGCGGTTTTGTATCGGAGAACGTGCCAGGCACTTTTGGAAGTGCCTGGCACGTCAAGAACTGGCACGTCGGGGAATGGGACCAATGGGCGGACGGATCACGGCACTCCGGGTCCAGCGGCGCAACCGCAACCGGGTGAACGTCTACCTGGATGGCCGCTTCGCCTTCGGATTGGCGGCCATAGAGGCGGCCCGCTTGCAGGTGGGGCAGGTCCTCTCCGGCGAGGACATCGCCCGCCTCCGGCAGCGGGATACCGCCGAACGGGCCGCCGAGCGGGCGCTGGACCTCCTCTCCTACCGCCCCCGCAGCGAGGCGGAAATCCGGGAGCGGCTGACCGAGCGGTACGACCCGGAAACGGCGGGGGAGGTCCTGGAGCGGCTGCGCCGCAGCGGGCTGGTGGACGACCGGGAGTTCGCCCGCTACTGGGTCCAGAACCGCCTGGAGCATAACCCCCGGGGGGCCGTCGCCCTCCGGCAGGAACTCTACCAGAAGGGAGTGGACGAGTCGGCCATAGAGGAGGCCCTGGCGGAGTACGACGAGGAGGAGGCCGCCACCCGAGCGGCGGAGACGGCCCGCCGCAAACTGCGGGGGCTCCCCCCGGACGTCTTCCGCCGTCGGCTGACGGATTACCTGCTCCGTCGGGGGTTCTCCTACGGGGTCGTGCGGGCCGTCGTCCAGCAGGCCCTGGAAGAATGAGCCTCACACAAAGACACGAAGACACAAAGATACAAAGATGACTCCACTGCAAAAAGGGTTCTTTATCGCAGAGACCGCAGAGTACGCAGAGCAATATTAAAGAAAATCTCTGCGCTCTCCGCGTTCTCTGCGATGAGTTTTTGCAGTGAACTCAAAGATACAAAATAAAAAATTCCTTGTGCCTCTGTGTCTTGGTGTGAGAAACGGATCTCTGAATCTGGATAAGGAAACAGGCCTATGGAAACGGTACTCTGGATCATCGGATTGTTGATTGCAGTTGGTGCGGGGATTGGGATTGGATACTGGTTCGCCTCATCCCGCAAGGGGAGCATCCTCCGTCAGGCTCAGGAGGAGGCCCAACGCATCCTGGAGGAGGCCGGGAGCGAGGCCCAGCGCACCGTCCTGGCGGCCCAGGACCAGGCCATGCAAATCCGCAGCGAGGCCCAGGCGGAGATAGAGCGCTGGCGGAACAACCTGCGCCGGGAAGAGGAGCGGCTCCAGCAGCGACGGGAGAAACTGGACCAGCGGCAGGAGGCGCTGGACAAACGGGAACAGATGTTGAACAAGCGGCAGAGCGCGCTGGACCGGCAGCGGAACGAACTGGAGCGGCTCCAAGAGGAGCGGACGAAGGCCCTGGAGGAGGTCGCCCGGATGAGCCAGGAGGAGGCGCGGGAGGAACTCCTGCGGATTGTCGCCGAGACCACCCGTCAGGAAATGGCGCGGGTCATCCGGGAGATTGAGCAGGAGGCCCGCGAGGAGGGCGAACGCCGGGCCCGCAAAATCCTCACCACCGTCATCCAGCGGATGGCCGGCGAGCAGGTGGCCGAACTGACCGTCTCCTCGGTGGACCTCCCCTCCGACGAGATGAAGGGCCGCATCATCGGGCGGGGCGGACGCAATATCCGCACCTTTGAGCAGGTCGCCGGGGTGGACGTCGTGGTGGACGACACGCCGGAGACCATCACCATCTCCTGCTTTGACCCCGTGCGGCGGGAGGTGGCCCGCCGGGCCATGGAGCGGCTCATCACCGACGGCCGCATCCACCCCGGCCGCATTGAGAAGGTCCTGGCCGATGCCCAGAAGGAGGTGGACCAGCAAATCCGGGAGGAGGGCGAGCGGGCGGTCTACGAGAGCGGCGTCGCCAGCCTCCATCCGGAACTGGTCAAACTGCTGGGGAAACTCCGCTTCCGCACCAGTTACGGGCAGAACCAGCACGCCCACGCCATTGAGACGGCGAAACTGGCGGCGATGCTGGCGGCGGAACTGGGAGCCAACGTGGAGGTGGCCCGACTGGGCGGCCTGCTCCACGACATCGGCAAGGCGGTGGACTTTGAGGTGGAGGGGACGCATGCCCTCATCGGTGCCGAAATCTGCCGCCGGTACGGGGTGCCCGAGGAGGTCATCCACTGCATTGAGTCCCACCACCACGAGGCCGACCAGCAGAGTCTGGAGGCCATCATCGTGGAGGTCGCCGACGCCATCTCCGGCGCCCGCCCCGGCGCCCGCCGGGAGAGCCTGGAGCAGTACATCAAGCGCATCCGCGCACTGGAGGAGATGGCCTCCTCCTTCCCCGGCGTGGCCGAGACCTTCGCCATCCAGGCCGGGCGGGAAATCCGCATCATCGTCAAGCCGGAGGAAGTGGACGACCTGGGCGCCATCCAACTCTCCCGCGACATCGCCCGCAAGATTGAGGAGAGTATGGAGTACCCGGGCCAGATCAAGGTGACGGTCATCCGGGAAACCCGCGCGGTGGACTACGCAAAATAGCGGATCGCGAATCGCATATCGCATTTGAAAACAGGACACGGATCAACACGGATTCTACGGATCAGCACGGATAAACATCCGTGACTTCCCTGCAAAAACTCACCGCAGAGACGCCGAGAGCGCAGAGTTTTACATCAGTATAATCTCTGCGTACTCTGCGTCTCGGCGGTGAAATGACCTTTTTGCAGGAGACTCATCCGGGAAAATCCGTACTATCTGTGCCCATCCGTGTTTCATTTGGCGAATGGGGAATTCGGGCCCTGCCTGATCAACAGCAATATACGCAACGAGCGATTCGCGATCAGCGATACGCGATCAGCGATTTGCGATCAGCGATTTGCGATACGCGATACGCGATTAGCGATATGCGATATACGCTTCGCGCCAACCTGATGCTGCTGGGAGCGGCGCTGGCCTGGGGAAGCACCTTCGTCCCCTGCAAAATCGCCGCCGCATCCCTGGGGACGTTCTTCTTCAACGGCCTCCGCTTCCTGCTGGGCGGACTGTTCGTCCTGGCCATGGCGGGGCGCCGTCTGCGGGGCCTCTCCCGGCGGGAAGTCGGCGGGGGCGCGCTGGCGGGGTTTGTCCTCTTCGCCGGCGCCGCTTTCCAGCAGGCCGGGCTGGCCTTCACCACCGCCGGCAAGGCCGGCTTCATCACCGGCCTCTACGTCGTCCTGGTCCCCCTGCTCCTGACCCTCTTCTGGCGTCAGCGGTCGGGATGGAACGCGTGGGTGGCTTCCCTTCTGGCATCGGTGGGCCTCTTCCTCCTGAGCACCGGGGGCCGCCTCTCCCTGGCCCCAGGCGACGGCCTGGTGCTGGTCTCGGCGGCCCTCTACGGCCTCCACGTCATCCTGATCGGCCAGTGGGTCGGGCGGATGGAGCCTCTCCGACTGGCCGCGATGCAATACCTGGCCTGTGGGCTCTACAGCCTGGCCCTCGGCCTGACCCTGGAATCCCCTTCTTGGGAAGCGCTCCGGCCCGTCGGGTGGACCGTTCCCTATACCGCCGTCTTCTCCGTTGTTGTGGGCTACACCCTCCAGATGCTGGGCCAGCGGGACGCGCCCCCCACCGTCGCGGCCGTCATCCTGAGCCTGGAATCCGTCTTCGCCGCCCTGTTCGGCGGACTGTTCCTGGGCGAACGGCTCGCTCCGGCCCAGTGGGTCGGCGGCGGACTGATGCTGGTCGGGATGGTGCTGGCGCAGGTGCCGGTCAGGCGGCCTGCCGGGCTTCGCCCTTCGTCACGCCCAGCATACACAAAATCGCCAGCACAAAGAACGCCGGAGTGACCAGGAAAATCGTGTTGTAGTTGCGCCCCGTCAGGTCAATCACCCACCCGTTCAGGATGGGCCCCACCACGGCCGCCAGCGTCCCCGCCACGTAGTAGAGCCCCGTATACGTCCCCAGGACCTCATCGGAAGTGGACGTATCCACCACCATTGGCAAACTGTTGATGTTCACCAGCGACCACGCCAGGCCACCCAGGGCCAGCAGCCCGATAATGACCGGGACGATGGGGGTGAAGTAGGCGATGACCAGCACAATCGTGAAGGCCACCAGTCCGATGAGGATGGTGCGCTTCCGCCCGATGCGGCTGGCGATGATGCCGCTGGGGATGGAGAACAGGATGAAGGTGACGTAGGCGACGCTGAGAATCATCCCCGCAGTCCCTTCGCTGACGCCCAGGACTGCCACGCCGTACGAACTGAAGAAGGTCTCCACCGCGTTGTAGCCCACAAACCAGCAGAAGATGGCCAGGATGAGGAAGGTCAGGCTGCGGACGTTCTCCCGGGGGATGTTGCGCAGTCCCCGGAAGACGCCCAGCCCCTCTTCGTGACGGGCCGCCTCCACCAGTTCCTTCGGCTCCTTGACCTGCCAGAAAAGAATGGCGACGGCGATGAGGGTGAGCAAGCCGCCGAACCAGAAGGGGAGGGGGCGGTAGATTTTGTAGAGGATGCCGCCGATGAGGAAGGCCAGAATCCCGCCCAGGCCGCCCATCAGGTTGATGACGCCGTTGGCCTGGGAGCGCAGGGGGGAGGGGACCAGGTCCGGCATCAGCGCGATGACCGGCGTCCGAAAGACGGCCATCGCCAGGAGCATTATCATCAAGGAGGCGATGAAGAAGGCGAAGAGGCCGCCCAGTTTGTCCACCTGCCCGTTCAGTTCCGGCGGGATCATCTGGGGGGCCAGCGGGATGAGGGCGAAGGCCAGGACTGCGATGGGCGCGCAGGTGATGATGTAGGGCATCCGGCGGCCGATGCGGGTGTAGGTGCGGTCGCTGATCGCGCCCATAATCGGCTGGATGAAGAAGGCGGCGATGTTATCCAGCGTCATAATGAAGCCGGTCAGGGTGGCGCTGAGGCCGAAGCCGAAGGTCTGCACGGCCAGTTTGGTGTCAAAGGCCGGGTCTCCGGCCTGGAGGAAGATGGGCACGTAGGTGTTGTAGACGGCCCACATCACACTGGTGGCGAAGAAGCCGAAGCCGATGAGGAAGACTTTCTTGTAATCCAGACGCATGGAAGCCTCCTTAGGTTGGAAGATGAGGGTCTCGGCGACCGGATGCCGCGTGGGGAGAGTTTAGCATCGCCTGGCCCAAGTGTCAAATGGGGTAACTGCCTACCCAAGAGTCGTTTCGTAAAAAACCACGAAGGACACGAAGGCCACACAAAGGACACGGAGGACGATTTTTACCCTTTGTGTCCTTCGTGAGTACTTTGTGACCTTTGTGGTAGGTAATTACCAAATGGGTAGCGATTCACGCCGATTGAAATTGCCCTCTTTGTGGGACAACTGCTCGCAGTTGTCCTGCACCGGGGCGTGTCCCAGTTTTGTCGGGCTGGGCCGCTGGCCTTTTCGCCTGGCCGTAAACGGCCAGGCTCAGGCAAAGATGAGGCGCTAAAGCGCCCCTCTTTGCCTGGGCAACCCATGTTCCCGAAAGACGACCGAAGGGAGAGGGCACGCCATGTGCAACTTGTTTTTTTCCCAGAGGTATTTGGAGCGCTTTGGGGCATTACGCCGGCTTGCCCCTCCCCCCTTCCCCCCTCCCCGCTGCCGCTGTGCGGCGCGGGGAGGGGGGAGTTGAGAGGGGTTTGAGGCGGGCGGCTTCGCCGCCCGCCTCAAACCCCTCCTTTTCTCCCCCCATCTGGTATCATTGGGTTGGGGCCGGGAAGGTAACTACCTACCCGAATGTTTGCGGATAACGTAGCGCAGGCTGTCAGCCTGCATGCAGGCCTGGCGGCCTGCGCTACGGAGGCACAACTCCGCCATCATCTCTTAAGGCGCTTGCCCGGAGGCCCCCTGGTAGGTAGTTACCTAAATTTCGCCCAAAATAATGGCCGTTTCCTCCGGAGCCAGAAGGGCCGCCAACCCAGGCCCTAACTCTCCGGCCACCGGGTCTCCCCGGTTCAGCACAATTTGGACGATTT
>Ga0272448_1000873_pt1 | contig 43333 bp, 27 predicted proteins | sample YNPCB0191_FD_202220 | JGI IMG/M metagenome (GOLD analysis project Ga0272448, IMG submission 202220) | Hot spring sediment microbial communities from Yellowstone National Park, WY, United States - YNP-CB-019-1 | ecosystem: Environmental > Aquatic > Thermal springs > Hot (42-90C) > Sediment...
ATTTGCGTGTCATCGAAAAACGACTCCAACCGACCGGCCTGCAAGAGCCGCTCGGCCTTGACCTGCGGCAGCGCCCACGCGAGAAAATCGCGGTTGATCTGGCGCAAGGCCTGCCAGCCCGCTTCACCGATGGCGCGCAAGTATTCGCCCAGCGCGCTCTGATCGGGAAACTTCTCGATGCCGAGGAAGGCTTTGAGTGGTTCGTCCTCATTGAGGCGCTCGACATCGGCCAACGAGACGCCGCCGCTGGTGAAGGCGACCAAGAAACAGACCACATAGACTTCGGGATCGAAGCCGTGATGTTGGTCGGTGCGCGGATCGAGAGCGGGCTGCTGCTGGACGCGTTGGCGGAGGCCGAACTGTTCGAGCAGGGCGATGGGGGCGAGTTGGCCGCCGTGGGCGCTGGCGCGGCAGGCAGGACGAAACTCAATTTCTAAGCGGTGAGGTCGTAGCGAGTAATGTTTGCTCATCCCCTCTATAGACCGGCCCCCGCGAAAAACGTTCACCCAAAAGTGAAACTTTCAGCACAGTGCTAACGATTGAGGCCGTGCCGGGATCGGTCATGATCGTGGCGGGATTGGAGTTCACCAACACGATCTCATAACCGAGACTTTTCTACGCCTTGCACGCCTGGGTGCCGGAGTAATCGAATTCACAGGCTTGACCAATGATGATGGGACCGCTTCCGATGATGAGGACTTTATGGATATCGTTTCGTTTAGCCATGGTGGAGACGGACATTATGACATGGGTTGTTTTCATTCAATCTGGATTTTGCGCCAAGTGGCGAATTTGTTTTGCACTCCCCCTCCCAAATCCGGAAAAACGATGAAACGATCGTTCCACAAATTATCCACATTTCACGGCAGTCAAGCGTGCCAGACGCTTGACCAGCGCCAGCCGAAAATCATCAAGCCGCCCCTCCAGCGAAGTTCCGTGGCGCCCGCGCGGCCACGGGAGGCGGAAAAAAACGGTTCAAAGGAGAGTGCGGATTCGCAGGCAGCGTGTTCCAGATGCGCCAAATTGGTCAACTCAGCCGGTTCGGCGGCTGATTTTGCTGCTTGAGATCGCTGTGGTGACGGTGGCCAATCTCTTCCTAGCCCCAGAAAGAAGCGGCGACTTCCTCATTGAACCATAAAACAACCCGCGCATTTTGTGGACAACTCTTGAAACGATCGTTCTACCGATGATCCATATTCAGTTTTCTGTGATGAGCGTCGCCGCTTGCGGGGGATGGTCTGCAAACGGCAAAATTGACATTGCAGTCGGTTGCTCAAAGGAGAATGATGGGAACCAAATGACACAAATGGTGTCCAACGCTTTACAAAAAGGACCACGAATTATGAGAAATACGTTGTCGGCACTGCTGCTCTGCCTCGCGCTTGGCGTGTCTCTGGGCGCCGCCGGGTCTCGCGATGCGCAATGGAAGAAGGTGGACGAGGCTATGAACAAAGGCTTGCCCAAGACCGCCATTGAGGAACTGGAGCCTATCATCAAGGGTGCACTCGCCGACAAAGCCTGGCCCGAAGCCATCAAGGCCATCGCCAGAAAAATCGCGCTCGAAGGCAACATCCAAGGAAACAAGCCCGAAGAGAAAATCTTCCGAATGCAGGCCGAGCTGGAAAAAGTTCCTGCTGAAATGAAGCCGGTCATGGAAGCCATCCTCGCGCACTGGTACTGGCAGTACTTCCAGCACAACCGCTGGCGCTTCCTCCAACGCACCCAGACCGCCGCCGCGCCGGGGCCGGACGTCCAGACATGGGACCTCGCCCGCATTCTCGCCGAGATTGACAAACATTTCACCGCTGCGCTCGCCAACGAAAAAATCCTCAAGACCACGTCCATCGCCGACTACAATGATCTGCTGGTCAAAGGGAACGTCCCCGACAGTTATCGTCCGACGTTGTTTGATTTCCTCGCCTATGAAGCGCTTCAGTTCTACCAAGCCGGCGAACATGGCGCGGTCAAAGCCGAGGACGAGTTTGAACTCGACGCCACCAGCCCTATTTTTGCGGACGCCGCCGAGTTCATGCGCTGGCAACCTGCGACGACCGACGAAACCGCGCCGGCGTTGAAAGCCGTTCGTCTTTATCAGAACCTGCTGAAGTTCCACGAGAAAGACGACGACCGTTCGGCGTTCTACGATGCGGATCTGGCCCGTCTCGTGTTCGGCTACAACAACGCCGGCGGCGAAACCAAAACCGACCGCTACAAAGCCGCGCTCCAGCGTTTCATTGATGCCGCCGCCACGCACGAGATTTCTGCCCGCGCGCTCGCCTTGCTGGCGGGAGTCGTCCATGAGGAGGGCGATTTCGTGAAAGCGCGCGAGCTTGCCCAGCGCGGCCTCGATGCCTTTCCGAAGTCCGCTGGCGGCGCGATGTGTTTCAATCTGATCCAGCAAATCGAGGCGCAGTCCGCTCATCTCGACACCGAGCGTGTTTGGAACGAGCCGTGGCCGACGCTCAACGTGACCTACCGCAACATCACCAAAGTCTATTTCCGGGCCGTGTCGGCAAATTTCGAGGACTACATCCAGAGCGCCCGCTGGGGATACGGCGGCTTCGACGACAACCAGCGCAAACGACTTCTCTCGGCAACACCCGCTCTCGAATGGAACGCCGACTTGCCGCCGACGAAAGATTACAAGCAGCGCACGGAAAAACTGCCCGCGCCGACAACACTCAAGCCGGGTTTCTATTTCATCGTTGCCAGCCACGACCGCACCTTTGGCGAGAAGGAAAATCAAGTCAGCGTCGCCGCCGTCTGGGTCAGCAATTTGGCGTTGGTGATGCAGCTCCGCAACGACGGCAAACCTCACAGCGGACTGGTCCTCCAAGCCAACAGCGGCGAACCGATCGCCGGCGCGACCATCCGCATCTGGCAGCGCGACCGCGAAGGCTGGTTCAAACCCGTCGAGCCGACCAAGACCGACGACAAAGGGCGATTCCAGTTGGCGGTCAAAGACAACAACGTCATCCTGTTGGCCGAGCACGAGGGACAAGCGGTTTCCAGTGCGCACGAGATTTGGGGGCAGGGCAACGCCGACCGGAACAAGACCGGCACGCAAACCATTTTCTTCACCGACCGCGCGCTGTATCGTCCCGGCCAGACCATTCACTACAAGGGCATTTGCCTGAAATACGACCGCGGCGCCGCCACCTACGAAACCGTGGCCGGACAAAAATTGACGGTGCGTTTCCTCGACCCCAACGGCAAAGAAATCGCCCACGCCGAACACCAGACCAACGATTACGGCTCGTTCAGTGGAAGTTTCATCGCACCACGCGACCGCGTCATGGGAAGGATGCGTCTGACAGGTCCCAACGGCTCCACGACGATCAGTGTCGAGGAATACAAACGCCCGAAGTTCCAGGTCGAACTTGCTGCGCCTGCCGAAGCGGCCAAGCTCGGCGCGCCGGTGGTTCTCATCGGCAAGGCCACCGCGTACACCGGCGCGGCCATTGGCGGCGCGAAAGTGAAATGCCGTGTCAGCCGCGGTGTACAGCTTCCGTACTGGTGTTGGTGGTGGCGACCGCCGGCTGTCAAGGCCATTGCCCACGGCACAGCCGTCACCGAGGCCGACGGCACGTTCAAGATCACTTTCACCGCCGAACCGGACCACCGTGTACCGGAAAAGAACGAACCCGTGTTCGTCTTCACCATCAACGCCGACGTGACCGACACCACGGGCGAGACTCGCTCCGATCAACGCATCGTCCGCGCCGGCTACACGGCCCTGCAGGCGTCGCTGACCGCAAACGACTGGCAGTCACCGGCCCAACCCGTCGAATTCAGCATCCACACGAAGTCGCTCGACGGCGATCCGCAGCCCGCCAACGGTGTCGTGACGATTTTCACACTCAAACAGCCGGCAAAAGTCCAGCGCGCTGCCTTGCAACGCGAGTACTTCGGGTGGGGCAAAAACGCCGAACCGCCGTCGGATCCGTCCAACCCCGATTCGTGGGAACTGGACAAAGCGGTGGGCGAACAAGCATTCAAGACCGACGCCACGGGCGCAACGCGCATCAGCATACCGTTGAAAGCGGGGATTTACCGCGCGATGCTGGAAACAAAAGACCGTTTCGGCAAGAAAGTCACGGCGCGATTGACCGTGCAGGTGGTGGACCCGCGCGAACGACACTACCCGGTCAAGATTGCGAACCGGTTCGCCGCGCCCCAATGGTCGGTCGAGCCGGGCGCGAAGTTCACCGCGCTCTGGGGCACCGGCTACGACACGGGCCGCGCGTTTGTTGAGTTGGAGTGCGACGGCAAACCATTGAAGAGCTACTGGACCACAAGGAACCGGACGCAGGAACTCATCGAACTGCCCGTCACCGAAGAGATGCGCGGCGGATTCACGGTGCGCGTCACCTACGTTCGCGAAAACCGCGCCTACCTCAACGAACGCGTCGTCCAAGTGCCGTGGTCCAACAAACAACTCGCCATCAAATGGGAAAGCTTCCGTTCCAAACTTCTGCCCGGCCAGAAAGAAACATGGAGCGCCGTCATCACCGCTCCCGATGCGAAACGCGCCGTCGCCGAGATGGTGGCCGCGCTTTACGACGCCTCGCTTGACCAATATCTGCCGCATCACTGGCCGCAGGCGTTCGGCGTGTTCCGCCGCGAATTTGACCGGGTCAACGGCCAATTTCAGAATGTCAAACTCGACTTCCAACACATTCAAGGCTGGTGGAAAACGCCGTCGCGCGCTGTCAATTGGACTTACCGCAGCTTCCCGCCCGACATCATCGCCAACCTGTGGGGTTACGGCTTTTTTGCATTCAAAGGCAGGGGAGCGACAATGGCATTGGTAGCCGCTGCGCCTGCGACAGCCGACATGGCGATGGAGAGACAAGCCGCCGACGGACTTGAGTTGCGACGGAAACGCCTCGACGAAAACAAAGCCGGTCTCGGCGGTGTCGAAAGCGAGGCTGCGCCTGCGCCCGACCTCAGCAAGGTCACCGCCCGCAAGAATCTCAACGAGACTGCGTTCTTCTTCCCGCACCTGCTCGCCAGCGAGGATGGCGTGGTGAAGATGGTGTTCACGATGCCGGAAGCGTTGACGGAATGGAAATTCCTCGGTTTCGCCCACGACAAACAACTCCGCGCCGGCTACCTCGCCGACAAGACGGTAACGGCGAAAGACCTCATGGTCGAGCCGAACCCGCCACGTTTCGTGCGCGAAGGCGACACCATCGAGTTCACCGTCAAAGTCAGCAATCAAACCGACCAACCGCAAACCGGCAAGGTCAAACTCACTTTTGCCGACGCCGCCACACTCAAGCCCATGGATGACGCGCTCGGCAATCGCGCCACCGAACAGAACTTCGACGTGCCCGCCAAACAATCGCGGAGCTACTCGTGGCGCATCGCCGTCCCCGATGGCATGGGGTTCCTCACCTACAAGGCCGTCGGTGCCTCCACAACCGCCAGCGACGGCGAGGAAGGTTTCCTCCCTGTGCTGAGCCGACGCATCCTCGTGACCGAGTCGTTGCCGTTGCCGATCCGCGGCAAAGTGACCAAACAGTTCGAGTTCAAGAAGCTGCTCGAATCCGGCAAGTCCGACACGCTCCGCCACCAGTCGTTGACCGTGCAGATGGTGTCGCAGCCGGCATGGTATGCGGTGATGGCGTTGCCGTACCTGATGGAATATCCCTACGAGTGCAGCGAGCAAATCTTCAACCGTCTCTATGCCAACACGCTCGCCCGACACATCGCCAACTCCGACCCGAAGATTCGCCGCATCTTCGACCTCTGGAAAGGCACCCCTGCGCTCGACAGCCCGTTGGAGAAAAACCAGGACCTCAAATCCGTGATGCTCGAAGAAACACCATGGCTCCGTCAGGCCATGGCCGAAAGCCAGGCCCGCAAGAACGTCGGTATCCTGTTCGACGAAAACCGTCTCCACGAAGAGACTGCCCGCGCCCTCCGCAAACTTTCGGAGATGCAACTCAGCGAAGGACTCTGGCCGTGGTTCCCCGGCGGTCGTCCCAGCGAATACATCAGCCTCTACATCACGACCGGTTTCGGACGCCTTCGTCATCTCGGCGTGGCCGTGGACATCGCCCCGGCCATCAAATCGCTGGCCGCGCTCGACGCGTGGATGGACGCCCATTACCGTCGTATCCTCCACAAGGATGACTACGTACCGAGCTACACCGACGCGTTCTACCTCTATGGCCGCAGTTTCTTCCTCCAGGACAAACCGATCGCCAAGCAACATCAGGAAGCCGTTGACTTCTTCCTCCGCCAGGCCCGCAAGTTCTGGTTGAAGGTGAACTGCCGCCAATCGCAGGCGCATCTGGCCATCGCCTTGCAGCGATTTGGCGACAAAGAGACGCCCCAGGACATCGTTCGCTCCATCAAAGAACGCAGCGTCAGCGACGAAGAACTCGGCATGTTCTGGCGCGACCTCGAACTGAGCTGGTGGTGGTATCGCGCCCCCATCGAGACACAAGCCATGATGATCGAAATGTTCGCCGAGGTTGCCCACGACGCGCAGGCTGTGGACGATTGTCAGGTCTGGCTCTTGAAACAAAAACAGACCCAGGACTGGAAGACCACCAAAGCTACAGCCGATGCCGTCTACGCGCTCTTGCTGCGCGGCTCCAACAAACTTGCCAGCGACGCCCTCGTCGAAGTCGCCCTCGCTGGCGAGTGGATCAAGCCGGAAAAAGTCGAGGCCGGCACCGGTTTCTACGAGCAGCGTTTTGTCCGCGACGAGATCAAACCCGCCATGGGGCAAATCACCGTGAAGAAAGTAGATGACGGCGTCAGTTGGGGCAGCGTCCACTGGCAATACCTCGAAGACATGACCAAGGTCACACCGCACGAAGCCACACCGTTGAAACTGAAGAAAACACTCTGGATCAAAGACACCACGAAGAAAGGCCAGGAATTGAAACCCGTAAGCGGGCCGCTTTCCGTCGGCGACGAGTTGGTGGTTCGCATCGAACTGCGCACCGATCGCGACATGGAATACGTCCACCTCAAAGACCAGCGCGGCAGTGGCACTGAGCCAGTGAACGTGCTCAGCCGGTACAAATTCCAGGATGGCCTCGCCTATTACGAGAGCACGCGTGACACCGCCAGTCACTTCTTCATAGACTACCTGCCGAAGGGTGTTTACGTGTTCGAGTACTCGACGCGGATTCAATTGAAGGGCAAATACCAGACCGGCATTGCCGAGATTCAGTGCATGTACGCCCCCGAATTCAATGCGCACTCGGAAAGCTTTACGCTGGAGGTGACCCGATAAAACATGAGACAACCGAAGCCATCGTGGACATGCCTTTGTTTGTTACCGCTGGCGGCCACGGCATTCGCTGCTGCGCCGTGGCATCATCCGCTGTCTCTCTCCAACGGCGGCTACTGGCCGCTGCGAGTCGCTGTGAGCATTCGGAACAACTCCGATGTTGCCGTTGCGGGTGAGCCGGTCGCCGTGCCCGTGGGCGTGCTGGCGGGGCAGCGGGCCGAGTCGTTGCGCGTGTGCAACGAGGCAGGTGTGGAACTGCTGTTCGACGCGAGGCGCACCGGGGTTTTCTCCTCCAATGACGTGGTGATTGTCCCTGCTGAAGTCGCTGCAACAAGCGTGGCCACGGTTTACCTTTATGCCGGCAACGATGCGGCGCTGCCGGTGCCGGATTTCCTTGCTGTCCGGCTTGTCAACGGTGATTTTGAGGACGGCTCGAACGGCTGGAGCGCCGTCGAGACCGACGCGCAACATCTGGCAAGCTACGAAAAACACGGCGGTCGCAACCGCAGCGCCGGCGTCAAGGTCGAGGTTGCGCCGGGCGCGGAGCCGACGTGGGTGAAGTGGCATCAGAGCGGCATCCCGGTGACGCCGGGGCGCAGCTATCGGTTCACCGGTTGGGTGCGCACTGAAAATGTCGTTGGCGAGGCAGGTTGGTTCCTGCATGTCCACGGCGAGTGCCCGATGCTGCTGAATCGGGTGCTCTCCGCCGGCAGCGGCACCTACGATTGGAAACCGGTGACGTTCAGTTTCACTGCGCCCGCCACAGCCCGAAACGTCACCATCGGCACCGTGCTGCGCGGCAGCGGCTGCGCGTGGTATGACGACGCCGAGTTTGTCGCCGTTGGCGAACAACCGCCCTTGCGCGTCACCGTCGGCCCGGTCGAGCGCCTGACGTTTCGCGCGGCGCAGCCCGGCGAAGGCATGGTGGTGCGCGTGTTGAACCCGACCGACCGACCAACCGGCGACGTGCTGGTGTGCGTGGACGCGCGACGATGTCGTCGGGGTGATTTGTTGTTTCGCGCAACCGGGTTGCCAGCGCGGAGCGTTAGCGAAATGCGTGTTCCCGCCGAGTGCGATGTCGGGCAATGGATCGCCAGTCCGCTGAATCTCGCGCCGCGCGACGTCGCCAGCGGTTGGATGCGTTCCGGGTCTGCGAAGTTTAGCGAGGAGCAACTGGAGTTCACGGTACCGGCGAATGCCAAGCCGGGCTGGACCGGCTGGCGGTCGGCACCGATCCCGGTGGAACCGAACGCGACGTATCTGTACAGCGGTTGGCTGAAAGCCGAAGGCGTCACCGGCACGGCCACATTGCACGCGCACGTTCACAGCGCGAGCGGCGAGACATTGTTTGTCAGCACGCATCCGCACGTCAGCGGCAACAGCGACTGGGTGAGATCCAGCACGTTCCTTCACACACCGGCGGACGCGAAGACGGTGACGCTGCATCTGACGATGAACGCGCACGGCACATTGCGACACAAGGACATCCTGTTTTGCCGGGTGTTGTCCGGTGAAATTGCGTTGCGCCATGAGCGCGGTCGGAGCCCCGGCGGCCATAAACCGCCGCTACAAATCTGGGAAGTGAATCCGCTGGTGAAAGTGTTCCCCGATGATCTGCCCGGCCCGCCGGTGCGCGAAGTCGCCGTGGAGTGCGCTCGCAACGAGTTTGAGCCGTTTCAGTTGGTATTGCGCAGCGACACGGCCTGGAAGGATGTGCGGGTGAGCGTGTCGGATCTGACGAACGCCAAAGGCGGCACATTGCCGACGGTCAAGGTGGATCGGGTCGGGTTTGTGCCGATTGATCATCCCAGCGGTTACTTTCGGTCGGAGGCGGCTGATTGGCAGCGTCGAGTGCCGCGTGGCCGGGGTGCGACGGATGGTTGGGCGGGGGAGTGGCCGGACCCGTTGATTCCCAACGGGCCGTTCGATCTGGCGGCCAATCGGGCACAGCCGATCTGGTTCACCGTGTGGGCGCCCGCGGAGGCGATGCCCGGCGAGTATCGTGGCGAGGTGGTGGTTCGGTCGGAGGGGATGGGGAGCATCCGCTTACCGGTGCGGGTGAGGGTGTGGCCGTTTGCGTTGCCGAAGAGCACACGGCTCAAAGCGATTTTCGATTTCCGATTTCGCGGCGAGAAGGAAACGCGCCGAACTTGGTTGCGATTCATGGCGGAGCGACGGCTGGGAATCAGTCACATCGAGCCGCCGCTGTTTCGGTACAGGGATGGCAAGGTCACGATGGACGCGACAGCGTTCGACGAGGACGCGAGGTTCTGTTTCGAGGAGTTGGGGATGCCGGTGGCCTATACGCCGTCGTTTTTCTACCTGTTCGGCTGGGCCTATCCGCCGAAGAAAATCTTCGGGCTGGAACCGTTCACGTCGGAGTATAACGCCGCCTTGCAGCAGGCGTATCGGTTATTTGTCGAGCATGTGAAGCGACGCGGCTGGCAGGATCGGTTTGTCTATTACATCTCCGACGAGCCGCACTTTGAGAAGCACCCGTTCGTCGTCGAGCAAATGAAGAAGCTCTGCGCGTTGATTCACGAGGTGGACACGGCAATCCCGATTTACTCCAGCACATGGCGGTATTGCCGCGATTGGGCCGACTCGCTGGACTTGTGGGGCGTCGGCCAATACGGTTGTTTTCCCGTCGAGCAAATGGAGCAGGTGCGAAAGGCGGGAAAGAATTTCTGGTTTACTTGCGACGGCCAGATGGCGACCGACACACCGTATCTGGCGACGGAACGGATGCTGCCGTATTACTGTTTCCGATACGGCGCGAGCGGCTTCGAGTTCTGGGGCATCAACTGGTACACCTACGACCCGTGGGAACGCGGCTGGCACCGATTCATCCGCCAGAGCGACGACGGGAAACGCCACTACTGGATTCGTTATCCGAATGGCGACGGTTATCTTGCGTATCCCGGCGAGCGCGTCGGTGTGCGCGGTCCGGTCAGCACGATCCGCCTCGAACAGATTCGCGAGGGCCTGGAAGACCACGAGGCGCTGGCACTGTTGGCGGAACTGGTCGAGAAAGCGAAGCGAGACGGCCAACCATGCGTCGCCGGTGAACGGGCGCTGGCGATGGCGCGCGATCTGGTCACGATCCCCAACGCCGGCGGATTGCGTTCGACGGAGATATTGCCCGACCCCGACCGGATTCCGGCCATTCGTAAAACTGTCAACGAGGCGATCGTTCGTATGCTAAAGTAGGAGTACTATGAACGAACCTCTCCTCAGCCGACGAGCGTGGCTTCAAACTGCTTTGGCGGTCGCCGGGACGGTGACCGTGGGAGCGTCACCCGCGATTGACACGGATTTTCGGATTCGCAACAAGCGCATTCGGCAATCCCTCATGGGTTGGACATACCATTTCATGCCGATGGCCGATCTGGCGAAACTCTGCAAGGAGATCGGACTGGTGGCGATCGAAGGGATTGACAAAAAGCACTACCCGCTGGTCCGCGAACTGGGTTTGTCGGTGTCGCTGGTCGGCAGCCACGGGTTCGCGAAAGGTCCGTTCAACCCTGCCCACCATGAGTGGGTGGAAACGAAACTGCGCGAGGGAATTGACCTGGCCGCCAGCATCGGGTGCCCCAATGTCATCACCTTTACCGGAATGCGCGAGCCGGGCATCAGCGACGAACAGGGCGCGCGCAACTGTGTGGACGCATGGAAGCGCGTGATCGGCTACGCCGAGAAAAAGAAGATTTATCTTTGCCTGGAGCACCTCAACACCCGCGACAGCTCTCATCCGATGAAAGGTCATCCCGGTTATTTCGGCGACAACGTGGATTTTTGTGTGGAGTTGATCCGGCGCGTCGGCTCGCCGAACATGAAACTGCTTTTCGACATTTATCATGTTCAGATCATGAACGGCGATGTCATCCGCAGGATTCGTCTCTACAAGGATTACATTGCTCACTACCACACCGCCGGCGTGCCCGGTCGTTGCGAGTTGGACGACACGCAGGAGATCAATTACCCCGCCGTGATGCGCGCCATCGTGGAAACCGGCTACACCGGATACGTCGCGCACGAGTTCATCCCGACCTGGCCCGACAAAGCGGCTGCTTTGCGTCACGCCGCCAAAGTCTGCGACGTGTAGAGTGCCGAATTACCACTTGTTGCGGGCGTTCGTTTGTCATAAACTGTTTCGCCGATGTGCCGTCCACAACCAGTCAAACAACAGGAGCCTGACATGGATTCCATCAGTCGTCGTCGTTTTCTGAAAACATCCGCCACTGCTGTGGCTGCCGCCGGCGCTTTGCCCAGCCTGCACGTGCTCGGCGCCAACGAAAAAGTGGTACTCGGCGTCATGGGCGTCGGCGGTCGCGGCACGTTATTGACCGGGTTTTTTGCGCAGCGCGATGACACGGCGATTGCCTGGATAACCGACCCCGACCGCCGGAAGTTCGCGCGCGCCTGCGCCGTGGTCGAGAAAACGCAGGGCCGAACGCCGAAGACGGATCAGGATTTCCGAAAGATGCTCGAGGACAAGAGCGTGGATGCGATCATCAATGCCACGCCCGATCACTGGCATTGTCTCGGCTCGATTCTGGCCTGTCAAGCGGGCAAGGACGTGTATGTCGAGAAGCCGATGTCGTATAACATTTTTGAAGGGCGCAAGCTGGTCGAGGCGGCCGCCAAATACAAGCGGGTCGTGCAGGTGGGCATGCAGAGTCGCAGCGCGCCCTACGTGCAGAAGGCGGTGGATTGCATCAGGGACGGCAAACTCGGCGAAGTGCGGCTGGTGCGCGTGTTCAATGTGATGCAGCATCCGATGATGAAACCGGGCAAGGAAGAACCCGTGCCGGCGGAACTGGATTACGACATGTGGTGCGGCCCGGCGGCCAAACTCCCGTACAATCCGTCACGTCACTGGCTGAACATGTGGGAGTACAGTTGCGGCCCGATCCCGGGCGACGCGGTCCACCAGATTGATCTGGCGCGCTGTCTGATGGGTGACCCGCCTTCGCCGAAGACCGTCATGCACATGGGGGGCATCGAGGTGCTCAAAGACGGGCGCGATACGCCGGATACCCAGTATGCGATCTACGAGTACGACCACTTCACGATGCTGTTTCAGGGGGCGCTTTGGATGCCCTACATGCACAAAATTGATCGCGCCATCCGCGATAGCGACCGATATCCGGACTGGTTGTGGTGCGCCACAAGAGTGGAAATCTGCGGCACAAAAGGGATCATGCTCTTTGGCCGGCATGGCGGAGGCTGGCAGGTCTTCGGCAACAACAAGGTCGCGGATCGGCTCCCCGGTTCAACAAGCACGAACGACAACAAGATCGTGGACCAGCTCCCCGGCCGGCAGGGAGATCCGCAGCACATCGAAAACTTCCTGCAATGCATTCGATCACGGAAAAAGCCGAACGCGGACCCCGAGCAGGGTCATCTTTCGTGCGTGGTGTGCCACCTGGCGAACATCGCGTGGCGCGTCGGCAACCAAAAACTCCTGTTTGACGGCCGGACCGAGACGTTTCCCGATTGTCCCGAAGCCAACAAGCACCTCAAACGCGCGAGCTACCGCAAACCCTGGGTCGTACCGGAGAACGTGTAACCGGGAAGCGGGGCCGTGGAACTGGACCTGTTTGATGGGGGTTACAATGCGGTGCTGGCCGCGCCCAGTTACGCGGAGTTCCGCGCCCGGCTCAGCGCGTACAATTGCCAGCGTTGCCCGCGCGGCAACGCCCGGAGCCATATCGTGATTGACCGGGGCAACCCGGCGGCGCGCGTGCTCATCGTCAGCGAACGGCCCGGCGACAACGAAGACATCCAGGGCAAGGCGTTCGTGGGGCGGTCCGGCGAGTTGCTCGACCGGATCATGGCCAGCATCGGGCTGGACACCAACCGCGACACGCTCATCGTGAATGTCGTCAAGTGCAAAGCCGAAGTGGATCGAGCGCCGACTTCGGCAGAAGCGGAGGCGTGCCTGCCGTATCTGCGACGGCAAATCGAGTTGATGCGACCGCAGGTGATCCTGTTGCTGGGCGCTGTCGCTTTGAAATATCTGGCTCCCAGCCGGGCGGGCGACGAGGAGTTTTCCATGGAACGCGAGGCCGGCCAGTTCTTCACCGTAGCGGAATATCCCGGCGTTCAGTTCATGGTGTTGTATCACCCGGCCTTTCTGCTGCGCGATCCCACCAAGAAAGCCGTGATGTGGGAACACGTCAAACGCCTCCGCGCGTGGCTGGCGGCGCGCCGCTGAGCGGGTGTTCCGCGTGAAAGTTTTTCTTGCGCACCGGTGCCGCGCGTCACTACGATCCATTCATGAACACGTTGCCTCTCAGTCGTCGCGAGTTTTTGGTTGTCTCCTCGCTTGCGGCCGGCTCGTTCTGGCTCGGCTGCGACATCCGTAGAACACCTCGCTTCGTGGGCGGCGTGCCCGATTGGATTGCGCGCGGCAAACTCCGATGGGTCTGGGCGTTGTGGGAACCGATTGACCTCTACCGGCGAGGCGGCTACGGCGCGGGCATCGGCGACGGACGCGCCACAGGACACTGGGTCCGCCGTTGGTATGAACGGATGCACAGCGACGAAATCCTCGACAAACTCGCCGACGCCGGCGTCAACATCGTCACCACGCATTTCTACAAGGGTTTCGGACTGAAAGCGGAAGACGAGGAGATGAAGCGCGCCGCCGATTTCACCCGGCGCGCTCACGCCCGCGGCATTCGGGTGCTCGGTTATCACCAGTTCAGCACGGTCATCTACGAGACGATGCGCGATGAAGTGCCACGACTGGCCGATTGGATTCAACGCGCTGCCGACGGCAGCAAACGCGCCTACGGCAGCGCCACGTGGCGCTGGCTGGCCTGCCCGATTCACGACGAGTTCATCGAGTATCTGCAACGGGTCATGAAACGCTGCCTGCTGGAAGCCGACATGGACGGCGTCGAGTTCGATGGCACCAGTTACGAGTGTCACTGTGACGGTTGCCAGATGGCGTTCAGCCGTTATCTGACCGAGCACAACCCGAATCCGCGCGAACGATTTGGTCTGCCGCACTTCAAGCATGTTCGCATTCCGACCCAATGGAACAGCAAAGACCCCGTCTGGCAGGAATGGATCCGGTTTCGGATGGACCTGATGGGGCGTCGTCTGCGCCAGTTGCGCGAGTTCACCCACCGGCTCAAACCCGGCGCGGCGCTGGTCACGTACGAGGATTGCCCCGCGTTGTGGCGCAAGAACCGCACCCGATCGTTGCCGGACAACGGCGATTATCTCGACCTCGCCGTGGCCGAGAGTCACGACATGCCGCAGGTGCTCGACGGACAGTTGGTCACCAAAATTCGTCACTTGAAGGAAGCCAACGCGATGGGCCGCGTCGCGCTCTCAACCGACTGGCTCCGCAGCCCCAAGGGCAGCATCCTGTTGCCGAAAGACACCAAGCCCGTCGAACTTGACATGGCCGAGTGTCTGGCTTGCGGCGGTCACGTGGTGACGGCGACATGGGCGCTGCGTTCGGGCGAGCGGCGCGACGGCTCGGCGTTCTTCGAGCAGCCGCCGTTTTACGAGGCGATGAAACGGTACATGGGATTCAATCGCGCTCACGAATCGCTCTACGCCAACTCGCAGCCCTGCGCCAACGTGTGGGTCTATCACTCCACCTGGTCGCTCGCGTTCAACCACAGCACCGCCTACAACAGTGTCCTGGGCTTCGAGCAGGCCCTGTTGGGCCGCATCGCCTACCAGGTGGCCAAGGAACCGCATCTGACCCGGCTCGGACCGCGCGACGTGCTCATTGTCGCCAACCAAACCTGTCTCAGCGATGCCGAATGCGAGGCGATCCGCGCGGCTCTCGCGCGCGGCTGCGGCGTGATCATCACCGGGCTGAGCGGCGAGTGCGACGAGAACTTTCGCCAACGGGAACGCTCGCCGCTGCCCGATCTCGCCTCCGACCCGCGCGTTCGTTACTTCGAGAAATGTCCGGGCCGCATCTCGCAACCTTCGGAGGATGGCGAGCGCGCTCTGCGCGCCGCGATGCCGGCGCGCACACCGGAGATTCTCCAAGCCGTGCGCGAACTTGCGAAGGAAGGACTCGCTGCCGAGCTGGACGGAGGCGACGCCAAACAGCCGTTGACGTTCGTGGACATCTATCGCGTGACCGACGGGTGCGTGGCGCATGTGATTTACTACGGCGACGGCGAGCCGAAGGATTTTCGGCTGCGCGTTGCCCGATGGTTGGCACAAGGCCAACCGCAGCTATACTCGCCGTATCTGGCAGCGCCCGTGCCGTTGCCGTTCGCCGCGGATGGCTGGCTCCCGTTGCCCGCCTTCGGGCGGTATTGCGCAGTGAAACTGTAAGCTACGCGGGTTCCGGGTGGCGCCAGGGTTTGCGGTAAGAGCGGCGCAATCGTTCGGTGGCCACGAGATCGTTGACAACCACGCGGCGGCGCGGGTCATAAACCAGCGGACGACCCAGTTCCATCGAGATGTTGGCGAGGATGCAAGAGGCCGTCGAGATGTGTCCCTCCTCGATGTCCGCCACCGGACGGCTCCGCTTCTCGATGGCCGCCAGAAAATCCAACAGGTGCCGTCGCGTCGCCGGCGCGGCGTTCAACTCGATGTCTTTCTCCGTCAGGTCTTCGGGGAATTGCTCTTTCTCGTAGAGGCAATCGAAGTGGATCGGCGCGGTTTGGTTGTTTTTGCCAGCAGGGATGAAGTCGGCCCGCAGAGTGCTGGCTTTCAACGTGCCTTTTTCGCCGTAGAGGAACAATGCCCACGGATAATCGGGGTCCACCGGGCCGCCCCAGGTGCGATGTTGCCAGACGCAGTGGAACTTTTCATACTCGAAGATGGCTGTTTGGGTGTCGGCGATGTTGGATTTGCCGCCCTTCTGCACGAGGATACCGCCGGTGGCGCTGATTCGTTTGGGCCAGCCGAGGCCGAGCATCCAGCGAACGGTGTCCAGCATGTGAACGCACATGTCGCCGGTGATGCCGTTGCCGTATTCCATGAACGTGCGCCACCAACGTTTGTGCGGCAGACCATCATACGGTCGCATGGGCGCCGGCCCGGTCCACATCTCGTAGTCGAAAAAGTCCGGCACCGGCTGCACCGGCGGATCGCCGTTGGCGCGCATCGGAAAATAGCAGCACATCTCGACATGGCCAATCGTGCCGAGCAATCCGGCCTCGACGACGCGTTTCTTCGCTTCGATCAGGTGCGGCGTGCTTTTTCGTTGCGTGCCGACCTGCACCACGCGCTGGTGTTTGCGCGCAGCCGCCACCATCGCCTCGCCCTCGATGACATCCACGCTGATCGGTTTCTGCACATATACATCGGCACCCGCTTCGACAGCGGCGATCATTGCCAGCGCGTGCCAGTGATCCGGGGTTGCGATAAGAACGATGTCGAGGTCTTTCTCCGCGAGCATTTTTCGGTAATCGGTATAGGTGCGGGGCATCTTTTTCGAGGCCTGACGCCGAGAGATCAACTCCGCCGCTTCGGCGAGCATGTGTTTGTCGGGGTCGCACACGGAAACGACTTCCACGGGCGCGACCTGAATCAGACGGAAAACGTCGCTCTTGCCATACCAACCCGCTCCGATCAGACCGACACGACGCGGTTTCCTGTGGACGATGTCCAGCCCGTCCGCGCCAAGAACCGACATGGCCAACGAGGCCGATGCGGTTTGAAGGAAACGACGACGAGAAATCATGAAGCTCATAATGCCGCCATTTTACGGTCGCCATCGTCGGCGGGCAAGATCCTCCTTACCGCCTGCGGCTGGCGGACTGGCAATGCCGAAAACAAATGGCTTGCGCGACGACGCGCAATTGTGCAGGAGTGAACCATGACCCGACGGCCACGGCCCATCATCACTCTGTTGACCGACTTCGGCACGGACGACACCTACGTCGGAATGATGAAAGGTGTCATTGCCGCCATCAACCCCGAAGCGAACGTGATAGACCTGACGCACGCCATCGAGCCGCAAGATGTGGTCGGCGCGGCATTCGCGCTTGGATCGGCGTTCGCCTATTTCCCGGAAGGCGCCGTTCACGTGGCCGTGGTGGACCCCGGCGTGGGCAGCGCGCGGAAGATCGTCTGCATGAAAACCGCGCGGCATTTGTTCCTTGCGCCCGACAATGGTTTGTTGACGCTTGTGGCGCAGCGGGAAACACCGACGCTGCTGGTCGAGGTGACGGAGCGCCGGTATTTCCTGCCGCAGGTGAGCCGGACATTTCACGGGCGCGACGTGTTTGCGCCGGTGGCCGCCCGCTTGTCACTGGGGCTGAATCCAACCAGACTTGGGCCGCGTCTTCGCGACATCGTGCGGTTGGACTTTCCGCAACCGCTCGCCGAGCCCGGCGGCTGGCGGTGTCAGGTCATCCATGTGGACCGATTTGGCAACCTCATCACGAATCTTCCCGGCGACAAAATCCGCAGCCACGAACGGGTGCTCATTAAGGTCGGGCGGCGCCGCATTCACGGTATCCGCCATTCCTACGCTGAAGCCGGGCCGGGAGAGCTTCTGGCTGTTGTCGGCAGCAGCGGCCACATCGAAATCGCCGTCAATCTCGGCAGCGCCGCCGAAACGCTGCGTCTCGGCAGGGGCGCGACCGTGCGTGTCTTTTCGGATTCGTGAGCCGCGACTACAGCGTCCACGGTTCCCGCATTGAGCGGCGCATCATGCGGGCGGCGGTGTCGTCGCCGAGGATCGTCTCCTTCACCGGGTCCCAGCGAATCTTGCGGCCGGTGCGAACGGCAATGTCGGAGAGGTGACTGATGATGTCGGAACGAACGGCGCTCTCAATGTTGCCGACAGGGTCTTGACGCGAACGGATGCACTCGATCCAGTTCGCGTGGTGCGCTTCCGCGTATCCGCCGCCAACCACAGCGTGACCCGGCAAATGGCGTTCTTCTGGACCGATCACCTCGTTTCGCAACGAGGCCGGCTCGGTGCGAATCTCGCTGTAGTTGATGCACACCCAGCCGTCGGTGCCGACAAATGTCGCCGCGTTGGAATCGCGGATGCCGGGAATGTCCTGTTTCTGGGCGGTCTGGTTGTCCATGAAACGCATCGTCAGGCCGTTGGCGTAGCGGCACTGAACATCCCATTGAATGAGGCAGTCGAACAGCCCCTCGTCGGGCAAGCGGCCGGTGCCTTCGTAGGTCACGGGAATTCCCATGCCGCAATTGTCGGCCCACCACTGAACCTGATCGAGCGGATGCGCCGCCCAACCCGCGATGAACCCAATCGCGTAGTCGTAAATGTGGAAGATGCCGTTACCCGGGCCGGCGTTCGCGCAGCGGCCTTTGCTGAACGGTGCCCACGGCGCGGGGCCGAGCCACAGTTCGTAGTCGAGTTCCGTCGGAACCGGCAGCACGGGATCGTCAACAGGGCCCTTGACCGAGGGCGGGCTGATCACGTAAATCTGTTGGAGCTTGCCGATCCTGCCATTGAGAACCAACTCGATGGCGTGACGCGCGGACGCTGTCGAGCGGCGTTCCGCGCCGTATTGAAAGACGCGCCCATAACGTCGAACCGTCTCTCTTGCCGCGATGTCCCACTGAATGCAGACGCCAAGCGGTTTCTCCGTGTGCGTGTCCTTCCCGGCAATGGCCGCCGCAATGGTAATGGGCACGTGCCAATGATCTGATGTGGCAATGTAAACGCCGTCCACGTCCGGCCGCGCCAGCACGTCGCGGAAATCGGCATAGGCCTCGCAGCCCTTGTACGAACCGCTGCGTTTCTCCGCTGCATACGCCTGCTCGAAGACCTGTTTGGCGCGCCGCCGTTTCGATTCCCACGGGTCGCACACCGCCACAATTCGGCTCGTGGCAGAATTGAGGTAGCAGCGGGTTTCATACATCCCGCGACCGCCGCATCCGATCAACGCTATGTTCACCCGATTACTTGGCGCGCCCGCGCCGAAGAGGACACGCGCCGGCAGAATCATCGGCCCGGCTGCGAGCGCCGTGCGCTTGAGAAACTGACGACGGGACAACTTCATTTGTGCGCCTTCACGTTCCCGGTCGCAGCCCATTCCGCGCCGCGCAGCAGCAGCCAGCGAAAGCCGGGGTTTTCCATCTTCTCGGCATCATGTCCGAGCAACAACGTGAAGCCGCGCCCTTTCCCGAAGCTGGTGACCAATGCGACCGGCTCATCGTCACCAGTGGCAATGACCGTCGCGCCGGGCGCGATGCCGGGGCTGCGCCAGAGTTCGTCGGTGGTTGTGAACGGTTCCATGCCGTCGGTGATGGGATGGCTTGCGGCGGGTTTCACGGTGAACTGGTGCGGTTTGCCATGGTGGGTCTGGCCGACTTTCCAAGTCGCACCGGCAATTTGTTGATACTCCGTCCAGTCGAAGAAGGAGGAACTGCCGGCGTGGACGACAACAAACCCTTTGCCGTTGCGGACGAACTCGAGGAACGCGGCGCGCGTGGCAGCGGGCCAGTTGGTGACACTGACGTTGGCGCCTTTCTTGCCCCAAGTGTTCCAGTTGCTGAGGATGACATCATACTTGGCAAATGTCGCCGCATCGCATTGTTCGGGATGCTCCGTTACGTCCACCGCGAATCGCTGGCTGGCTTCGAGGATCGCCTTCAGTTTCGGCGTGGTTTCCTGCCAGTTGTGGTTGTTCTGGCCACTGAGGATCAAGACACGAATGAAACTTTCCTTCAGCCAGCGACGATACACTTGCTCAATTTGTTCGGCTGTCTGTTCGCCGTCCCAGACCGCAACGCCGTAACGCAGGTCGAGCGGTTCTTTCAACGTGAACGGTTCCTTCCACAGGTTCAACGTCGCCGACTGATACGCAAACGGCACGTTCATCGTAAACATGCGCGCCGGGTGCCGAAGGTTTTGTGGGTGATCGAAAATGGCGACCGTTACGTTGTTGGCGATGCAGGCGCTCCACTTTGCCGGGGCGAGCCGTTCGGACCCGCGCACGACATCGCCGGTGGCGTTGGCGGAATTGATGAAGCGCGCGATCTTGTCCATCGCAGTGACGAATCTCATGCCGAGACCGAAATAATGGCTGCCGGTCAGCGTGACGGTGTCTTGGGCGGACAGCCGGCTCCGCCATGTCAGCAACGTCACCGGCCCCGGATGCGCCGTCACGGTGCGTTCCTCGGCCATCAACACCTTTCCGTCCGGCGCTGTCCAGTCGAGCCATTGCGTCAGGCTGTTGTCGCGTGTTTCCAATTTCCGCTGGAGCTGTTTGCCGCAGGTTGGTTTCTCGGCCCAGAAATCCACGCCGTTGACTCCGACAGCGAACATCAGGCCGTGATGATGCAGGTGGTCCGGCACGTTGTCACGAAGCACGGCGACGCCATTTGGCGAGTAAAGTTGCGCGACGTAGGGTTTGAACGGGGTGCACTCCGCGTGATACTCCGCAGCCGGTTTGCCACCCGAGCGGAGAACAACGTTGGCGGCGAAGGACTTGTCCGCCCCGGTGGATTGGCCGCACAAGAGCGCAAAGAACGCAAAAAGGAAAAAGGCTCGTTTCATGGCTGGGCAGTGGAAGTTTGGGGGGAGGAATGCCAGCGGGCAGCGACATCGGTAAACCATTGGTCGTATTGACGCTTCATCTTCTGGACGATTTCGGGATGGCGCTGCGCGAGGTCCTTCGTTTCCCCCGGATCGGCCGCGATGTCATAAAGTTCATAGCGTGGCGGGCCTTCGATGCTGCGCTCGCCGCGTCCTTGCAACCGGCACAACTCGGCATACCGGTCGCGGATGTGTTGCTGATTTGGCGCGTCCATCCCACAGGGTTGCACCAGCTTCCATTTCTCGGTGAGCACGGCGAAAGCGCACCCGCGTCGCGGCTGCTGTCCGCTGTCCCACTGAAAAAATAGTGTGCGGTTTTGCCAACGAGCTGACGGATCGCGGAACAAGGGCAGGAAACTGACGCCATCCAGATTGGGGGCCGCCGGCAGGCCGCACGCCTCCAGAATGGTTGGCATCACATCAATGTGCGCCGCCAGACGCGTGACGATGGACGGGCTTTTGAACCCGCGCGGCCACCGCGCGAAAAACGGGACGCGAATGCCGTTCTCATAGACGGTGCCTTTCAATCCGTGCAACCCGGCCATGTGACGGTCGAGGGGTTTGGAACCGGAACACGGTCCGTTGTCGGAAGTGAAAATCAGCAGCGTATTGTCTTCCAACCCCAGTTCCTTCAACGTTGCGCGGAGCCTGCCGAAGTTGTTGTCCACGCTGCGAATCATGCCGTAGATTTTCTGCGTGCTTTCTGAAAGGCCGAGCGCGTCGAATTCAGCGGCCAGTTCGGGCGCCACCTGCAACGGCGTGTGAATGAGATTGGCCGCCAGATAGACGAAGAACGATTTTGCGTGATTCTTCTTCACGAACTCGATGGCGGCCTCCGTGAAAATGTCCATGCAATAGCCGTGGCGTTTTTCCGGCGCACCGTTGTGGAGCAGTTCGGGATTGAAATACTGACGCATGGCCGCGCCGCGATGAACGAGCGCCTCGTCGAAACCCTGCGCATTCGGACCGTGCTCGGCGTCGTCGCCGAGGTGCCATTTGCCGAAGATAGCGGTGGCGTAACCGGCGGCGCGGAGCCGCTCCGCAATCGTGACCTCGGCGGGATCCATCACAGCGGCCTGACCGAAGACGTCGCAAACGCCGGTGCGGAAGTTGTAGCGACCGGTCATCAACGAGGCGCGGGTCGGGGAACAAACGGGGCTGACATGAAAGTTGGTGAACTCGACCGCTTCGCGGGCAAACGCATCCAAGTTTGGCGTTTTGACCTGCCGATTGCCGTGGCAACCGAGGTCGCCGTAGCCGAGATCGTCGGTGAGGAAAATGATCACATTGGGCGGCGACGCTGCGGTTGCTATCCCGACAACCAGTGAGACAAGCAAGAAGATAACGGTCTTCATGGTCTGCTGCGTCCTTGTTGTTCCAGCGTTTTCAGTAGCGCCGACAACTCTCGCACCCTCTGCGGTTGCTCGGCATACAGATTGTGTCGTTGCGAGATGTCCTCGCGCAGGTTGTAGAGTTGTTCCGAATGGGGATTGCGGGTGTAGCCGCGCTCTTGCTGGAACCAATCGGGTTCTTCCTTGACCCCGGCGGGCGTGTTCAACCAGACCCAATCGCCCTTGCGCACGGCGAGATTGTTTCGCGCGCCGACCAGCACGGCGGTGTCGCGCCGGCTTTTCCCGCCCCGCAACACGGGCAACGCATCGAAACTGTCTTCGCCAGCATTGTCGGGCAGTGGTTCGCCCACGAGGGCGGCGGCGGTGGCCAGCAGATCGGTCAGGCAGAGCAGCTCGTCGCTGGTCGCGCCTGCGGGGATTTTTCCCGGCCAGCGAGCGAGGAAAGGAACCCGGTGACCGCCTTCCCACGTTTCGTATTTGATGCCGCGCAACGGTCCCATGCTGGCGTGACCGTATTTCTTGATCCGATCATAAGCGCCAACCGGCATCACCGGTTTGGCGCCCGCCATGTTCGTGCGAGTAATCTCAGGACCGTTGTCACTGGTGACAATCACCAACGTATTTTCAGCCAGTCCTGTTCGGTCGAGCGCATCGAGCACTTGTCCCACCGTCCAATCGGCTTGCATGACAAAATCGCCATACTCGCCCGCGCTGCTTTTGCCGCGGAACTCCGCCGTCGGCACGACCGGGTGGTGCGGAGCGGTAAGCGGGAAATAAAGGAAGAACGGTTTCTTCGATTGCGGCGCCGTCTCGATGTATCGAACGGCGCGACGGGTCAACTCCGGCAGAATCTTCTCCTGATCCCAGCCCGGAAGTTTGGGGCCGGGAGTCTCAAACTCCGTGGTCGCTTCAGTCGGAATGCCGACCGTGCGGTCGTTTTCGATGAAGCAATAGGGCGGATAGTTCGGCACGCACGTTCCGAAATAGTAGTCGAACCCGCGTGTGGTCGGGCCGTCGGCGATCGGCTTGGAGAAATCCACGTTGCTGCGGCCATCGGGAAACGAGCGGGGTCGTTTCCCGTCGGTGGTGGGCCAGCGCCAGCCAAGGTGCCATTTGCCGATGCAAGCGGTGGCGTAACCGTGTTGTTGCAACCAGCGTGGCAGCGTCAATCGGTCCGACGGAATCGCTGGCGTCGCCCACGGCGGCAAGTTGCCGGTTCCTCCCGACCGCCACGGGTAACGCCCCGTCAACAGTCCGTATCGGGTGGGCGCGCACACCGCAGCCGGCGCATGAGCGTCGGTGAGCCGAATTCCCTGTCGGGCGAGTCGGTCGAGATTGGGCGTGGGAATCTTCGATTGAGGATTGTAGCAGCCCGGATCCCCGTAGCCGAGGTCATCGGCCAGAATGACGATGAGGTTGGGTTTTGACGCGGTTGACGCACCGGCGTCAACCGCACCCAGCAGCGCCAACAGCACGGCGGCGAATCCGAACGGCTTCATGTCAGGATGCGGCGGCTGCGGGGATCGAAGCGGACCACGACTTCTTCGCGCCACGACAGCATCGCCATCTGTAGGACGGTCTGCGTGCGGAACGCGAGGTCCATCGGACTCCAGGTGTCTTTTCGGCCCTGCTGCGCGCACTCGATGAGGTTCTTCCAAAGCTCCAAATTGTTTTCGGGACGCTCGATGGGAAATTTTTCCGGCTTTTTCGTGATGCCTTTTTCCTTCACAGGTGTGAAGACGATGTGCTTGTTGTCGGCGTCAATGGAGAGCGAACCTTCCCAGCCGCGGATGACGGGACAACGTTGGCCGGCACCGCGTTGCGGTGTGGCGTTGAAATCGTTGGCCTGCGTGCCGATGACAGTGATGGTGACTTTTTCCGGGTATTGCGCGATGAGGTTGAAGGTGTCGGGCACGTTGCGCAGTTCGTACTCGTAGCGATGAACGCCGCCGAGCGCCACGACTTTCTCCGGCAACCCCACACCGAGGATGTCCACAACCTGTGTGAGGCAGTGCGGATACAGGTCGGTCACCGGGCCGCCGGCGTAATCCTTGAACAGTCGCCAGCGGAAGAGACGATCCACGCTGAATTTGTGCTTCGGAGCGTCGCCCTGGAAACCATCCCAGTCGAGGTCTTTGCCGGGCTTGATGTTCGGGTCATCCACTTTCATTCCGCGTTCGCCCCAGTCGCCGATGCGGAAGAAACCGGTCTCGCCGAAAAGCGGTTTGCCAATCAAACCCTCTCTGACCAGTTTCTTCATCTGATGCCACGCGCTGTCGCTCATGGCCTGCGTGCCGAGTTGGAACGCGCACGGCGATTTCGCTGCGACATCGGCCAGTTTCTTCGTCAACTCAAACTGTCGCCAGTGCGTGACGGGTTTCTCGCAATAAACGTGTTTGCCGGCCTGCAGCGCCGCGATGGCGTCGTATCCGTGATGATGATCGGGCGTGGCGATGCACACGAGATCCACGTCCTGATCAGCAACCAACGGATGGCGGTTCATGTAGGCATGCGGCGCGCCAGTGCGTTTCTGGGCGGCTTCGAGCCGGGAGCGGTTGATGTCGCAAACCGCGACAAACTCGATGGGGAGTTTCTCGTTTTCCTTGAGATACTTCAACATGTTCATGTGCGCCGTTGCCCGATGGCCGGTGCCGATGAAACCGATGCCGATGCGGCTATTGAGGTTGCGGCCCGACACGACAGCCGGCGGTTGCCCGGCTTTCAGGATGCGCGGCAACGCCAGTCCGGCCAGAGTGGCCGCCGCGGAAGTTTTGATGAAGATTCGACGCGGGATGTTCATGATGGGTCTCCTTTCTGTTGTGATTTACCAAATCCGCCACTTGGCCCGGTAGGGACGGGTCAACATGCGTGCGGCTCTCTTGTCGCCGATGATCTCCTCACGCACGGGATCCCAATGGATTACGCGGCGGGTGATGGCAGCGATGTTCGCAAGATGCGCGATGGTGTCGGCGCGGATGGCCATTTCCACCGGGCACATGGTTTCCTTTCGGGACTTCACGCAGTCAATGAAGTTGCGGTTGTGTTCCGGCGACTCCGGAAGTTTCTCGTCGCTCGGCTTGAACTCGGTTTTCCACAATTTCTGGTTGCTGGAACAAAAGCCGACGGCATCGCTGATCCAGCCTTCGGTGCCGTGGAAGATCGTGCCATCGCCGTCCCGCCATGAGGGCAGGAATTTCCCGACCGCCTCGCGAGCGGTGCGGTAATCCATGAATCGCAGTTTCACGCCGTTCGCGTAATCACATGTCACATCCCAGCGTTCCAATGTCCGGAAAATGCCTTCTTGGGGGACCGTCCCGGTTCCTTCGTAACGGATGGGGCTGGTATGATCCATCTTGAGGCCCCACTGGGCCAAACCCAGTTCGTGGATGCCACAGCCGGCAATGAATCCGAGCGAAGTTTCGGTACAATGGAATCCGCCCCATCGGGTGCAGCGATCCACCGTGTACGGTACCATCGGCGCTGGCCCCATCCACATGTCGTAGTCGAGGTCGGCGGGCACCGGCGCCGGCGTGGCCGAGCCGTAGGATTTGACGTTATACTTGTCCATGTCGTACGAGAGGTCGCGGCACCAGCAGTCAATCCGTTGCACCTCGCCGATGTAACCATTGCGAACGAGTTGAATCATCAGTCGGTATCGTCCCATCGAGCGGAATTGCGTGCCGAACTGGAAAATGCGATTCGTTTCCCGAAAAACTTCTCGCAGTGACTGAACCAAATCAAAGTCCACCGTGAGCGGTTTCTGGCAATAGACATCCTTGCCCGCTTTGGCGGCAGCGATGGACATGGGCGTGTGCCAGTGATCGTGGGCGGCGATGACAACCGCATCCACGTCGCGACGCGCGAGGATTTCACGGAAATCTGCGTGTGCCGTGGTCGTACCGGCCCCGTAATGTTTGTTCAGCTTCGCGGCCGCCGCCTCGCGACGACTCTTGTACGCATCCGCGACCGCAACAATCCGCACGTCGGGCATCTGCACCAGGTTGCCGATGTGATATCCCGAAATACTGCCGCAGCCGATCAGGCCGACGGCAACCCGGTTGCTCGGCGCTGCCGCGCCAAACAACGGCCTGGTCACGATGTTCGGAACGGCAAGAGCGGCGACGGCTCCCTTGATGAATTGGCGACGTGTGATGCTCATGATGTTTCCGTGTTGAGGGTTCAGGTTGGTAGTTTTCTCAAGTAGTCGCGCGACTTGGCGAGCGCGGCGGCCATTTCTCCCGTCGGCAGATCGCCGTGCATGAACGGGTTGACGTAGCCCGTGTAGCGAATCTCCGCCAAGGCGTCCAGCCACGGCTTGAAGTCCGTTGTCCCGTGGCCGGGAAGCTGGCCGATGCCCTCGGCCTTCATGCCCTCAACTTTTTGCCACGCATAGAAAAACCGCAGTTGCGCCCCGGCCGTGCGGATTGCCTCCTCGACCAACGCGCCAATCCTCTGCAGATGAAACGGCGCCAGCGCGATCCCAACGCGGCTCGGCGCGGGATTGCAGTCCACGAATGCCTTGAACGAGTCGGGCGAGTTGAGCATCGCGCCGCTGTGGTTCTCGATGGCCAGACAACTGTTGAATTTTTCCGCCAGTTCCATCTGCGGCTTGAGTTGCTCAAAGAACTTCTTCATCCGGCTCGTCAATTCTTCGGGTCTGAATTTGGCATACAAGCTTCCGCGCACCGCCAGACCGCCGCCGGTCGCACCGAGCAGCGCGGCGTACTGCTCGTAACCGGTCTTGTACACCGTGAACGCTGCCAGCTTCAGCCGGTGACGCGCAAGCAGCGCCTTCAGGCCGTCGCCGCCCAGCTTCTCCGCTTCCTCCAAGTGCGTGCAACCGGTCGTGAACTTGTCCCACAGGTCAATCGCCTCGAAACCGAGCTTTGCGATTTGCTCACACGCCTCCGCCAACGGCAAGTTCCCAAACTGGATCGAGGAGGTGGAAAGCCGCAACTGCCACTGGCTCGCACCGGCCCACAATGGCAATGCCACTCCCACTCCCGCCACTTGTAAGAATCTCCGTCGCGTGACATCCATGAGGTTTGCTTACACAGCCAACGTCCACGGCGGACGCATGTCGCGGTGCATCATCTTGGCCGCTGGCGCGTCGCCGACGATGGTTTCCTGCTGATTGTCCCACTGGATTTTCCGACCAGTCCGCACACTGATGTCCACCAGATGACACAGAATGTCGGAGCGAACGGCGGAATGCAGATTATCCACGGGCTGTTGTCGGCTCAACACACAATCCACAAAGTTTTGAATCTGGTCTGGACTGACCGGTAAACGTTTCGGGCCGGGATCTCTTGCTTTTTGGCGGATGGCTTCGTCGGACACTTTCCAACCACTGCGGCTCACCACCACCCAGCCCTCGGACCCGACCAGCAACGTGCCGTGTCCACCCTCCACGCCGGGATGCGGTTTCTCTTTGGCCGCCGTCTCGTTGTCCATAAACCGCACCTTCAGGCCGTTCGGATACACGAAATAAGCGTCCCAGTGTGTCAACGTGTTGAACAGACCTTCGGTCGGGATTGTTCCTTTGGCCTCGCAGGAAACCGGCATATTCGGGATGCCGGCGTTGTCGAGCCACCACTGCAACATGTCCGCCGGATGCGCACCCCAGCCGGCCACAAAGCCGATGGCGTAATCGTAGATGTGGAAAATGCCATTGCGCGACCCCTGTTTGAGGCACCGATCCTCGCAAAAAGGCGCGTTGGGCGCCGGCCCCAACCACATGTCGTAGTCGTAGCCTTCCGGCACCGGCGTTTCCATGCAGACGCCACCGGACATGCCGCGTGGCGCCCAGATGTATGCCTCCCTGATCTCACCAAAATGTCCGTTGAGCGCCAGTTCGATGCCCATCCGCACATGCTGCAAAGAGCGCTGTTGCGCACCGTATTGGAACACACGGTGATACTTGTCCACAATCGCGCGCGCTTTCAAGTCCTGCTCAATGCTGATGCCGAGCGGTTTCTCCGTGTACATGTCCTTGCCCGCGCGGGCGGCCATCAACGAGATCGGCACGTGCCAGTGATCGGCGGTCGAAATGTGAACCGCATCCACATCCTTACGCGCGAGCACTTCACGGAAATCGCTGTAATCAGCGCAATGGTCGAACGCCTGTTTCCGCTTCAGACGCCGACTCCGAATGGGGTCGCAAACGGCGACCACAACCGATTTGTCGTAGCGCTTGTAAACGTCCGCGTAGCCGGAGCGGTTACCGCACGAAATCAGCGCGACGTTGACCTTGCTGTTCGGCGAGACCTTGCCGGGGCCGCCCAGGACCGTTGAGGGAACAATGGACGGGAATCCCAGCGCCGCGGACGTCAACGCGGCGCTCTTGATGAATTCACGACGAGAGATGTTCATAACAAACTCCTGAGATGTTTGATGCTGCGTTCGGCTTGTTCAATCGTGCCACACTCCACGCTGAACACAATCGGACGCGGACATTTGTCGCGCACGATGCGAATCACGCGCACCCAATCCATCACTCCGTCGCCGCAGGCGCAACCGACGGGCGTGCCGGTAACCTTGCCGCGCTCGGTGCTGGATTGCTGGATCGAAATATCTTTCGCGTGCAAATGCACGAGCCGCGGAGCGACGTGCGCCAACCACTTGTACGGGTCTTGGCCGGCGATGTAACTGTTGCCGGTGTCGAAATTGATGCCGATGGCGGGACTTTTGACGAGTTTGGAGATGCGGTCAAGTCCGGCAGGCAACCGGCTGTACTGTTGATGACATTCCAAGCCGATGAGAATGCCACGCGGCTCGGCCACCTTTGCCGCTTCCATCAACGTGTACCGCATCAGCGTGAAATCCTCCGCCTCGGTCGTCCACGGCTGTTTCGGCCCCTCATCAGTGTTGACCACGGGCGCCCCGCACTCGGCTGCGAACCGAATCGCCTGTTTCAAATACTCGACACCGATTTCCGGTTTCACCAACGGCGTGTGGGCGGAAAGCCCGGACAACTTCACGCCAGCGTTGTCGCAGGCACGTCGGATGCGGAGTGGGTCATCGAGCATCGAAACGCTGTGGAAATAGCCCGCCTCGCTGAGCAGTTCGCGCCCCCAGTGAACCATCGGTTCGACATACTCGTAACCGAGTTCGGCGGCCTTTTGGACGCCCCACTCGAAGGATTTGTCTGCGCGCCGCACAAACTCCATATTGATGCCAATCGAGATTTTTTGAGACTTGTTCATGTTGGCAGAATACGCTACCCATTCAACAAAGGCTTGCGCTTCTTTTCAGTTGAAGGATTTTACAAATCGTGAGCGAGCGCCCCATTCTCTTCCACGAACGCGGCCAGGTGCACCGGGCCGACACTTGCCGTCCGCTGGTCGAGGCCGTCCGCGCCGGCACGGTGCGACTCGAAGCTCTCGCCCGCGGTACCTATCCGGGCCGACGCCTGCCGGCACATGCGTTACCCGGCGTGCGAAGCGTGGGGTTCTGGGACGCACGCGGCCCGCAAAACTGGGGCCTGCCCCTGCATCGCAACGAAGGAATCGAACTAACCTTTTTGGAAAGCGGCCGGATGCCGTTGCGCGTGGACAATCGCGCCGCCGTGATGCAGCCCGACCAACTTCTCATCACCCGCCCGTGGCAACCGCACCAACTCGGCAACCCGCACATCGGCGCAGGACGGCTCGCGTGGCTGATTCTCGATGTCGGCGTGCGGCATCCGCATCAACGTTGGCGCTGGCCCGCGTGGCTGGTGTTGACGCCGTCGGATTTGAAGGCATTGACCCGTTACCTTCGTGGCAACGAACAACCGCTCTGGCCCGCGCCTTCGGAAATTCGCCACGGTTTCCAAGCCATTTGTCAGGCCGTGGAAGACAACCACATCTCCAAACTCGCCGTCACGATCAACGAACTGTTTCTTCAACTGCTGGAGCTGTTCCGCGGCCGTCGCGTGCCGGTCCGCTCCGCACTGAGCAGCAGCCGTCGCAGCGTCGAGTTGTTCCTGAAGGAGATCGCCAACAACCTCGCCGAACCCTGGACGTTGACGGCGATGGCGGAACGCTGCGGAGTCGGGCCGACGACGTTCGTTCATCATTGCCGGAAACTGACGAACATGGCGCCGATTGAGTATCTCACGCATCTCCGCGTACAAGCCGCCTGCCGCGCCTTGCGACAGCAACGCGACCGTGCGATCACCGACATCGCGCTGGATTGCGGGTTCTCGTCCAGCCAGTATTTCGCCAACGTGTTCCGGCGTCAGATCGGCTGCTCGCCGCGCGCCTACCGTCAATCGTGATCCAACAACTCACCACGTTGTTCTCTGACGGCGAGGTCTCCCGTTCCGGGAAGAACTGAAAGCGCGGCTGTGCACGAAAGGAAGAAGTAGGAGGGCCGAAGGAAGAGGGAAGGCGGACGGCAGAAGGGGAAAAGCCGCAACGCCAGCGGTTCCTCCCACAACATCAACAGCCTCAACACCGAAGTCCGGCTTGACCGTCCATAGTCACATCGCGACTGCGCTTTGGGGCCGTGCCAGCGATCGGTTTATTTTACGATTTCCAGCCAGCCCAGCGATGTCGGAACGTGGAAGTCGGGTTCCTCGGTTTTGGGGTCCACCCAACTGATCCATTCCTGAATGATGGGCGGACCGTCGAGCTGGCGCCCACGGGTGTGAATGCTCGGTTTCAAGACGATGGGTTTTGCGCTTCGGTCGTAACGGAATTCCGCGCGGTAGAGTCCGCAGCGAATCTTCGTGCCCGGCCGCATCGGTGGGAAGCCCAACGCCTCGAAGCTGGCCAGCGGGATGCGTCCCTCGACAACATAGCCTTGCGGCAGCGACGCGGCTTTTGTCTGCAGACCTTTCCATGTCCATGACGAATCCAGTTGCCGGTAGTAGGCACCGCGATAGTCGAAGGCGCGGCCTCGTGAGTCCACCTCGATGCAGTAGTAGTTCTTCATGTGTTCGTCAGGACAGAAATACATTTCCACGCGGTCCTCGAAAACAGCATCGTCTTCGCTCTGGAACTGGTCTCGCGCCACGATGTCCTCATCGTGCACGCGGAAGGCGAAATAGAGGAACTTCTCGTCGCACAACGCACGGAACTCCGTCGCCGGCGCGGCGGCTTGTTTCCACGGGAAGAGGAAGCGTTTCTCGACTGTGGCCTTGTCCCAGTCGGGTTCGTCGGCGCGGCCATCGAGGGTGATGGTTGCCGACGGCAGGTATCGGGCGCGATAGATTTGCTCGCTGCGTCGGCGGGGGAAGAAATCGTCTTCGTGCAACTGGATGCGGAGCGGGCCTTGCATGGTGGTGATCCAGAGTTCGCCGGGGAAGCGTTCATAGACATACGGATAGGCCAATCGGTGGTCGGGTTCTTTGCCACCGGGTTGCATCGGGTCGTAGGCCACGACGACCGGCTCGGTCCATGTTTTGCCGTCGTCTTCGGAAAATGCCATCGAGAGTTGTTCGCGGCGGCCGGTTTTCTTCGCCTCGTCGATGTAGCGGTTCCAGAGAAGCAGCAGCCGTCCGCTGTGAAGGCGCGCCAACTGGCCGGGCGAGCCGCTCGCCTTGATCTTGCCGGGCTGGATGTCCGTCCATGTCAGTCCTTCGTCGGCGGAAAACGCCTCGGTGAAACAGCCGCGATAGGTGCGGAGGAGCATCCAGAGGCGTCCGTCCTTCAACTGCGCCAGTGTCGGTTCGATGCCGCCGCCGTGGTCGCCGTAACCGCCATACTCGCCGAGGTCCACTACATTGCTTTTTTTCCATGTCTTGCCCTCATCGTCGGAAACATAGGTAAACGAGACATGGCGGCCCGGATCGCGAACGGCGAGCTGGCAGCCAAGCACGAGTCGCCCGCTGCGCAACTGAATCATCGTTCGCAACGCGCCGCACCAGCCGTCCTGTAGTTTGCGCGGTTCTTCCCATGTTTCGCCATCGTCATGACTGCGCGTTACATACACCGGGCATCGGCAATCGGGTTGGGGGCCGCCCTTTTTCTGATCCCAGCGCAGTTGCATCTCTTTGGCGTTCAAAAATGCCAGCACCAGTGTTCCGTCGCGGGTTCGCAAGAGCGCGCGCTCGGGGCGACACTGGAACCGATTCGGGTCAGCAAACAGCGTGCACGGCTCCCACGTTTTACCGTTGTCCTTGCTGATCCATACGCGGTTGTCGTCGGCAGCCAGCACGGCGCCATCGCTGCGGGACGCAAATGGGCCGAGGTGGTCAAACGGCAACGGTTCGCATTGGGGATGCAACAGGAGAGTTTTCTTTCCCAATGAGATCTCCTTCCACGTGGGCTCCGTTGCGCCGTAACTTTTCTGGCCTCGGAAACCGGTCAGAACCAGGGAACCGTCGGATTTGACCTCCACAATCGAGTAGGCGCCTGCGGTATCCACCATCGCGGCGAGGGTGAAGTAGCGAATGCCGTTGATGACTGTGAAATGATTGGTGTGAGCGTGACCTTGAAACACCGCCAGCACCTTGCCGGAGTCTTCCAGGATCTTGCGGACGGCGGCGGCGCTCTTGACGGAGTGTTTGTCGGCAGCGTCAATCCTCTGGTGAACGAAACAAATGGTCTTGTTGCAGGTCGCTTTCAGGTCGGCCGCCAGCCATTCGCGTTCAGAGGGCGGAATCTCGGTATCCATCCAGTTGATTTTCCGACCACCATACGCCGTTCCATCAGCACGGTAACAAGCGTCCAGCACAACCAAATGCAGCCCGCCGCAGTCAAACGAGTAGTGGGCCGCTTTCGCTCCGCAGCTGTGGAGAAACTGCGACTTCGTCAATGACTCCACATCGTGATTGCCGAGCACGTAATGGCGCGGGCCGCGGAACTTTTCGAACACCGCGTTGATCGTGCGCAGAAAACCCAGCTCCGCCTCCGCCGTCGGCGCCGAGTCAATGAAATCGCCCAGTTCGACGACAAAGTCCACCTTCGCCTCACAGAAGGCCTTCACCGCCTCGTCCAGTTTCTTCAAGGAGTCGCGGTAGGCGCGTTTGGCGGTGGAAGGTTTTTCGGCGTAGTGAACATCGGTGAGCAGCCCGATGCGCACCGCCCGAGCCGGGACCAACGCAGCCCACAGGAAGATCAGCGAAAGAAAGAAACGCTTCATCATGATCAAGCAGAGAACACCACCGGTGCAGCGCCGTCAAGCCTCCAGCTTGACACCTCCTGTCCGTTGCCTATAGTTGCGCCGAAATGCAAACCGAGGAACCCGGAGGCAGTCAAGGGTTGTGGTCGCACGTCCCGCCGTCGGACTGGAACGACTGGCGCTGGCAACTTCGACACCGCATCACCACGCTGGAGGCACTGGAGGCGTTGTTGCCGCTTACCCCCGAAGAGCGCGAAGGCGTTTTACTGACCGGCAAAAAACTTGCGCTCGCCATCACGCCCTATTTCTTCAACCTGATTGACCGCAACAACCCGCGCTGCCCAATCCGACGTCAAGTTGTCCCGCGCCTCGACGAGGCCCTTACCGCGCCCGACGAACTCGCTGATCCCTGCGGCGAAAACGAGCACACGGTCGTGCCCGGTCTCGTCCATCGGTATCCCGACCGGGTGTTGTTCCTCGTAACCGACCGCTGCGCCTCCTACTGCCGCTATTGCACCCGCAGCCGCCTCGTCAGCGGAGTGGGGGAACAACATCTTGAGACCGATTTTGACGCCGCCCTTCGCTACATCCGCGAACACACGGAGGTCCGCGATGTGCTGTTGAGCGGCGGCGACCCGTTGCTGCTCAGCGACGAACGGCTGGAACATCTCCTCTCGCAACTTCGCGCCATCGCGCACGTCGAATTCCTGCGGATCGGCACCCGTATCCCGATCTTCCTGCCACAGCGTGTCACCCCGGAGCTGTGCGCGATGTTGAAAAAATTTCACCCGCTCTGGATGAGCATCCACACCAATCATCCCCGCGAAATCACGGCCCAATCGCGTGCCGCTTGCGAACGGCTCGCCGATGCCGGCATTCCGCTCGGCAACCAGACGGTTCTGTTGCGGGGCGTCAACGATGATCCCGTCGTGATGAAATCCCTCGTGCACAAGCTGCTGACGATGCGGGTTCGACCCTACTACATCTACCAATGCGACCTTGTTCGCGGCACATCCCACTTCCGCACTCCCGTTCGCCAGGGCATCGAAATCATCGAATCGCTCCGTGGCCACACGACCGGCTACGCCGTGCCGCAGTATGTCATAGACGCACCGCACGGTGGCGGAAAAATTCCTGTCAACCCCGCCACGGTTGTAGCCCACGACGAAAAACGCATCCTTTTGCAGAATTACGAGGGCCGTCTTTGCGAGTACCCGGAAAGTGGTGACGTTGCTTGGGACTCATCCGTGCGCGCCATCGGCCCCAATTCCCCCTAACTACTTCTGTCGGCCACCTCCTTTGGCCGCAGGGCATGACAACCGTTTCCATCTCTTCTGCCCGCCGCCGTACTGACCGGAAAAATGGAACGATCGTCCCATCGTTCCGGTAAATTGTCTCGAATGGATTTTGAAAGAAATGTCATGGCACACGTGGATTATGTGGAAGTGCTGGAGATGTTTTGTGGGGATTGGAAAAGATGATGTGTCCAACCCTGCACAATCTGCTGGCCGGTTTTGAGGAGTTGGAGCATCGCCCTTCGAATGCGCGCTCTCATTGAGCGCCTGCGATCCAATGGCTTGATTGAGAAGACAGAGCGAGGCCGCCACGCTTTGACGCGCTGGTTCGTTGCAGACAATGGCATTCCCCCATTCCCCGGACCTTTGGGACGATCGTTCCACGATTATGGGGATTTGGGGATGCGCGGCGGACACCGGAGTATGCAGTAGAAGGTGGCTTGATGGAGCGGGGCACGCTCTGGTAGGGTGGGTGCATGGCTTTTATTCGTCTGAAACCGGGACAGGATCGCCGATTGCGGGCAGGTCACTGCTGGGTGTATGCGAGCGAAATTGCCGACATCAGTGATGACGCGAGCGACGGCGAGGCTATCGAAATTCTTGACCATCGGAAACGTTGTCTCGGCATCGGGCTACTCAATCGCCAATCGCAGATTGTCGTGCGGCGTTTTAGTTCCCAGAAAGAGGAACTGGATCAGAAGTTTTTTCGTCGTCGGCTGGAGACGGCAGCCGCCCGTCGTGCGGCGGCAGAGGCCAGGCGGCTGGTGTTTTCGGAGGGGGATCAGTTGCCGGGCCTCGTTCTGGACCAGTTCGGTGATTGCCTTGTGCTTCAAGCGTTGACGCTGGGGATTGATCGTCGGAAGGGCATGCTGACCGAGTTGTGTCGGGAGTTGTTCCGTCCGCGCGCGGTGATCGAACGCAGCGACGTGCCGACACGGAAACTGGAGGGTTTGGACGAGTGCAAGGCAGTGCTGTGGGGCGAGACGGACGGGCGTGTTACGGTCCATGTTGCCGGGGTGAAATTCGCGTTGAATCTGCTGGAAGATCAGAAGACGGGTTTTTTCCTCGATCAGGTGGAGAACTATTCGGAAGTTGCGAGCCGTTGCACGGGCCGGCGGGTGCTTGACTGTTTCAGTTATCACGGCGGTTTTGCGTTGTGCGCGGCGCGGGCCGGGGCATCGAGAGTCGAGGCGGTAGAGATTTCCGAGGCGGCGGTAGTGCGCGCTCGTGAGAATGCGCGATTGAACGGCTTGTCGGGCAAGATCGAGTTCAGTTGCGCCAACGCTTTCGACCGGCTGAAACAATACGACGCGGAAAAACGCCGCTTCGATGTCATCGTGCTTGATCCGCCGACGTTCACGCGGACCAAGCAGAATGTGGAAGACGCGGTGCGCGGTTACAAGGAGATCAATCTCCGGGCGCTGAAGATGTTGTCGGCGGGCGGGTTGCTGGCGACGTTTACCTGTTCGCATCACGTGGGCGCGGAGCTTTTGCGGGCGATTGTCGTGGACGCAGCGGCTGACGCGCGAAAAACCGTACGGCTGATCAAGCCGCTGACGCAGTCGTCGGATCACCCGATTCTGTTGGCGGTGCCGGAGACGGAGTATTTGAAGGGGCTGTTGTTGGAGGTGGTGTAGTGGTTTTCAGTGCGGCGGCAGGCGTGGTGATCGGGCGGAGGGTGTAGTCGCCCAGCGCGGCGGGCAGCAGAAGGAATTCGCCCATCCGAAGGGATTCGCCGGCGACTTCGATGGCTCCCTGCACGCAGCCGATGATGTGGAAGCTGGCGCCATCGCAGCGATCGGCTCGCGGCGCGTCGAGGCGGAGAAGATCGGTGCGGAAATGCTCGCAGACGATGGGCAGGCGGATCAAGGACGGCTCGAAATCGTTGAAGTCAATGCTGGCGAGCGCCTCTGAGGGATGAAGGACGCGTCCCCTGCGGCCCCAGTCGTGGAGTCGGTAGGTGGTGTCGGAGTTTTGTTGGATTTCGACGAGGACCAGCCCGGCGTCAATGGCATGAAGACGTCCGGCAGGGACAAAGAAGGCGTCGCCAGCGCGCACGGAGAAGCGGTGGAGAAGTTCCTCGAAACGGGTGGCGTTTTCCAGTTGCTGGCGGGTCACGCCGCGTTTGAGGCCGGCGATGAGGTGGGCATCGGGCGCGGCGTCGAGGACATACCACATTTCCGTTTTCGGCTCGCCGCCGAATCGTTGGGCGACGGCGGGAGGCGGGTGGACCTGGAGGGAGAGTCGTTGGCGAGCATCGAGCAGCTTGATGAGCAACGGGAAACGGTCGGCGTAGCGGATGTTTGTGCCGAGGAGTTTGGGGCCGAGTCGTTCGACGAGTTGGTGCAGAGTTTGGCCTTTGAGCGGGCCGTTGATGAGGACGGACTGGGTGTCGGGTCGGTCGGAGATTTCCCAGCTTTCGCCGATGCGTTGGCCGGGGGAAACGCTTTTTCCGTAGCGGGCCAACGAGTTACCGCCCCAGACGCGCTCGGCGAGGATGGGCTGGAACCGATAAGGGTAAATCATGTTTGCGTCTTGCAGTTCAATTGGGTTTCGCATAGAGTTGCGGTTGTCAGGGAGGAATTGCAAACAGAATTTTATGGGGAAACAACCCAGTCATTCTCATGCACGCGAGATTTGGGCCGTCGCGCTGGTTGGGGCGGCGTTGCTGTTGTTATTGAGTCTGTTGTCCTACAACTCGCAGGACTGGCCGAACACGGTGCGCACGGGGAATCCTCCGGTGAGCAATCTGATCGGGCCGGCAGGTGCGGCGCTCAGTTACGGGGTGTTCATGGTTTTCGGCTATGGCGGTTACTTTTTCATGGGAGTGCTTGCGGGGCTGGGGATGGTGCTGTTGTTGGGGCATGAGATTCCCTGGCGCAGCAAGGTGGGAGCCGGGTTGTTGCTGGTGATTGCTGCTTGTGTGTTGTTGCACTTGGCCGGGTTGAGGGCGGCGAGTTTGCCGAATGGACCCGGCGGTTTTGCGGGGGTGTTAGTGGGCGATGCCTCGAAGGCGGCAGTGGGCAAGTGGGGGACGGTGATTATCTTCGCCTCGGTCTATCTCATTGGATTGATTGTGCTGGTTAATTTGCGGCCCAGTTACTGGGTGATGTTGTTGGCGGACGCGGCGCGGGACGGGTGGCGGAAGTTGCTTGGGAAACCGAGCGTCGAGGAGGAACTGCGCGAACAGGAGCGTCAGCTTCGCCTGCGAGAGCGCGAATTGGAGCGTGAAGCGCGTCGGTTGGAGAAGGAGGAGGAGCGTCCCAGACCGGTGGAGCCGGTTATTACGGATGTTTCCGCGCCGCCGAAACCGAAGCCCAAAGAGCCTTCTGTGGTGGAACAGATCGCCGAAAAGGTGCTTCCGAAAAAAGCCCCCGCTGCCGAAACCAAGCCGGCGGCTGCGCTCGGCACGGCCAAGACGACCGCTGCGCCCGAAACGGCCAAAGCGGCGGTTGCGGCGCCGAAACCGAAGCCCGAAAAACCTGTGCCGCCTCCTGCGCCCGTCGCGCCGACGGCGCCGTATGTGTTGCCGCCGCTGGATTTGTTGAATCCATCGCCGGATCCGGCGCACCGTGGCGAGACCGTGGTCGAAGATTTGAAACAAAGCGCGGAGATCTTGCGTTCCACGCTGGAGGAGTTTGGGATTGCGGTGGATGTGACCAACGTGACCAAGGGGCCGGTGGTGACGCTCTACGAACTGGTGCCCGCGCCCGGAGTCAAGGTGGAGAAGATTTCGGCGTTGTCCAACAACATCGCGTTGGCCATGAAAGCGGTAACCGTTCGCATCCTGGCGCCCGTGCCGGGCCGGGGAACTGTGGGCATCGAGGTGCCCAACCCCAAGTCGGCGACGGTGTACCTGCGCGACATTTTGGAGTCGGAGCAGTGGAAAAAGACGAAGGCCCGCATTCCGATTGCCATTGGCCGCGACGTGGCGGGCGAGGTGATCATCGGCGATCTGGCGGACATGCCCCACTTGCTGATCGCGGGCGCCACGGGGTCGGGCAAAACCGTCTGCGTCAACGCCATTCTGGCGAGCCTGCTTTTCCGGTTCACTCCCGACGAATTGCGTTTGGTTTTGGTGGACCCGAAAGTGGTCGAGATGCAGCACTACAACAGCGCGCCGCATCTGGTCGTGCCCGTGGTGACCGAGGCGAAAAAGGTGACGCTCGCGTTGCGTTGGTGCATCAACGAAATGGAGAAACGTTTTCAGATCCTCGCCAAAGCGGGCGTGCGAAACATCGCCGCCTTCAACAGCCGGCCCCGAACCGCCGCCGCCCCCGCTCCGCCGCAGGAACCGAGGCAGGAGGTCTTGAAAATCGAAGTGCCGCGCGACGACGAGTTGGTCATTCCCGACCGGCTGCCCTACATCATCATCGTAATTGACGAGCTGGCCGACCTGATGCAACAGGCGGGCGCGGACATCGAGAACGCGATTGCCCGGCTGGCCGCGTTGTCACGAGCCGTCGGCATCCACATGGTGCTGGCCACGCAGCGGCCGAGCGTGGACGTCATCACCGGGGTCATCAAAGCGAATTTCCCCGCCCGCATCAGTTTTCAAGTGGCGTCGAAACAGGATTCTCGCGTGGTGCTCGACGCCAACGGCGCCGACAAACTGCTCGGCAAAGGCGACATGCTGTACCTGCCGCCCGGCTCCTCGAAATTAATCCGCGCGCAGGGCGCCCTCGTGATGGATGAGGAGATTCACCGGCTGCTGGAGTTCGTCGGCAAACAGGGCGCCGCCCAATACGTGCAGGAGATTCACTCCAAACTGTCCAAGAAAATGATTCTTCCCAGTGACCTGAGCGAGGAGGATGCCGAAGACGAGGCGCTGGTGGAGCAGGCCATCGAGGTGATCCGCCAGACCAACCGCGCCAGCGTCTCCATTCTGCAACGACGACTTCGCATCGGCTACACGCGCGCCGCGCGCATCATGGACCTGCTGGAGGAACGCGGCATTGTCGGCCCCGGCAAAGGCGCCGAGCCACGGGAGATCTTGATTGACCTCGACGGCCAGCGCGAACAACAAGACGACAACGAGGCCGAAAACCCAGCGTCGAAAGAGGAATAATGCAAAGCATCGGTGAAATCCTTCGCGCTGCGCGGCACAACAAGAAAGCGAGCCTGGAGGACGCTTCCCGCGTCACCAAGATCAAGGTCGAGATTCTCGAAAAACTGGAAGCCGACGATTTCAAAAGCGTCGGCGCCGCCATGTATGTGAAGAGTTTTCTCAAAATCTACGGCGACTATCTCGGTCTGGATGGCAAAGCGATTTCCGATGCATACCTTCAGAGTCAGGGCGGATTGCGTCGGCAGGGGCTGCGGCTGGAGACAGAGGCGACGCTGATGGCGGAGCGACAAAACGAGTTGCGGTTGCCGGCGGGAGCGGTTGTGGGGGTGGTCGGCGGCGCGTCCTTGTTGCTGCTGGTTTGGTGGGGAGTGCGGACGTGGCAGGAACATCGGGCCGCGCCGCCAAAGAACGTCGTCCTGCCGCGGGCCAATTTCGATCCGATCTACCAACCGAAAACCCAACCCGTGGCCGAGACACTCGAAAGATGACAAGTGCACTGGCCCGGTGGCATCCGCCAGACACGATGCAGAGCAAGGACACCATTCGGATCGGGTTGATCAGTCTCGGATGCGCCAAGAATCTCGTGGACAGCGAGGTCATGCTCGGCGCGCTCACAGCCGACGGCATGTCGGTGACCACGGAGTTGCGCGAGGCCGACGTGGTCATCGTCAACACCTGCGGTTTCATCGAGGCGGCGAAGAAGGAGGCGATTGACGCGGTTCTTTGCGCCAACGATCTTCGCCGAACGGGTCGTTGCCGAGCGCTCATCATGGCGGGTTGTTTGCCGCAGCGCTACCCGGAGGAACTGACGGCGGAGTTGCCCGAAGTGGATGCATTCGTCGGCTTGAACGAAGTGCCGCGCATTCCCGAAATCGTCCGTCAGGTTCTCGCTGGCCGCTGCGAACGTCTGTACCGCTCGGGCGCGGCGACATATCTGCTGGACGCTTCCACCCGGCGACTGCGTCTGACACCGCCGCATTACGCCTACGTGAAAATCGCGGAGGGCTGCAATCATCCGTGCGCGTTCTGCAGCATCCCGCGCATTCGCGGTCGCCACCGGAGTCGTCCGCTGGACGACGTGTTGGCCGAGGTTCGCGCGCTGGTGGCTGACGGCGTCAAAGAGATCAATCTCATCTCGCAGGACACCACCTTTTACGGAAGGGACATTGGCAGTTCCCTGCCCGCGTTGTTGCGGGAGATCGAACAGCTCGAAGGCGATTTTTGGGTGCGGCTGCTCTACACGCATCCGGCTCACTGGAGCGACGAGCTGATCGAGACGATGGCTGCCAGCCGCAAACTTTGCCGCTACGCGGACATTCCGCTTCAGCACATCAACGATGCGTTGCTGACGGCCATGCGTCGGGAGACCGACAGCCGATTCCTCCGCAACCTGCTGTCGTGGATTCGTTCCGCCTTGCCCGACGTGGCGATTCGAACCACGTTTCTGGTCGGGTTTCCCGGCGAGACGGAGGAGCAGTTTGCCGAGTTGCTGGAGTTTATTCGGGAGGCGAAGTTTGCGCGGCTGGGTGTATTTGTTTACTCGCAGGAGGACGGCACGGCGGCGGCGGCCATGCCCGCGCAGGTGCCGATGCGAGTGCGGCGACAGCGTCGCGCCCGCGCGATGGCCGCGCAACAGGCGGTGTCGCGGGAGCTGTTGCAGGGGCTGGTGGGCAAAAGGCTGCGCGTGTTGATGGAGCGAGAAGGAGAAGGCCGTTCGTTTCTGGATGCGCCGGAGGTGGATGGCAAAGTGCGGGTGCGCGGCGCGGCAAAGCTCGGTGAGTTCGCCAACGTGCGAATCACCGGCGCAACGGAATATGACCTGAAAGGAGAACTGACAACATGAAGAAGATCTTTGGACAGCAATCGTTCGTGATTCGCAACCGCAACGTGGAGGCGGCGGTGACGGAGCTGGGCGGACATTTGGGGCCGGTCCGCTTTTCGCTGGGGCGCAAGAAGGTGCAGCCGTTCTCGGTGGCGCCGTGGTGGAACGAGAAGCTGGCGGCCGGCACGCCGACGTTGCTGCGGGTGTTGCGCGGGGATTTCTTTTGCCTGCCGTTTGGCGGCAATGCGAAACCCTGGCATGGCGAGCGGCATCCGCCGCACGGCGAGACGGCCAACGCGCGCTGGAGGTTGGAGTCGTTGAAACGCGAAGGGGATGAGGTGAATTTGCGGTTGTCGCTGAAGACCAGGGTGCGCCCCGGTCGCGTGGACAAGCGCATCCGCCTTCTGGACGGGCACACGGTGGTGTATCAGGAGCATGTCATCAGCGGGATGTCGGGACCGATGCCGTTGGGGCATCATGCGATGTTGAAGTTTCCCGACCGCGAGGGCGCGGGCCGGTTGTCCACCTCGAAGATGGCGCTGGGACAGGTGTTCGTGGAAGCGGCGGAACGACCGTCGGAACGCGGCTACTCGGTGTTGAAACCGGGAGCGGTGTTCGATCAACTGAATCGGGTGCCGGACATCACCGGCGGCACGGCGGATTTGACGCACTACCCGGCTCGGCGCGGGTTTGAGGACATCGTGATGCTGGTGGCCGATCCGCGATTGAAAGTGGCCTGGAACGCCGTGGCGTTTCCCGAAGACGGATACGTCTGGTTCGCGTTGCGTGACCCGCGCGTGCTGGCCTCCACCGTTTTGTGGATTTCCAACGGGGGCCGGCATTATCCGCCGTGGAACGGGCGGCATGTGAACGTGATGGGCGTGGAGGATGTGACCGCGTGGTTCCATTACGGACTGGCGCAATCGGCCGAGCCGAATCCGTTGACAACGCTCGGTTACAAAACCCATCAGGTGTTGACCGCCACGGAACCATTCACCGTGCGCTACGTGATGGGCGTGGCGCCCATCGGCCAGCGATTCGGGCGCGTCGCCAACATCCAGTTTGCCGACGATTCCATCGTTCTCGAAGGCGAGGCCGGCGAATCGGTGAAGGTGGCGGTGGACCTGAAGTTCCTCGGCCTATGAGAGGGTGGCTGGCACCGGTGCTGGTCGTGCTGGCCGGATGCGCGAGCGGGCCGCAGCTGGCCACGCCGACACTCAGCCCGTCGCAGTTGGCGCAGTTGCAAAGCAAAGCGCAGTCGCCGGAGTCGCTGGGGATTGATGTGTGGCGGCACGGTGGCGCGACGACGTTGCGCGGCGTCAACGAACTCTGCGCGACGGGGACGGTGACGGTGTCGTTGGTGCGCGTGGACACGGGTCGGCCGTGGGAGCCGGGCGGCCGGTTTGCGGTGCCGGTGGTGCTGGCGACGGTGAACGGGCGCGACGGCGTGCGAGTGCTGTTGGATAGCGGCAGCAATCAGTGTTGGTGCGGCTACGAGTTGGCGCGAAGCTTGGAGCTGGTCCCGATCGCGGGTTTGGGCACGATGGCAGCCAGCGGAATTGGCGGCGCGGTGGACCATCATCCTGCGCTGGCGCAATCCGTGCGAATCGGCGGACTGGAGCTGCGGCGGCTGGTCACGATGATCGGTCCTGACGTGCAGGCGTTGCGGGTGCCGCAACGCTGGGGTCGCTCGCCCGTGTTGTTGCTCGGAGTGAATCGGCTGCGTGGTTTGTCATATTGGACGGTGGACCCGTTGCGAGGCATGGCGGTGTTTGGCGTCGGCGAATCCTATCAACCGGTCTCGCGCCACTTCGTGACGCATGTGCCGTTGCGCTGGCATCAGAATCTGCCCTGTGTCCCGTTGACGGTGGACGAGAAAGGCCCCTACTGGTGCATTGTGGACACCGGTGGCAACTACGGTTTGTTGTTGTCGCGGACGCAGGCGGCGGAGCTGGGCTATTGGCGCGCCGGCAAGGAGA
>Ga0272448_1000874_pt1 | contig 43305 bp, 33 predicted proteins | sample YNPCB0191_FD_202220 | JGI IMG/M metagenome (GOLD analysis project Ga0272448, IMG submission 202220) | Hot spring sediment microbial communities from Yellowstone National Park, WY, United States - YNP-CB-019-1 | ecosystem: Environmental > Aquatic > Thermal springs > Hot (42-90C) > Sediment...
GGCCCAACAGGTATTGGTCATACGTTCGAGCATCTTCTGGGTTTGACCGAGAACAATATTGCTCTTCCCGATTTAGGGAAAATTGAAATCAAGGCTCATCGTATTGGCGCAACATCTTTGATAACCTGTAACTACCTACCATGGCTAATGGAGAAACCTCTGCCTCTTGTCATTGCGAGCGTAGCGCATGTCCCGAGCGCAGCGTGGGGAAAGCAATCTCCCGGCAAGCAAGGGGATTGCTTCGCCGCCTGCGGCGGCTCGCAATGACAAGGATGGATAGTGGGTAGGTTGTTACTCTTGGCCTCGAAAAAACTACTGTGACAAGGAGAACATTGGTCATGGCAAATTATCCCTTTCGTCGCTTGCGAGCAGAATTGGAGCAATTGATCCGCAGCCTGCCTTCGGAGAGCCGTTTACCCCCCGAGCCAGAACTGGCGCGCCAGTTGGGGGTCTCGCGCTCCACGCTGCGCGAGGCGATGCGTGTATTTGAGGGGCAGGGGTTGATTCGCCGTCGCCAGGGATCGGGCACCTTCGTCACCAGCAATGTGCCTACCATCGAGTCCAACATTGACGTGCTCGAAAGCATTGAAGCGATGGCGCGGCGCACCGGTCAGCCTTATTCCATGCGAGGGCTGCAGGTGCAACATCTCATGGCCGATGAGGAACAGGCCAGGCGGTTGCGTTTGCCGGTCGGAGCGGCGCTGACGCGCGTGGAGCGCGTGATTTACATTCAAGAGCGGCCGGTTTCCTATCTGGTGGATATTCTGCCGGCCAGCATCCTGCCCGCCGACAGGCTGGATGACACATTCGGCGGCTCAGTGCTGGAACTCCTCTGGAAGCGGGAGGAACTGTCACTCTCTCACTCACAAGCCGAGATCAGCGCTGTTGGGGCAACGCCCGAAGTAGCACGCTCGCTCCAGATTCAACGCGATGATGTCTTGCTTCTTCTTCAGGAATACCTTTATACAAGTGACAACCGCGTGGTGGACTGTGCCTGGAGTTATTTCCTGCCCGGTTATTTCAAGTTCCGTGTGACTCAACGGTTGGCCAACCGTTGATCACCGGCATTCGACCCGAGGCCCTGCATGGCGCGTAAAATCGCCGTCGTTGCCATTGGCGGCAACTCTCTCATTAAAGACCCTCGCCGCGTGAGTGAAGAAGCGCAAGCGGAAACTCTGCGCGAAACCTCGCGCTATCTGGCCTATATGATTGCGGCCGGTTGGGACATCGCCATCGGCCATGGCAATGGCCCGCAGGTAGGATTCATTCTGCGCCGCGCCGAGGTCGCCGCGAAATACGAGGGGATTCATGAAGTGCCATTGGATGTTTGCGGCGCAGAGAGCCAGGGTTCTATTGGCTACGAGTTGCAGCAAGCCCTGCAAAATGAACTCTACCATCGTGGCATCCGGAAAAATGTCTGTACGATTATCACCCAGACGCTGGTGGACCGTGACGATCCGGCCTTTCGTCATCCCAGCAAACCCATCGGCGGTTTTATGAACGAGCAGGAGGCGCGACGGCGCGAACGCGAAATGGGCTGGACGGTGGCCGAAGATGCCGGGCGCGGCTGGCGGCGCGTTGTCCCCTCGCCGATGCCGAAAGAAATTGTCGAACTGGATTCCATTCGTCTGCTGATTGAAGCCGGCATCGTGGTGATTACCGTCGGCGGCGGTGGAATTCCGGTCGTGGACATCGGCGATGGCGAATATCGCGGCGTCGCTGCCGTCGTGGATAAGGACTATGCCAGCAGCCTGCTGGCGCGTGCGCTTCAGGCCGATTTGTTCCTGATTGCTACCGCCGTCGAGAAAGTAGCCCTCTACTACGGTCAGCCCAATCAACGCTGGCTGGATCGGATGACGCTGGCCGAAGCCCAACGCTATCTCGCAGAAGGAATCCACTTCGCCCCTGGCTCGATGGCGCCCAAGATTCAGGCCATTATCTGGTACCTGGAGGCTGGTGGTAAGCAGGCGTTGATCACCAGCCCTGAGCATATTGGACGCGCCCTACGGGGGGAAACCGGCACCTGGATCGTTCCCTAAAAGTAACTATTCAGCTCTGCAGTAACTACCTACCATGGCTAATGGAGAACCCTCTGCCTCTTGTCATTGCGAGCGTAGCGAAGCAATCTCCCGGCAAGCAAGGGGATTGCTTCGCTACGCTCGCAATGACAAGGATGGATATGTGGGTAGGTTGTTACGCTCTGCATCAAAGCTGTTGTGTATGTCATGGCGAGGAGCGTTCTTTGCGACGAAGCAATCCCCAAGCGGTCAAGCTGGCCTGGTAAATGGGAGATTGCTTCGCCAAAAACGGCTCGCCATGACATGGCTGAACAGTTACCAGGCTTGAACCTGTTGACTCGGTCTGTGATTTGCTATATACTGAAATCAGGATACTGGCCTATGAATGACAGGCAGAGCGTTCCCTCTTGAAACGGCACGGGCTGTTCGGCAGCGCGTGCCGTTTCGTTATCTCACGCTAAGGAGATGACCATGGATTCCGGTATGATAGGTAAAATTCACAAAGCCAAACGTTATGCGCAAGAGCGCCATCGCTTTCATTTCGAGGCGTTCACGGTGACGATTGATGGCGAGAACAACACCCATCGCGTGGCCTTCGACCGGGGAAAGTGGGACTGCGATTGCGATTACTTCCGGACGCATGGCCTCTGCACCCATACCATGGCTCTCGAAGAAGTCTTGCAGGGGATGATCGGCGCGCCTGTGGAAACATAGCGTACTTTGCCATGTCAGGCGAGGCGGCGGCAGGGAGAAAGATTGCCCTGCCGCCGCGTTTTCGGGTAGAATTCAGGCATGTCGTCTCTTTCCCGCCGCGATTTTCTCAAACTCAGTCTGCTGGCCCTGGGAGGCCTGGCCTTCCAGCGCCTGGGCGGTCGAGAGAGTTGGAGGCGGCCTCTCGTTCGGGGGGATGATTGGGGAGAATGGCTGGAAGACGGCGATCTGGTGCGCGTGGCGGTCTCTTCGGTCAGCGTGTATCGTGAGCCATCCGATTCAAGTCCGATTGTCACTACCTGGCCGCGCGATGCGCTGCTGCACGTGTACGAAACGGTCACCGCGCCGGCTCCGGCCTATAACCCGGTCTGGTACCGGGTCTGGGGTGGGTACGTACATCGGGCCCACCTGCAGCGCGTGCGCGTCCAATATAACGACCCCCTGCGCGAGGTGCGCGCGGAGGGCCAGCTGGCGGAAGTGACTGTCCCCTACACGCAGACGTATCGCCTGCGCGATCGTCTCTGGCAGCCGCTCTATCGCCTGTACTACGGAACGGTGCATTGGATTACTGCCGTGGAAGAAGGCCCGGATGGCCGCCCCTGGTACCGCATCTTCGATGAACTGGTCAGAGTTGCCTACTATGCGCCGGCCAGCCACCTCCGTCCCATTCCAGAAGAAGCCATTGCCCCTCTCTCGCCGGACGTGCCACTGGAGAAGAAGCGGATCGAGGTTTCCCTGCAGCAGCAAACCCTGACCTGCTACGAAGATGGCAACATCGTTCTGCAAACCAGGATTTCCTCTGGCCTGGCGGGCCTGGGGCGGGATACGGCCACGCCGAAAGGGGAATACCACATTCAAAGCAAGTATCCTTCCAAGCACATGGGGAATGGCTCGCTCGCCTCGGATATCGAGGCCTATGAACTGGTAGGAGTGCCCTGGACCTGTTTCTTCACCGGTCAGGGGCATGCCTTACACGGCGCGTACTGGCACGACAATTTCGGCGCGCCGATGAGTCGCGGGTGCATTAACCTGACCATTCCCGATGCCCTGTTCATCTTCCGCTGGTGTCTGCCGGCAGTGGCGGCCAACGATACGAGCATCCGCCGCCCTTACAAAACCGGTTTTGGGACGGCGTTGTCTATTTTCTGAAGCGCTCATGCCTGTTTTGACCTGGCCTACCAAATCGCTTGCCGTGCCGCCGCCGGCTGACCTGCAGCTGGAGGCCGTCATTTATCCGCAGGGGGGCGGCTATCCGCACGCGGCGCCAGAACATCATCTGTTTCTCGGCGATAATCTCACGGTAATGTCGGCGCTGCGGGAGCGTTACGAGGGGCAGATAGACCTGATATACGCTGACCCTCCCTTCTTTACGAACAAACATTACCCGGTACGCGTGGGGCGCGGCGAGGATTCGCGCCGTCCCGATGAATGGCAACTGGCGCCGGGCTACGCTGACCGCTGGGACAGTCTGGACGCTTACCTGGACTTTCTTTATCCGCGTCTGGCCTTGATGTACCACCTGCTTTCACCGCGTGGCACGCTCTATGTTCACGTAGACTGGCATGCCAGCGCCTGCGTGCGGTTGTTGCTCGATGAACTTTTCGGCGCCGAGCGATTGCTGAATGAAATTGTCTGGGTATATCATGGCCCCTCGGCCATCCGTCGCGCCTTCAATCGCAAACACGATACCATTCTGGTTTACACCAAAGGGCCAGAGTACACCTTCAATGCGGAGGCGGTGCGTGTGCCCTATCATCCCTCCACTGTAGAGACCTTTGCCTCGTCTCCCAGAGCAGGCTTCGGTAAGGTTCCGAATCTGGAGCGTGGTAAGGTGCCGGAGGACTGGTGGTACTTCCCGGTCGTGGCCCGTCTGCACCGGGAACGCACTGGCTACCCGACTCAAAAGCCGGAGGCGTTGCTCGAACGCGTGGTGCTGGCGTCGTCGAATCCCGGTGATCTGGTGGCAGACTTCTTTTGTGGTAGCGGCACCCTGCCGCTGGTCGCGGCGCGCCTGGGGCGGCGCACGCTGGCATGCGATTCGGCCTGGCGGGCGGTTCACATTACCCGAGTGCGGCTGGTGGAGAGCGTGCGTCAACCGTTCGCCCTCTGGCGGGAATCCGCCTCTCCCATCCCCACCGCGAGGGCAGAACTGTCCTGTGAGCAAAGCGCCGCCACCTTGCGTTTGCACGTTTCCGGTCTGGCGCTAGACTATTGGGAAGTGGACCCGGCCTGGGATGGACGGCTCTTTCGCAGCGCGGCACAGGCCTGGCGTCCCAAACGCGACAACGCCCTCCCCCTCGAACTCTCCCTACCCTGTGCTCCGCAGGCAGTGCGTCTGCGTGCTGTGACTGTAGATGGCAGACAAATCGAGGCCATGTGAACGGACGGATTCGATTTATAATTACTGCAAAGGCTTCTCAAGCGTGAACGCCTCCGGAAACCAGCCCGGTGTTCTTGTCTGCGGCAACGGGTTACCGTGGTAAGCGTTTGAGATGGCATTTATCTTCCGCCTCGCCAGCATCTATCTATGAGCCAGACTCTCAGCCTTTATCGTCTGCAACAGACCGATACCACCATGGAGCGCATCCTGGCGCGGTTGGAGGAAATCGAGGCGGCGCAGCGCGATGATGCGCCGCTGCGCGCGGTTCAGGCGCAGGCAGAGGAGCGGGAAAAAGAACGTCTGCAGGCCGAACGCGCCTTACGACAGGCGGAACAGGCCGTGACCGATCAGCGTATCAAAATCGAGCAGGTGGAGTCCAGCCTGTATGGCGGCAAAGTGCGCAATCCGAAGGAATTACAGGATTTGCAGAACGATCTGGCCGCGTTGCAACGTCAGTTGAGCGCGCTGGAAAACCGTCAACTGGAGGCCATGATTGCCCTGGAAGCCGCCGAGGAGCACAGCCATACCGCGCAGCAGGCTCTTCAGGCCGCCCAGAGAGAACGACAGACCTTGCTGGAATCGCTTTTGGAAGAACAGGGCCGTCTGCAAAAGGAATATGAGAAATATCAGGCCGAAAGGCAGGCGATTCTTGCCAGCCTCAAGGCCGAAAATCTGGCTCTCTACCAGCAGTTACGGCAGACGCGCGGCGGCGTGGCAGTAGCCACGATCACCGAGAGCGCCTGCTCCGCCTGCGGCGCGGCGCTGCCGCCGGCGCTGCAGCAGGCGGCTCGCTCTGCCGCGCAGCTGACCCGTTGCCCGTCCTGCGGGCGCATTCTGTGTGGATATTGAACCATGTTCCCGCGTTTTCCCCGCTTCCCTCGTCTGGATAGTTTTTCGTTCTGGATCGGTTTCCTCGTGGCCACCTTTTTCTGGTGGGTTGTGGCCTCGTTGCGGCCTTTCTTTCGCCAGATAAGCGCCAACGCGCGCGCCAGGCGTGAGGCGGCACGGGCACGCAGCACCGTAAGCGTGGAGGAGCACTACCGTCAACTGGCGCTGCGACGTGCACAGACCATGCACCTGGCGGCGGCGCTCTTTTCACTCGACGAAATTGCCCTGCCGCCGCTGCTTCTGGCACCCCCGCCGCGCGTTGAGCCGGGCGTTGTCCCGCCCATGGAGGATATTGTTTCGGCCACCATCCCCTACCTGCCCTCCTGGCCTGAACTGGCTTCCATATACAAAGCACCGCTCCTGACGTTGGCGCAAGCCCTATCGGGCAACTCGGATATCGTCCTGGCCGGTCATAGCGGCAGCGGGAAAACAGTAGCGCTGGCCTATCTGACCTCGCGCCTGGTACGCCGCGAGCCGGAAGACGGTTTGCCGGAAAATATCCTGCCTTTCCTGGTACATGTGGCCGATCTGGAATTACCGTTATCGAAGGACAACGAGCCCCTGGATGCCTTGATCAATTGTTTCATCGAGGAAATGCCGTTGGCCGATCGCGCCCGCTTTCCACAATTCGTCCGTCAGGTTTTCACGGCTGGCCGCGCCCTGCTACTCCTCGATGGCACCGATGAACTTACCCCAGAAGGCCTCAAGCCGGTCATCGAATTCATCCGCGCGCTCAAACGCGCCTATCCCCGTACCCGCATCGTCACCACGGCCTTGCCAGAATACCTCGATGGCCTGGTAACGCTGAACTTTATTCCGCTCACCCTCGCGGCCTGGGATGCCGAGCGCCGGGCGCAGTTTCTGCAAAAGTGGGGCGACCTGTGGACGCGTTACGTGGCAGTCGAGGCCTGGGTACAGAATGTTGCTCCCCCCGTGGATCCGCTCTTGCTCAACCACTGGCTACTCGCCGACACCACCATCCTCACCCCGCTGGAACTGACCCTGAAAGCCTGGGGCGCTTACGCAGGCGACATCCTGGGCCCAACGCCGCTGGATGCTATCGAGACTCATCTGCGTCGGATGACGCCCGCCGGCGCCCCGCGCGCCGCGCTGGAGATGCTGGCTTTGCAGACCCATTTAGCGGTTGCGCCAGTCTTTGAGCCGCGCCAGGCGCGCGAATGGGTCAAGTCTTTTGAACCTGCCGCGACAGCCGGCGAGGCAGAGGCCGCGCCGGAGTCAGAGGCCGGCGAAACGTCACAGGCAGCAGGAGACGAGGATAAAGCGTCACAGAGAAACAAGGGAAAGAGCCAGAAAGCAAAAAAGACCGTCGCGGCGCCGGCGCCATCAGCAGGACTGATTTCCCGCATGGCTGATAGCGGTCTGTTGGCGTCACATCCCCGCAACCGTTTGCGCTTTGTCCACCCGGTTTTTGGCGGCTACCTGGCCGGCAAGGCCCTGGCCACTTACCCGACCGATGCCTTGCTCCATCAGCCGCCGTGGGCCGGGAAAATGCTGGCACTGCAATATCTGGCGGCCTTTGGTGATGTGACGCCGCTGATAGGGGATTTACTGGCCAGGGTTGATCGTCCGCTGGCGCGCAACCTGTTGACCCCGGCGCGCTGGTTGCGCGATGGGAATCGCGCGCAACCCTGGCGCGGTCGCCTGATGGCAAAACTGGCGGAGTTGATGCAGGAAGAAGGTCTGCCGCTTGGTCTGCGTGGACAGGCCGTGGCGGCTTTCGTCGTCAGCGCGGATTCTGGCGTGCCGCTCCTGTTCCGTCAGATGCTGCAGGCGTCTTCGGCTGAGCTGTTGCAACTGGCAGCGCTGGGGTGTGGCGCAGTTGGAGATGTCAGGGCCATCAAAGATTTAAGCGGTCTGTTTTCGCATCCCAGTCCCAACGTGCGGCGCGCGGCGGCCCTGGCCCTGGCCGCCATCGGTACCATGCCGGCGCTGGAAGCCCTGGCCGGCGCGCTCCTGCATGGCGATGAAGACCTGCGGCGCGCCGCTGCCGAAGCGCTCGCCAATCACCCAGGCGAAGGGCATGCCATGTTGCGCGAAGGAGCCACGTTGAAAGAAGACCTGATGGTGCGCCGCGCCGTTGCTTACGGTCTGGGCCGCATTGACGCTCCCTGGGCCAGCGAATTGCTTAACCAACTTCTGGCTGACGATCAGTGGGTGGTGCGTACAGCCGCCGCCGATATTCTGGAACGACGCGAACAACCCGATCCTCGCATCCCGCGCCGTCTGCCGCCGCCTGCCGAATCCCCCTGGTTGATCGCCTATGCCAGCAAACAAGGGCTGGGTGTCTCGCCAGATAAGCCGCCGGTAGATTTGCTCTTGCAGGCGCTCAACAGCGGAGAGGAGGACGAACGGCTGGCCGCCCTGACCTACCTGCGCGCCTATCCGCTGGAGGGAGTTTTCGCGGCTCTGTACCATGCCATGTATGGCGGCGACCCGGTGCTGCGTGAGGCAGTTTTTCAAACCTTCTGGGAGATGGCGGCGCGTGGCGTTGCCGTGCCCGATCCCCATCAGTTCGGCGTTGGATAAAACCCATCGAGCATTTTCCAGACGTAACTACCTCGACAATGTTAGATTACCTGTCCCTTGTCATTGCGAGGCGGCGATAGGGCCACGCCGAGGCTCCCCCGAGGCGCCGCCGAAGCAATCTCCTCGCGAGTCTCAAGGTAAGCAGTCTCCCAATTACCAGGGGATTGCTTCGGGCAGAGAACGCCCTCGCAATGACAACGATGCCGAAATATAACATTGTCGAGCTACTCAGCCATGTCATGGCGAGCCGTTTTTTGGCGAAGCAATGTCCCCTTTATCAGGCGAAATGGACCGCCTGGGGATTGCTTCGTCGCAAAGAACGCTCCTTGCCATGACATCCACAACGGTTTTGAGACAAGGCTAAACAGTTACTTCCAGACAAAAAAGCGGACGGGGTTGTCCCGTCCGCTTTTTGGCCACCACACTGGCGCTTATCCCAGTTTCGCCAGCCGATTCTGCACGTCCTGCACAAAGCGATCGAGGAATTGCTGGACGTAAGCGCTGACCGCCAGCGAATCGTCCTCAATCAGGGGGGTCAGGTCCATGCCATAAATGAGGCCCAGGCTGGTGTCGGTGCCGTGCGAGGCAAAGTAGGTGGCATTGGCACGCCGGCGTCCCATCGAGGCCAGGTCGTAACGCTTCCCACCACAAATTTGCGAATCGAAAACTCCCAGGAGCGCAGCCTGAAGATTTTCGTGGGCCGAGCAATCGAAAGGTACTTTGTCCTCGTCTACCATCCAGTCCAGGTCGCGCCAGACCTCGCAGCCGTAGAGGCGCTGTGGGCGCGCTTCTCTGGGCAGGCGACGAATCGCCTCAATGACGCGCAGCGCCACACTGACGTGCGTATCGTGCTTGTCGGCCAGGTTGTGGGTGTACACGAATTGCGGTCGCGCGGCGAGCAGGATGGTTTCCAGGTCCTGAACCGGTTGTTTGTTGGCCGCGTCTTTGACGGCCTTGCTGGGGTAGTCGAGAATGATTTGCGCCGCATATTCGCCGACGAAGGCGGCTTTCTTTTGTTCCTTGAAGCGCACCAGGCGCATGGCCTCATCGGTGTAATCGCGATACAGATCGTCGCGCGGCGAACCGCGTCCATCGGTCACCACCACGCCGGTAAACCACTTATCCGTTCGCTGGAAGCACTCCAGAATAGGCGCGGCGGCCATGATTTCAAGATCGTCCTGATGCGCCGAGACGGCCAGATGGGTCGTACGCGCCAGGGCCTGTTCCAGAGGCAGGCCATCTGGAACGAACGTTTCTGCAGTAGGCAAGTTGAACTTCATGATTTTTCCTCCTTCTTCGGAATAACAGGCAGGCTGGCAGCCGCGATGGATTGTCCCACGCGGCGACTCTTTTCATCGGGCAGCTGGATATGGATATGGCTCAATTCCGGGAATTCGTTGTGCAACACCTCCAGGGCGCCATCGAGAATCAACTGGCCACCGCGTCCGGAGGTGCAGCGCCCGAGAATGAGCACATGCTTGATGTCGTAGAAGGTGGCATAGTGAGCAATGCCATATCCCAGATAGTAGCCCATGGATTGCCAGATTTTGACCGCGCCCTCGTGCCCGGCCTCGAGTTTTTCCTGTACGAACTTGAGTTTTTCGGCGTCGGTGATGCCGTCCGGAATCGAGATGCCGGCGCGCGGCGCGAGGCGGAAAACACATTGCTGCGAGAAGTATTGCGAACCCACGCCGCGGTCGCCGGACCACTCGTCCACCGGCGCTTGCGGCTGGTAGTCTATTGGCGCAAAGGCCAGTTCACTCAGCCAGGTCATGATGTGACCGTCCAGGTTCACGTAGCCGGCGGCTTCGCTGGAGCCCATCGCCACGCCCAGAATGCCGTTGTCTTCCAGGGACATTGAGCCGGCCAGCGCCGTGACATCGCCATCGTTGATGATTTCCAGGGGCACGCCCATCTCGTCGCGTATGCGCAGGAACAGGTTGCGCACTTTGTGGTACTCCTCTTTGGGCACAGCGCGGAAGAGGGAAGCAACCATAGGGCGATTGTTGATATAGATGCCTGCGGAACTGCCGCCGATGGCATCCAGACGTGGCATCTTGGAGGCGGCGGTCTTGATCGCCGTGATGATTTCCCGGTAATGGTATTCGGGGTCGCTATGTTTGCGTGGCTCCCAGATGACTTCTTCGCTGTACACCGGCGCTCCGTCAATCACCGCCGAAACTTTGCGATCGGAGGCACCCAGGTCAAACCCGACGCGACAACCGTCCAGGTGCCGCCCCAACAATTTGCCGCTCTCATTGGCCGGCGGGACCTCTTCCGGACGACAAGGAACGACCGTAAACGTGCGCTCGTACACCTGTTCGCCCATGAAGTGATAGTCAAACTGCCGCTCGCCCTGTGGAGAGTAACATTGCTGGATGTATGCGCCAACGCTCACCGGCCCACCAACGTAGACCTTCCAGCCGCCGCGCTGCCAGAGCAAGAACTTGACCAGACGTTCGACATAGAAGCGGTTGGCAGCCGCCTGAGGATGATTTTCCGGCAGAACACGCGTCTCGAAGCGCGAGATTTCGCCGTCGCTGCGCTCAAGGGCCAGAATCAGCGGGACGCCACCCCCTGCCCCGGCTACCTCCTGTTGAAACAGGCGATTCGCCAGAGCCGCCGGACGGAACTCCTCATCCAGCGGCGGGACAAAACGTGGTTTCACAAGCGTAAGTCCTGCAGACATAACACCCATCCTTTCGATAAAACCTGAGATTAATCCGCACCATGATAGCAACGAGTGACAGCTCTGTCAAGCGCGATTTTTGCGCGAAAATATTGCAAGCCCCGCCCACGATTCTCAGGCAAGGTAGCACGACACGTTGACGCCTGCCAGACTTGGGCGTACACTCCTGTTGTGAAGATGTATCGCCGGGATTGGCCGGCCATGCTGCTTTTCCTTCTGGCGCTGCTGACTTCGGCAGGGCGTCTTTCGGCTACTGGCTGGAGTGAGGGCCTGGACCTGGCCGCGATCATGGCGCTGGCCGGCGCGCTGCTGGGACTGGCGCTGGGAGGCAGTCGTTTCCGTCCCTGGGCAGTGGCCATGCTGGCGACCGGCTACACGGTGTGCGTTTTCCCCTGGGCGTTAGGCATCAACCAGTATGGCGGCCTTAACCCGCTGACGCCGTGGCCTGCCCTGGCGGCGCGCTTTCAGCATTCCTTCGCCACCCTGGCCGCTCACCAGCCCCTGGAGGATACGCTCCTGTTCCTGACGCTGGTTGCCTTCGGTTACTGGCTGGCAGGGCTTGGGGGCGGCTTCTTCCTCCTGCGGCGAGGCAGTTGGGTGGCCGCGACGTTGCCGGCCGGCCTGGCGTTGTTTGTTGTCCATGCTTTCGATGAAACGCACCCAGGCGGCGAAGCCTATCTTTTCTTCTACCTGCTGGCGGCTTTGCTCCTGCTGGAACGCCTTCACTTCCTTGCCCGGCGCGCCGACTGGCAGGCCGGACGTGTCTTCCTGCCGCCGGAAGCGATCCATCACTGGAATCAGGCGATCCTCCTCGTGGCGGTGATTACCCTGGGCCTGGCCTGGCTCCTGCCGGCGCCGGCACAGGCCATTGGCTTTGCCCAACGGGCATGGCGACAATGGACGCAAGACTGGCAGAGGCGCGAGACGGATTTCAGCCGCTTCGTCGCCGGCCTGCAGACGGCCAATCAGGCCGCGCCCTATGCCGGAGAAACGCTGCGGCTGGAACAAGATGCAGCCAGCGATGCCACAATCGTCTTCACCGTCTTACTTCCACCCGTAGACCTGGTCCCGCGCTATTACTGGCGGGCGCGCGTGTATGATTTCTACGCCGACGGTCAATGGGAAACGCGCGCAGCCGTCAGCCGTCAATTTTCGCCGGCGGAGGCTCCGCTCTCCCTGCCGGATGAGGCAGGGAACCTTTCAACCTATACCTTCACCCTCCAGATGCCCAGCGATTGGCTGTTCACGCCGCCACGTCCGCTTTGGGTCAGCGTGCCTTTGCGTTTGGGGCTCGTGCCCGTCACCGCCTCCACCATAGACCCTCTTTTCTTCCAGGGCACGCTGAAGGCCGGCCAGCAATATCAGGTCGAGGCGCTGGATTTTTCCCCGACCGAGGCGCAGTTGCGCGCCGCAGGCCAGGACTATCCCGCCTGGGTGCGCGAACGCTACCTGCAGTTGCCTGCTGATTGGTCGCCCCGTCTGCGCGCCCTGGCAACCGAACTGACGGCTGCTGCCGCGACCCCCTATGAGAAAGCCCGGCGAATCACGGATTGGCTGCGCGCCTCCATTCGCTACAGCGAACATGTTCCGGCGCCGCCGCCTGACCGCGATCTTCTGGAATGGTTTCTGCTGGATTATCGCCAGGGCTTCTGCACGTACGCGGCTACAGCGGAAGTGCTCTTGCTGCGCGCGGTCGGCGTGCCGGCGCGCCTGGCAGCAGGATATGCCGAGGGCGAAATCCCGCCGGGGACGCGCCGCCTGCGGCAGGTCCGTCAGAGCCATGCTCACACCTGGCCGGAGGTTTATTTCCCGGGCCTGGGCTGGATAGAGTTCGAACCGACGACGTCACAGAGCCCTTTACATCGCCCGACCGGTCAGACGGAAGAAGTCTCGCCAGGGGCTGGTCAGCCAACGCCAGTGGCGCGGACGCCGCTCACCCCTGCTGGCGCGGCGGAAGGCGCGTCGGGGCAACCTGCCGGCGTAGTTTCGCCGCCGAAGCGCAAAACGCTCCACTGGTGGTTACCCCTCGCGGGTTTGATGGTACTGGCAAGCGGATACCTGCTCTGGAGAAAGCGTAGCGTGCGCCTGGCCATGGCCGGGCTACGGCGCGGGGATCGCGGCCTGTGGCAGGCTGGTCCGATGCTCCGCCTCCGGCTGGCCGCCTGGCGCGACCGCGCCAGCCAGAGAATATGGGCGCGTGCCTGCGCCGAACTCTATCGCGCCGCACGGCGACTGGGCACGTCTCCATCGCCGGCGCAGACCCCGTTAGAGGTCGCGGCCTTACTCCGCCAGCAATTACCAGAGGCCCAGGCGGACGTGGAGGCGCTGCTCAGCACCTGTCTGCCGGCCATGTATGGGACACGGCCCGGCGATGCGCGCCTGGCCCGGCAGGCAGCGGCATCCCTGCGTCACAAATCCCGCCGCGCGGCCTGGCAAAAACGTCTCCATCAACGTTGAAGAACGTTTATAATCAAAGTGATTCCGGGAATGTGTTCATGAACACCACCCTGCCTGATATTTCTCTATCTGAGCAACTCCTGGCGTTGAGCAAGATCGCAGCGCAGATTCGCACCCAGTTAAGTACCGCGCGCCCTTATCTTTCCCCGGCAACCCTGGAGAGCCTCTCGGCTCTGGAAAGCGCCCTCTATCGTCTGGGGCAGCAGGCGACGGCTTTCGAAGAGGGACGGCGCAAACTGCTGGCACTGGCTGAAGTGAGCCAGGCGGTCAATTCCTCACTGGAACTGGATGAGGTGCTGCGCCTGGTCATGGATACCATTATTCAGTTAACCGGCGCGGAGCGCGCCTTCCTGATGCTCCGCGATCAAAACGGCGAGATGGTGACTCGCGTGGCGCGCAACTGGGAGCAGGAATCCATCCAGGCCAGCGAGTTCGCCATCAGTCGCACAGTCATCCGCCGGGTTCTGGAGAATGGTGAAGCCATCCTGACCACCAACGCTCAGGAAGACCCACGCTTTGGCGGCCAGGAGTCCATTGTTGCCTACAGCCTGCGTTCGATTCTGTGCGTGCCGTTAAAGGTGAAGTCGGAACTTATCGGCGTCATCTATGCCGATAACCGCATCCGTAGCGGAATCTTTCGTGAAGCCGACCGCGACCTGTTGACAGTTTTCGCCAATCAGGCTGCGATTGCCATTGAGAATGCCCGCCTGTTTGCTTCGGTGCGCCGCACGCTGGCTGAGGTGACCGAACTCAAGAACCTGATGGATAATGTCTTTGCCTCCATTGTCAGCGGCGTCATCACCACCAACGTTCAGGAGCAAGTCACCCTGTGTAATCGCGCCGCCGAGTCCATTCTGGGCCATCCTGTGGCCAATATCCTGGGCCGTCATCTGGACGAAGTGATGGCCTCCTGTGCCAGCGAACTTCGTCCCCATCTTCAGGCGGTGCGCGTTACCGATAAACCGGTCGTTGGTCTGGAGGTGACGCATACGCTTCCCAATCGCGGGCCGGTGGACTGGCGGCTGAGCCTCTCGCCGCTCAAGGATGCCAGCCGGACTACGCAGGGGGTCGCGATTGTAGTGGACGACCTGACCGAGCGCAAAAAACTGGAGGCGCAGCGGCGTTTGCTGGAACGCATGGTCTCGCCAGCCGTCATTGAGCACCTCGACCCTGATAGTTTGCAAATCGGCGGTCAGCGGACGAACCTGACGATCCTCTTTGCCGACATTCGCGGCTTTACCGCCTATAGTGAGAAGCAGCCGCCGGAGAAACTGGTGGCAGTTTTGAATCGTTACCTCGCGGCAGGGGCCGAGGCGGTGCTGGCCGAGGATGGGACGGTGGACAAGTTCCTGGGCGATGCGGTCATGGCCTGGTTCAATGCCCCCTTGCCGCAACCTGACCATACCCTGCGCGCGGTGCGTGCGGCTCTGGGACTGCGCGCCGCCGTCGAAAAACTCTATGCGGAACTGCCCACCGAAGCGCATCTGGCCTTTGGCGTCGGTATCCATTGCGGCGAGGCCGTCTTGGGCTGGATCGGCACAGAGAAGCGTCTGGATTACACCGCCATCGGCGATAGCGTCAATACTGCCAGGCGCATTCAGGAAAACGCTGGCCGCAATCAAATCCTCCTGAGCCGCGAGGCCTATGAGCAGGTAAAGGATCAGGTTATCTGCCGGCCGCTGGAGGCCCTGTCCGTGAAAGGCAAGAGCGAGGCTGTGGAAGTGTATGAAGTGGTAGGGCTGAAGTGAGGCGCGCAACGGAAACGGGAAACGAATCAACGTATGCAGATGGCGGACAGCAGACCGCAGACAACCGTAGCACAGGCTTTCCAGCCTGTCGAGAGCAGACCGTCCACGAATGGGCAAACGAATCAACGAATGCGGTGCGGTTATTCGTGGTCAGACATTCGTTGACGGTTCGCCCTGAAATACAATCAGGAGCAGGCAACTACCAACGGGAAAGCGTGAATACGCAAAGTAAAACGTGAGGCGAACATGGATTGGTCGTTTGAGGAAGAGTCTCTCAATTTGTCGCTGACCCAGCGCACGGAGGAAATTTATCGCATCCCCAATCATACGCCGGATGAGAATGGGGTCATTGAGGCGCTGGCTATACCGCTGCGCGATCTCATCATTTTTCCGCGCATGATTACGCCGGTGTTCATCGGGCGCGAGGCCTCGTTGCTGGCGATTCAACAGGCCCAGGAGAACAATGAGACGTTGATTGCGCTCAACCAGCGCGACCCCGAAAAAGACGAACTTAAGCCGACGGATTTCCTGCCGGTTGGCGTGGAGGTGGCGGTAGGACGTCTGCTTTCGATGCCGGATGGCACCTCGTCAGCACTGGCACAAGGGCGGCGGCGCGTGGAAATCCTGGAATTCAAAAGCATGACGCCGGTGATCGTCGTGCGGGCGCGCGTGATCGCCGAACCGGCCCATGTTGACCGCGTGACGCGCGCGCTGATGCGCACCGTGCTCGATCTCTTCGAGCGCTGCGTCGAACTGGATCGTTCGATACCGGAAGAGGCGCACCTTTTCGCCATGAATATTGCTGAACCGGGCTGGCTGGCAGACATGATCGCCACGGCGCTTTCGCTCGATCTGGAGGAACGGCAGCAGCTGCTCCTGACCAAAGACCCACGCCAGCGCCTGCAACGGCTCAGTCGCCTTTTGGCGCAAGAACTGGACGTGCTGGAACTGGAAGATGAAATTCACAACCGTGTCCAGAGTGAGGTGGACCGTTCACAGCGCGAGTTCTACCTGCGCGAGCAGATGAAACAGATTCAAAACGAATTGGGGGAAACCGATGTCTTTACGCGCGATATTAACGAGTTGCGCCAACGCATTGAAAAGGCGAAACTGCCGGAAGCGGCACGCGCCGCCGCTCTGAAAGAAGTGGAGCGCCTGGCACAAATGCCGCCAATGACCCCTGAGGTGGGCATTATCCGCACCTACATTGACTGGATTCTCGACCTGCCCTGGACAAACGTCACCAAAGATAATCTCGATGTCAAGCATGCGGCCAAGATTCTGGAGCGCGATCACTACGGGCTGAAGAAAGCCAAAGAGCGGATTCTGGAATACATCGCGGTACGTTCACTCAAGCCAAAGAAGGAACGCCAACCGATTCTCTGTTTCGTCGGGCCGCCGGGGACAGGCAAAACGTCATTGGGACGTTCCATTGCGGAGGCATTGGGGCGTAAATTCGTGCGCCTGTCATTGGGCGGCGTGCGCGATGAAGCCGAGATTCGCGGTCATCGCCGCACCTATATCGGCGCCCTGCCCGGTCGTATCATCCAAACCATGAAACGCGCCGGCACCGCCAACCCGCTCTTCATGCTGGACGAAATTGACAAACTCGGCAGCGATTTTCGCGGCGATCCGGCCTCGGCGCTGCTCGAAGTGCTCGACCCGGAGCAAAATCACGCCTTTTCCGATCACTACCTCGAACTTGACTTCGACCTCTCAAAGGTGATGTTCATCACCACCGCCAACACGCTGGCGACGATACCACCAGCCCTGCTCGACCGCCTGGAAGTGATCGAATTTCCAGGGTATATCGAGGAGGAGAAACTGATCATTGCCAACCGATTCCTGATTCCGCGCCAGATTGAGGAGAACGGTCTGGAGGATGTCAACCTGCGTTTCACGCCGCAGGCGATTCGACGCATCATCCGCGAATACACCGATGAGGCCGGCGTGCGCAACCTGGAGCGCGAAATCGGGCGCGTCTGCCGTAAAATTGCCCGCTGGAAAGCGGAAGGCAAGCATTTCCCAACGGTCATCACCCCCTCCATTCTGGAAAAGTTCCTCGGCCCGCCGCAATACTTCCAATCGGAAGCCGAGCGGCGCGATGAAGTCGGCGTGGCTACCAGCCTGGCCTGGACCGAAAGCGGCGGCGAGATCATGCCGGTGGAGGTCGCAGTATTCGATGGCAAAGGCAGTTTGCAGATGACCGGCCAGATTGGCGAGGTGATGCAGGAATCGGGACAGGCCGCCCTCACCTACGTTAAATCGCGCGCGGCCGCGCTGGGCATTGATATAGAAGTCTTTGAACGCATGGATATCCATGTCCACATTCCCGAAGGCGCCATTCCCAAAGATGGTCCCTCGGCAGGCATTACCCTGGCTACGGCGCTCATCTCGGCATTGACCGGGCGGCCGGTCTATCACGAAGTGGGTATGACCGGTGAGATCACTCTGCGCGGCCGCGTGTTACCCGTCGGCGGCCTGCGCGAAAAGATCACCGCCGCTCACCGCGCTGGCCTGAAAGTGGTGATCATTCCCCAGCGGAACGTGAAAGACCTGGTGGAACTTCCCAAACGGGTGCGTGAAGATCTCAAAATCATCCCTGTCCAGCATATGGACGAGGTGATCGAAATTGCCATGGCGCCGCAGCCGGTGGTGGCTCCACCGCGCCCGCGTCGCCGCGCCGAAGAGGCACAAGAGGAAGAGTGAATCCCTGCCGGTCGGTTGCCGACAGCGTTCGCGTCCTGGGCGGCAAAAGCCGACAAAATATACCCCTGGGGTTGTGCGATGGCTGTTTCTTTGAACGATAAGGTGGTGTTAATTACCGGCGCTTCGTCGGGCTTTGGCGCCGACGCGGCCCGCCTGTTTGCGCGCGCAGGCTGTCTCGTGGTGTTGACAGCACGCCGTCTGGAACGTCTCAACGCCCTGGCCGAGGAAATCCGCGCCGCCGGCGGGCGCGCCGCCGTTTTTCCTCTCGATGTCACCGACCGGGCGCAAATTGAACGCGTGGTGCAAAGCGTTCTGGAGCAGTTCGGACGGATTGATATCCTTTTCAACAACGCCGGCCTGGGCCGGCTGGACTGGTTCGAAGCGCTGGACCCCGAGCAGGACATTGCGCCGCAGATTGACGTCAACCTGCGCGGGGTAATCTGGATGACGCGCGCCGTCCTGCCTTCCATGATTCAACGCCGCCGCGGGCATATCATCAACATGTCCTCCGTGGCTGGCCGTATTGCCGCCCCCCTGTATTCCGTCTATGCCGCGACCAAGTTCGGCGTGCGGGCGTTTACCGATGCCCTGCGGCGGGAGGTGGCTCCCTTTGGCATCCATGTTTCCGGCATCTACCCTGGCGGCGCGGCGACCGAGTTCGGCTTGCATGCCGGCGATTCGGTGGCCCGGCGCAGTCTGCGCCTCCCTGCCTGGGTGCACATGCCCTCGGCCTACGTGGCGCGCAAAGTGGTTGCGCTGGCCCGGCGCCCGCGCCGCGCGGTCATCATCCCCTGGTGGATGATCCCCTTGCTCTGGCTGGAGGCGCACTTCCCGGCCCTGGTGGACTGGGCCGTGTGCGTGTTCTTTGTCCGCCGTTTCCATAAACCCGATGACAAGCCATGATTCCGCAGCGATTGAACCGACTTTTGACCGTCCTGCAAAACACCTCCCTGGAGGCGCTGGCGCTGGCCCCCGGCCCCAGTCTGGCCTACCTGACCGGTTTGCGCTTCCACCTGCTGGAACGCCCCATCGTGGCCCTCTTCACGAAAGAAGGGCGCGCCGCCATCGTTTTGCCCGAACTGGAGGCGCTGGCCTTGAGCGGCGCCGCGCTGGAGGTATTCCCTTATCCAGAAGAACCGTCGGCGTGGGGACAGGCCTTTCGTCGCGCCGTCCAGGCCCTGAATCTGGAAGGCAGGCGCATTGGGGTTGAACCGCGCTGGATGCGTCTGCTGGAGTTTCGCTATCTGGAACAGGCAATGGCTGATGGCAGTCGTGCGGCCACTTTCCTCGATGCTGCCGAGGTCGTCAGCGGCCTGCGCTTGTGCAAAGATGAGCAGGAAATTGCCGCGCTGCAACGCGCGGTCTCCCTCGCCCAGGCCGCGCTGGAGGCTACCCTGCCCATGATCAAGCCCGGTCTGAGCGAGCGCGCCATCGCCGCTTTACTTTTGACGAACTTGCTCCAGCAAGGCTCACAGCCCGACTTGCCTTTTGCGCCGATTGTGGCCGCCGGGCCGAACGCCGCAAATCCACACGCCGCGCCGACTGACCGTCCGCTGCAGGTGGGCGATTTGCTGATCATTGATTGGGGCGCGACGGTCAACGGTTATGTGTCTGACCTGACGCGCACGTTCGCCATCGGCGCTGTGGACGAGGAAGCGCAGCGCATCTATGAGGTAGTGCGTGCCGCGAACGAAGCCGCGCGGGAAATCCTGAAGCCCGGTCTCCCCTGCGCGCTGGTGGACGAGGCGGCGCGGCGCGTCATCGAACAGGCCGGTTATGGCCGCTATTTTGTCCACCGCACCGGTCACGGAATCGGCCTGGAGGCTCACGAAGCGCCGTATCTGCGCGCCGGCAACGATCAGCCGCTGCAAAGCGGCATGACGTTCACCATCGAACCGGGCATCTACCTTCCCGGACGTCACGGCGTGCGGATCGAGGATAATGTAGTCATCACCGACCAGGGCGCTGATTGCCTGAGCGACTGGCCGCGCACGTTGCAGGTTCTCGGTTGAGCAATATGGCCAGAGATGAACATCGTATTCTCGCGCGCGAACTCGGAAAGATAGGTGGCCCTGGGGCCTACCTGGCCGCCTGGTTGCTCCCCAACCATCGTTTTGAACTGACCCTGCAAACCAGCAGCCCTATCGAACAGGCCGCGCACATTGTCGGCGCCCTTTTGTCCTGCGAAGGAAGACTTCTCGATGGTTGTGAACGGGAGAAGGGGAAGACGATGATTTGTGGCATTGTTGGCGCGGGATACCTGGACATGAACCCGGTTTTGATCAAAGTTGCTCTGGACCTGACAGCGGAGGGCATGACGCGGCTCATCGTGCGCGGAGTAGCCAAGGAGGGGTTAATCAGACAGCAGGCGGCAGAGCAAACCGTCAGGCGCATCGCGGGATTGCTGGCGCAGTCTTTGGACGAGGCGCGCTTTTGTCGCGCATAACGCAGGGTCCATTCAACGCATCTTCGGGTATAATTCACGCTGGGCGGGCGGATAGCTCAGTTGGTCAGAGCGTCTCTCTTACACAGAGAAGGTCGCAGGTTCGAGTCCTGTTCCGCCCACTGAAACTCCTTCTCTGTCCGCCGGCCGCCGGCGCCTGCTGACGTGCTGGTTACGTCTGCCGGCGTGTTTTTTTATCCCCAAACTGCTCCAGGGAGATTCTATGACCGATTATCTCTTTCGCGGCTCGCTCGCTGAACTCGATCCGGAAGTTTACGAACTGACCCAACTGGAGGCCGAGCGTCAGTGCCGCAAGTTGATTCTTATCCCTTCCGAAAGCCAGGCGCCGCTTGCCGTGCGCGAGGCGCTGGCCTCGGCATTTCAAAACATCTACGCGGAAGGTTATCCTGATGAAGAGACGCGCTGGATGCGCGAATCGGAAATCCTGGATTATCCCCGCCGTCTGGCAGAGTACCGCCGCTACTCCGATCCGCGTTATTACAAAGGCACCGAATATGCCGACATCGTGGAAGCCCTGGCGCGCCGTCGCTGCGCCGAGGCCTTTGCGGCCAATGGCATTGGCGCCGACGAGATTTACGTCAACGTCCAACCGCTTTCCGGTGCTCCGGCCAACAATGCGGTATATTCCGCGCTCCTTGAGCCCGGCGACACAATCATGGGGATGAATCTGTTGCATGGCGGCCACCTCTCGCATGGCTCCTCTGCCAATCGTTCCGGCAAACTCTATCGCGTTGTGCATTACGCCGTTGACCCACAAACCGAACAGATTGATTACGATGCCTTGCTGACGCTGGCGCGCGAGCATCGTCCCAAACTCATCGTCGCCGGTTATTCTTCGTACCCCTGGATACCCGATTGGGAAAAATACCGTCGCATTGCCGACGAGGTTGGCGCCTGGCTGCTGGCTGACATCTCCCATATCGGCGGTCTGGTAGCCGCCGGCGTGGTCCCTTCGCCGCTTGGGTACGCGCATGTCATCACATCGACCACGCACAAGACTCTGGACGGGCCGCGCGGCGCCATCATCCTGACCACGGATGCGGCTCTGGCGAAGAAGATTGACCGCGCCGTATTCCCCGGCGAACAGGGCGGCCCCCACGTTCAGGTCTTTGCCGCGCTGGCGTTGACCTTCAAACTGGCGCGCACCCCTCAGTTCGTCCAGTTGCAGCGTCAGACCATCCGGAACGCGGTAGCCATGGCGGCGCGCCTGCAAGAACGCGGCCTGCGTATCTGCTATGGCGGGACAAACAGCCACATGCTCAACGTGGACTGCCGTCCCATTCAAGGCCCTGACGGTACTTCGCTCTCCGGTGATCAGGCGGCGCGCATTCTCGATCTGGTGGGCATCGTGGTCAACCGCAATACCATTCCTGGCGATAAATCCGCGCTCGATCCCTCCGGCATTCGTCTGGGTACGCCCTGGATCACCCAGCGCGGTTTTGATGAGGAGAAGGCCAGCCAGCTGGCTGATTTGATTGCTGACACTCTGCTCGCCTGCGCGCCACACAGTGTGGATTCGCCGCGCAAAGGACGCGTGCGGCGCGCCAAAATTGATTTCAACCGGCTCGAAGAGACCAGACTGCGCGTGCGCGCCCTGGCCGAGTCAGCCGGCATGGATTTCCAACCGGCCCCACATGGCTATCCTCACTTCTACTATCTGGACGATACCCCCCGCGGCGGCGCCCTCGACCTGCAAGGGCCGCGCGTCCGTCAATTGCTGGACTATGCCGTCTGCGCGGACCTGTCGGCGCTGGCAGAGGGGCAAAGCATTCCCTTATGTCTGCCAACCCCGCGCGGCTGTGTGCCTGCGACCCTGACCTGCCTGCGCTGGGATGCCTATCGCCTGAACGTGCCTCTGGAACAGGCCACGCTGGTTGCCACCTGGCTGCGTGACCTCTCGGATGGCTATGTCTCGTTCAACTTCGATGGTTCGCCTGACTACACTCCCCTGCGCATGCCCGGGCCGATTGTCGTGAGCGAGGACGAGGGGAAGAAGGTGGAATTCGATCAACAGGGCCGGCATTGCGCTGGCGAGAAGCCCTGGTCCCTGCCCTGCGAATGCCATGAACCCCCCTCTGCTGCCGCGCCGCGCCCCGATTTCGTCTGGCAGGAACAGGAGATGCCCCTGCGCCGCACCCCGCTTTACGAAGTCCACAAAGCCCTGGGCGCGAAACTCATCCCCTTTGCCGGCTGGGAGATGCCGGTCTGGTACACCTCGGTCATGGAGGAGCATCTGGCAACGCGCCGGGCGGCTGGCCTGTTCGACGTTGCCCACATGGGCGTGTACGAGGTACGCGGCCACGAGGCGGCCTCGTTCCTCGACTCGGTCTGCGCCAACGATTGCGGTGGCCTGTTGCCGGGCGAAAGCCTCTATACCCACTTCCTGACCCCCGACGCGGACGTGCTGGACGATTTGCTGGTTTATCGCCTGGCCTGGGATCGTTATCTGGTTGTGGTCAACGCGGCTAACGACGAGAAAGATTACGCCTGGCTGACCGCTGTGCGTGATGGGGCAGTTCGGGTGGACAACGCCCGTCCGTGGGCGCGCGTCTATGGCTACAATGCCGAAATTCGCAACCTGCGCGATCCACAGGCCGGCGCGGAGATGCGCGTGGACATGGCCTTGCAAGGCCCCCGTAGCCTCGACATTTTGCTGGCGATGGGCACCAGCGCCGAGGATGAGCGACGATTGAGGGCCCTGACGCGCACCCGTCTGTGCACGGCACGCATTGGCAAATTCGATTTGATTGTCTCGCGCACCGGCTACACCGGTGAGAAGATGGCTTTCGAGTTGTTCGTCCATCCTCAGCAGGCGGTTGAATTGTGGAACACGATTCTGACGGTGGGCGAGAAGTTCGGAGTCAAGCCGGTCGGGTTAGGCGGGCGCGACTCGTTGCGCACCGAGGCTGGCCTGCCCCTCTATGGTCACGAAATGGGGGCCGGCTCCGGCAAACAGGGACAGCGCGATCTGGGCGTCGGCGAGGCCGGTTTCGGCTCGTATGTCAAAGTGTACAAGCCCTGGTTTATCGGGCGCGAGGCCTTCCTGGCGCGTGAGCGGGAGCGTAAAGGCGTGGTGGTGCGCTTCCGCTTCCCCGAAAAGGGCGTGCGCATGGCCCACAACGGCGATCCTGTTCTCGATAAGCGCGGCCGCGTGATCGGTTGGGTGACCTCCTGCGCCATTGATAGCGAGGGCTTGTTGACCGGCCAGGCCTATGTCGAACGGTCCTATGTGGAGGAAGGTACGCCGCTGCTGATTTATCCGAGCGCCCCGTCCGAGACCGGCCCCGCACCGGCGAAGATGAAACTGGGCGACAAGGGTCTGGTACCCACGCCGGCGGTCGTGGTGAGCCGCTTCCCCAAAGGGTGAGCCAAAGCCCTGTCTGTCGAGTGAAAAAAAACAGCGGGACCGCTGCCACAGGCAGCGGTCCCTGACGGAGGAGGAGAGAAACGTGGGCGGCGCGCCAAGGTCTTCTGGCCGTCGCGGCGACCTGTTGGTTGCTCTCTATATACGCTTATGCCACCCAAAAGTTAAAGGCAAACAGGGTAGCCAGAAGGCCCATCAGGAGAATGCTGGCCAGAGTCCAGGCGCGGTCGAAGACCGGATTCTTTCCCCAACGAGCCAGCGCCACAAACACGGAAGGGGCGGTCAGAATGTAACGGTGCATGCCCTGCGCCCCGCCGCTGCCCCAGGAAAGCACCACCACCGCCAGGCTGAACCAGGCCAGTTCCGGGTAACGCTTCCAGGTGACCACGCAAGCGATGATGCCCAGCAGGATGGCCGCGAATTCAAGCAGGTAATAGGCCGTGCGCTCAGGCACGCCGTCGAAGAGCATCTGGTGTAAGGCGGTAGCCCAGGCATAGTAGGACTCGCCCAACATCAGGAAACCCCGCCCAAAGTAATTCTGCTCCACGAAACTGAACTTAATTCCAAGAGGCGAAAACTTCCACCCCAGAAAGGCCAGTGCTGGCGAGATAACGACCAGCCCTTTGGCAAAGGAACGCAGGACGTACAACTCGTCATTGATCTGTGTCCAGGATGGGTCATCGGGGCGCGCGCGGTGGAGAAGTTTACGCCAGGCCGCGGCGGCCATGCGCAGCGAGTGGGCGGTGTAGTAGTAAATCTGTCGCCATTCCAGGTCAATATCGAGCCAGTCGCCCTCGCGCACCCAGGCGATAAAGAGGGGCACGAATAACGCCGCGCCGACGGCGCGCGTCAGGGTAGCACAGACGCTCAGTATGCCGGCCCAGAGCCATTGTTTGCGCCGCAGCAAGGCCAGCACCCAGAACGCCAGGCCAACGAACAGCCCCTCCGTGTAAACCTGGACCAGAAAGAAGCCGGTTGGAAAGATGATAAGGTAAAAGGCCGCTCGCAAACCGCCCTCTTCGCCGAGTGTTTCGCGCGTCAGGTCATAGAGTGCCAGCATCCCGGCCAGCGCACCCAGAGCCGAGATGATAACCCCCGCCAGAGTCGCGGTGGCAATCGGATTCAGGCCAAGGACGCGCAAAGGCACAGACAGCAGGCGAATGGTCAGAGGGTAAAAGGGAAAGAAGGCATAACTGAGTGAGAGGTAATCGCTGGAGGAGACACTCCCACCACTCACAAGATGATCGATGACGTAGCTCACATCTCCGAACGGGGAAAGAGCCTTCACGCGCGGGTTGTCGTAACCGCCAGTAGCAATGCCCAGGTAGTATTCCGAGTCCCAGGCGACCTGATCGTTCATGAATGGCTCCGTCAGGTAGGGCCAACGGCGTTGATAGTCCGCGCTGGCGGTTTCTTTGGTGGTCCACTCCAGCGCCCGGTCAGGCCAGGCGGGCTGGAAACGCGCCGTTGACCAGGCCTGATAACCAATCACGATGAAAACCCACGCCAACCAGGTCAAGACGATTGTGCGCACTGCTGGATGTTTCATGATTACCTCACTACTTTTCCAGACCGGTTACTACCAGATCGCGCATGAAGAAGCGTTGCGAGAGAAAGAGGAGCAGAACCGGCAGGATCAGAAGTACTACTGCACTGGCCTGCAGCTTTTCCGGCGTAAAACCGTATGTCTGGAAAGCCTGACCGCTGAACGACATTGTCCACAGGTCGTGACGGGTGCTTAAATACAGGCTGGAAAAGCGCAATTCATTCCAGATATAGAAAAAGTGCAAGAGGGCGATGGTAATTATGGCTGGCATGGCCTGGGGAGCAATGACAGTAGTCAGGATGCGCAGCGGGCCGGCGCCGTCGAGCATGGCAGCCTCGTCCAGGTCGCGGGGGATGCTCTTGAAGTTTTGCCGCAGCAGGAAGATGAAAATTGCATTGCCAAAGAGGTGCGGCGCCAGGAGCGGCAGGAATGTGCCGCCCCATTTCAGAACCCGGGTGTAAATGTAGAACGAAGGCACCAGGGTAATGCTATCCGGAATCATAATGGTCGCAATGAGCAGGAAGAACAGGAATTTGCCGCCGGGGAGACGAAAGCGGGAGAAACCATAGGCGACAGCAATCGAGGAGAGCAAAACGCCCACCTCACTGATTAAGGCAATGGTCAGTGTGTTCTTCAACAACCGCCCATAATCAATGTGCTCCAGCAGAAAGGCATAGTTCGACCAGTCCAGTTTGAAGCGGTAGACGCCTTCCAGCGAGCGCCATGATCCCTCCCAGCGTATCAGGCCGGCTTCAGGATGCTGGGGATCGATGAACTCGCTGTAGGTACGGTTGGGATTGACCAGCGCCCAGTGTTTGATGCCTTCCGCGGTCGGTACTTTGTACAGGGAGTATGTCTTGCCCTCATAGGTAAAAGTAACCCGCTCGGCAGGCAAGATGGGAGAGAGATATTCTCGCATTTGTTGTTGCGATTTCAGCGAGGTGACCAGCATGTAGGCCAGGGGGGAGAGATAGACTGCCACCAGGGTAAAGATGAACAGGTTGAGCAAGGCCGTGCCTGTGAACTCCCAAGCGCGCAGGGTCAGCGTGGAAACGTGATGGTAGGCCGCGCGGCGCGGCTGTTTCGCAATGGCTTTCATTGCCAGACTCCTCTGCATCAGAATGATTCGTGGGTGGTTTCTTCCGGAAAGTACACCCAACGGCGCGCGCTTTGAAACAGGATCACCGTAATTGTCATGGTGACCAGAAACATGACCCAGGTCAAGGCACTGGCATATCCCAGGCGGCTCAGGGAGAACATGGTGTAGTTGATGTAGCTTTCCATCGGCGAAAAAACCTGCCGGAAAGTGACCCCGCGATCCAGCAACACCGAGCCGCCGAAGGCGCCGGTCAGGTTGATGACCAGGGTAAAGAAAATAGCCGGCGAGATGAGCGGAATCGTTATGGAAAAGAAACGGGTCAACGGCCCGGCACCGTCTACCCGCGCGGCCTCGTACAACTCTGGATTGATGCCTTGCATGGCCCCGAGCATGATGAGAAAGCCCGGCCCAATGCTCCACAAGGTGTTCATCAATAAAAACGAGTACAGACTATCACCTGACGAGGGGAGATTCAGTGGTCTGAGAATCAGGCGATCTATCCAGCCGCTGCCCGGCGTAGTCAGGCCATCCCAAATGAAATAAATGGCAATCGCGGAAAGGATGCTGGGCATGAAGACGAGCGTCCGCAGCAGGAGACGGGCGCGCAGGCGTTTGCTGGAAAAAATGGCCGCCAGCGCCAGCGCCACGCACAGTTCCAGCGGCACGGTGAGCAAGAAGTAGCCGATAGAGCCAAACAGGCTTGCTCCGGCCATCTTATCCCGCAGAAAATAGGCGTAGTTAGCCAGACCGACAAAACGCGTCCTTTCTGGCTCAAGCATGTAGAAGTCAGTAAACGAAAAGCCCAGGGCAGTCAACAGGGGAATCAGTTTCAGCAGTACGAAGCCCAGAAGCCAGGGCAGGATGAAGAGTAAGCCGACTCTGGCCTCGTAACGAGCCAGAGACAAAGGGCGCTCCGAGGAAACAACCTTCTTTGACAAGGGAGGCATTGGAACAACTCCATGGCGACGTTTTTGGCGTGAAATCGGTTTCATTATCGGCGAAGCATGCCGTTTTGTCAAGACGGAGGAAATGTCCATCCAGTGCCTGCCTGCGCCAGTGTTGAACGCCACGTAGCGGCATTTGGTTTAGCCCGGCACTGGCTATCGCGCGCCGACCCTGCCCATAAAAACAGACCTATGGGAAACCGGACGCGAAGGACACGGAATTTTAAGACCGGCCCTATCTTCTCGCTGTTATTCCCGACGGAGTCGAATCCATGTCCGCAACCACACGGCGAGTACAATATCCACAGAGTAACTACTCAGCCATGTCATTGCGAGCCGTTTTTTGGCGAAGCAATCTCCCCTTTCTCAAGCGAAATGGACCGCCTGGGGATTGCTTCGTCGCAAAGAACACTCCTCGCCATGACATCCACAACAGTTTTGAGACAGGGCTAAATAGTGACGGGGAACGAATCAACGAATGCAGAGCGCAGACGCCCCGTAGAACGGGCTTTCCAGCCCGTCGGGAGCAGACCGTCCACGAATTGGGAAAACGAATCAACGAATGCAGAGCGAACGCCCCGTAGGACGGTGCCTCCCCTTTCCCGAGCACACTCCATCTTTGGTTGATTGGTTGTAACAACCTACCCACATATCCATCCTTGTCATTGCGAGCCGCCGCAGGCGGCGAAGCAATCCCCTTGCTTGCCGGGAGATTGCTTTCCCCACGCTGCGCTCGGGACATGCGCTACGCTCGCAATGACAAGAGGCAGAGGGTTCTCCATTAGCCATGGTAGGTAGTTACTATAGCCCTGTGTATACGATTTTATGAGACTCTACAGCGGACATGACCAAAGCAAGAATGTATACAGTTGCAAAGAATCAGGTTAAAATAATTGACACAGCTGAAGCAATGCAATCTGATGTTTCAATTGCAGGAGCCCATCCCGATTGCACAAAAAATAAGATGATAGCCTGTCTTCAGGCGTGGGGATGTTCAGGCCTATCCTTGACTCTTTGCGCCGCTGCCTTTATTAGTTGCCCATTTTGGCTAGGTTCATGTGTTGCTGCTTGGGCTTGCTCACTCTACTGCGGCGGAGCATTTTCCAAATGCTGGTGCTGGCTTTGCGGGTGTTGATCATAGAGAAAGGAGAACTATCCATGGACAAACAAGCGCGCCCCGTATTGGCTTCTCTTTCTATGGGATTGGTATGGATATTACTTCTGGTCAATATAGTCTATGATTACATTCGTGATCACCTGATCACTCCCTATAGTGTACTTATGTTATTTGCCCTGGTTTTGGGTTCCACACTGGTTCCTCGATTGCTAAAGCAACCAAATTATTCCACTAAGGGATGGGCGATTCGGATGGTTCTTTCGCTGATTCTATTAGTCCTTGTTGGAGGGTACATTCTTTTAAAGACTAAATTTTTTACTGTTCAGCCTTAAACGATTTCTAACGGAATTCCACTGCTGTGTTAAGCAACTTTTTATACAAATCGGTCATCTCATTGTTTAGCGCAAATTCACCTGAAAGCATTGAACCGTTTACGTAGGACGGTCTTTCCAGACCATCCACCTGACCGACAAGACCGACAGGCTGGAAAGACAGGCTGGAAAGCCTATCCTACGGAGAACGAACAAAGTAGGACGGCTTTTCCAGGCCGTCCACCCTGACCAACAAGCTGGAAAGACAGGCTAGAAAGCCTATCCTAAAGACAGGCTGGAAAGCCTATCCTACGGAGAACGAACAAAGAGTCCCCAGGAGCGCAAAATCTAACCGAACGCGGCACTACGCTGTTTCGGCTGGGCAGTCACCACGCCGATTCCCAATGAGTCTCAGTAGATGCAAATTTGTGCTTGCAGTGCCGACTTTAGTCGTCTTTTCAGGCAGACGACACAGATCGCGGCAGGGTGAACTGAATGGTGACGCCGTCCTCGTTTTCCTGAACCAGACGAATTTTCCCCCCATGTTGGGTAATATAAGCCTGCCCGATATATCCCTGCAATTCTAAATCAATGGCCGAAGGGGTCTTGTTCTTTTCGCCCAGGCTGCGGATAGTAAAGAACAAATGATCGTCTTCGTCAGCAGCAATCAGTAAAATTCTCGCCGGCGGCTTGACAAATTCAGCAACATAAGAGACGAAACTGACCAGCGCCTGACGAATCTGGAATTCATCCAGATGGCAGGTAGTTTTGGCACAGGTGCAGCGATTCTCAAAGTCGAATTTGCGCGTCGGGTGCGCGCGTTTCCACTGCGAGAGTGCCTCTTCCATGACGCGGGGCAGATCGAACTCAGATGGCTGGGGTGTCTTCTCCCCACCGTTCAAGCGCGCGATTTCTATGATCGCGCTCAGCCAGTCCAGCATGCGCGCGCCGCTGTTGTAAATTGTGGTCAAATCTTCGCGCTGATATTCGGTCAGCGGCCCATCCTGGCCACTTAACATGACGCGGGAAAAGCCGATAATATGATTGAACGGCGTTTTCAGATCATGCGCCTGAATAGAAAGGAAGCGGTTTAAATCGAGTTGTTCGGGAAGATGAAGTGTGGCCATTGCCTGCCATCCGCCAGCAGAAAACGGGCTATCTTTTTTGTTAAGTATAGCACAATCTGGGTAAGGCGGCAGGATGGCAGTTCGCGCAAGCCTGTTGCCAGGAAAGATCTCTGCGCGCGGTCAACACTCACTATATCCGCAACTGTAACACTTGCGACAACCTTCTTCATTGACCATGCTGGCCTCGCCACACTCCGGGCAGAGATCGCCGATCTTGACCATTGCTGGCTGGGAAGCAAAGGGGGCCGATGGCGCGCCTGAAAGCGCCGCCGACTCCGCAACCTTGCCAACACTGGCCGCGCTGGCTGGCGATTCGGACACCGGCTGCACGGCCGGATGAGACTCACCCTGTCCATTGCCTTTCTCCTGCTGGCCGGCGGCTTTCCATTGCAGATATTCGTCCAGAACCTGGCCCACGCCGTCGGGCAAAGAGCGGACGCGGTGTGGCCCAAAACCAAGCGAACGTCCGCCGCCAATGCCGGTCAGTTGTTTGACCACTTCCGCCAGGCGATCGCGCGGCAGGATCGGCGAGGCCAGACGCAAGATGTACGAGATGAGGCGCCCAATGGCCTCCGAGACGGCGGCCGTCTCCGAGCCGGCTTTGGCGGTATTGATGAAGACCTCGAAAGGCTGGCCATCGCCGTTCTCGTTGATGGTGACGAACGCCCGGCCCAGCGGAGTTTCGACGCGATAGGTAATGCCAGGGAGCGAGCGCGGGCGCGGTTTCTTCGTCTCGTGCCAGGCGGCCAGTTGGGTGGCGATTTCTGCCTCGGCCAGGCTGGCAGGTGAAGACACCGGCGCGGCAGGCCAGTACGGAAGAAGCGGCGGCTGAAGCGCGCCACTGGCCGAATCGGGTTTGGTCTGAGATTCCGGCGCGGCCTCGTTCGCACTCGCGGCGCGCTTCTTCTCCGCCGTGGCTTTCGTCTCCAACACAACCTTCTCACGCGAACCGGTTACATACACCGTGAGGCCTTTGCAACCCAGGCGCCAGGCCAGTCGGTAAGCAATGGCTACGTCCTCTTCCGTCGCGTTTTCGGGGAAGTTGATCGTCTTCGAGATACTGTTATCCACAAACGCCTGCAAAGCCGCCTGCATCCGCACATGTTCTTCAGCGGTAACATCGGCCGCGACCACGAACACCTGTCGAATCGTTGGCGGCACCTCGGCAATGTGCTGACAGGTCCCCTCATGCAGGACGCGTTCGTAAATTTCCTGCCGCTTCTCCTCCGGAATCCCGGCCTGCATCAGCGCTTGTTCGAAACGCTGGCTGGCATACGTCAACAGCAAATCCCTGCCGTTGTCATTTACGTGGCGGATATAGGCCAGCGCAAAGACCGGCTCGCAACCATACCCTTCAATGCCGGCCACCGTGGCGATAGTGCCGGTTGGGGCAATGGTAGTTTGCGCGGCATTGCGGATGCCATATTGTTTAATACCCTCTACAATGTCCTCCCATGCCAGCGGCGGACGCCCCCAGTCGTGATGGTAAGGAACAACCGATTGGGGCGGCTGCCACTTCAGGTTTTGTGGATCATACAGGCTACCCTGGATGGCCGGGAAGGGGCCACGCTCTCGGGCCAGTTCGATACTGGTTTTCATCGCATGATAGCGGATGAACTCCATCACCTGCGCGGCGAACTCCTGCCCCTCGGGTGAACCGTAGCGCACGCCGACGTGATACATCAGGTCGGCCAGGCCCATGATACCCAGGCCGATGCGGCGGGCGCGATGAGCGGCCTCTTTGAGCTGCGGCACAGCGGGAACATAGGCATTCGCTTCCACCACGTCGTCGAGGAAACGCGTGGCCAATTCCACACTCTGACGCAAGGCCTCCCAATCCACGCGGCCATCCGGCCCGCAATGCTCATTGAGATTGATCGATCCCAGACAACAGTTTTCATAAGGCCCTAACCATTGCTCTCCGCACGGGTTTGTCGCTTCCAGCGGGTATAGATGGGGAACAGGATTGCTGCGATTGGCCGTGTCCAGGAAAAGAACGCCCGGCTCGCCATTGTGGTGCGCCTGACGGACGATTTTATCGAACAGTTCTCGTGCCCGTACTTTCTTATAGACCCGGATAGGCAAACCAGCCCTTTCGGCCTCTTCGAGCGTTCCATCGAAGTCGCGATAGCGGGGGTCGGTGACATCGGGGAAACGCAGTTCCCACTCGGCATCGTTTTCTACCGCGCGCATGAAGGCGTCGGTGATGCCGACTGAGATGTTGAAGTTGGTGATGGCGTTTTCATCAGTCTTGCAGGTGATGAATTCTTCAATATCTGGATGATCGACGCGCAGGACGGCCATGTTGGCGCCGCGACGCGTGCCGCCCTGGGCAATCTCGCCAAAGGCCTTATCGTAGACGCGCAGGAAGCCAACCGGCCCCGTGGCCTGCCCGGCCGAGGACTTGACCACCGCCCCTTTCGGGCGCAACCGCGAGAAAGAGAAACCGTTGCCGCCGCCCGTTTGCTGCACCAGCGCGGCGTTGCGCAGGGTCTGAAAGATACCGCTCTCGCGCCGGCCCATGTCATCGGAGATGGGCAGGACAAAGCAAGCCGCCAGTTGTCCGAGTGGGGTGCCGGCCCCCGTAAAGGTGGGCGAGTTAGGGAAAAACTTCTTGCTCGTCAAAAGATGATAGAACGCCACAGCGCGCGCCCTGGCATCGCCCCCCCATTGCTCTTCCACACGGGCAATGTGCCAGGCAACGCGCCAGAACATGTTCTCAATGCTCTCCACCGGCTGGCCATCGTCGCCGCGCCGCAGGTAACGTCGCGTCAAGACCTGACGACCATTCTCGCTCAACGCGACCATCGGCAACCCTTTGGGCATCGGGGGAGTGGGAAGCAAACCGTGCGAATCGGGCTTGGCTGTGGACATGGCAGACTCCTCTGGCAAGAGTAAAAAATGAATCAAGGTGGAAGTTTCCCGGCGCGCCTACCGACGCAGGCGCACACGAACATCAGGCAGACATTCGCTTACCCTTCCAGCAAGCGATCAATTTCATCCCGCAAAGCATGTAAATCCGCAAGACGCAGGTAAACAATGGCATAACGAATGTAAGCGATTTGATCCAGTTCTTTCAGGCCATTAATGACCAAATCGCCGACGACGCGCGAGGAGACCTCTGCCTTCCCCATTTTTTGCAGTTCCGCTTCCACCTGCCCGACCAGACGATCGATGTCCTCGGCAGAGACCGGACGCTTGGCGCAGGCAATGCGAATCCCACGTTCCAGTTTCGCGCGATCGAACTCCTCGCGTGTGCCGTCCTGCTTGATGATCAAGGGGGTTGCCAGAAGCGGGCGCTCGTAACTGCTGAAACGCTGACCACAATGCAGACATTCTCTCCGTCGGCGAATCCCCTGGTGATCCGGGGTTGTGTCCAGCACTCGGGAACCCTCTTGATGGCAGTACGGACAGAGCATCCAGACTCCCATAATTAGAACAAATGTAGCCACCACAGGTGGCGTCTTAAGACTGTAGTCCCCCTATATCTTGGGGATAAGCGTTGTGATTCTAACATATCCCGCCGGGGAAGGCAAGGGCCACAACCTTAAAAAATTCTCCCTCGGGCTGTTGCCCCGCAAGGCTCTCTGTCCTTCATCTACTTCATTTCTTGCCGCCCGGTCAGGGCGCGCAACAGCGTATTCTGGTCTGCGTATTCCAGATCGCCGCCGACAGGCAGCCCTCGCGCCAGACGGGTAATCTGTACGCCAAACGGTTGCAATTGCTGGCGCAAGTAGAGCGCCGTAGCGTCCCCTTCCAGGCTGGGATTGGTGGCCAGAATCACCTCCCGCACGCCGCCCTGTCGCACCCGCTGCAGCAACGGGGCAATCTTCAAATCCTCCGGGCCAACCCCCTCCACCGGCGAAAGTACGCCATGCAGCACATGGTATTTTCCCTGATAGACTCCCACCCGTTCCAGAGCCAGTACATCGAGCGGCTCTTCGACAACACAAATCACGGCACCATCTCGCTCTGGATTCTCGCAAATCTCACAATATTGCCGCCCGGCCAGCGTAATATTGAAACACTGCTGGCAGAAAGCCGTGTTTTGTCTCATCTCCAGCAAGGCCGTTGCCAGTTGCCCGGCAATCTCTTCGGGAGCGCGCAGCAGGAAGAACGCCAGGCGCGCCGCCGTTTTGGGGCCAATCCCCGGCAGACGTTCAAGAGCGATAATCAGATTCTGTATCGGTTCGGGTAACATGGTATCTGCAGGTATTATATCATCAGGAGATACAGGGTTTCACGGGCAAGAGGGAGTATAATGCTTTTATCGAGCCTGTTCCTTCACGAAGGAGATTGCCATGAACCACCGATTCGAGCAACTGAAAACCCTGTTGGCCGAGATTGCCGATTTGGGCAAAGCCGCCGCGGTCCTGGGATGGGATCAGCAGGTGAACATGCCGCCGGGCGGCGCGGAAGCCCGTGGTCAGCAACTGGCGCTGCTCAGCCGTCTGGCTCACGAACGGGCCACCTCGCCGGAACTGGGCAAATTGCTGGAAGCGTTGCAAGCCGAAGCCGTCAATCTGGATCCAGATTCGGACGAGGCGCGGCTGATCAAAGTCACGGCCCGAGACTACGAGAAAGCCGTGCGCGTACCGGCAACGTTCGTCGCCGAACGGGCGGAAGTGACCACGCGCGCCTTTCAGGCCTGGGCCGAGGCCAGACGACAGGCCAATTTTGCCCTGTTCCAGCCCCATCTGGAAAAAATCATTGAACTCACCCATCGCTACATCGGCTTCTTTCCTCCCGCCGAACACCCCTACGACATTCTGCTCGACGACTATGAGCCGGGAATGAAGACATCCGAGGTCAAAGCCATCTTTGAAGCCCTGCGACCGGCGCAGGTGGCGCTGATTCGCCAAATCAGCCAGCAACCGCAGGTAGACGATTCCTTCCTGCACCAGCCGTTTGAGGAACGAAAACAATGGGATTTCGGCGTCGAGGTGATCACGAAATTCGGGTACGACTGGCAATGCGGTCGCCAGGACAAAGCGCCCCATCCGTTTACAACCAGTTTCAGCATTCGCGACGTGCGCATTACCACCCGAGTTGACCCCAATTTTCTTAACCCCATGCTGTTCGGCACCATGCACGAGTGCGGACACGCCCTCTACGAATTGGGCATCAACCCCGCCTACGAGCGCACCTCGCTGGAAGGCGGCGCCTCGCTGGCGATTCACGAATCCCAGTCCCGCCTGTGGGAAAACCTGGTTGGGCGTTCCCTCGCCTTCTGGGAACATTTCTATCCCCGCCTGCAGGAATATTTCCCTCAACTGGCTGGCATATCCCTGGAGACTTTCTACAAAGGGATCAACAAGGTAGAACCATCCCTCATTCGCGTGGAAGCCGACGAAGCCACGTACAACCTGCACATTATGCTGCGCCTCGAACTCGAAATCGCTCTGGTCGAAGGCAAGGTCAGAGTCCAGGACCTGCCTCAGGTCTGGAATGCAAAAATGCAGGAGTATCTGGGTATCCTCCCCACCAACGACGCCGAAGGCGTGCTGCAGGATGTGCACTGGTCTAACGGTTATCTGGGTTATTTTGCCACTTATGCGCTGGGCAATCTGGTCTCGGCGCAGTTGTGGGAAGCGATTCACCGCGATCTTCCCGACCTGGAAGATCAGATCCGCTCCGGGCAGTTCGCCCATTTGCTGGCCTGGTTGCGGGAAAAGATTCACCGCCACGGTCGTAAATACGAACCCCAGGAACTGGTCCAGCGCGTGAGCGGCAGTAAAATTGATCCGGCCCCTTACCTGCGCTATCTGCAAACCAAATTCCGCCCGATCTACGGTTTATAACCCCTCGTCCAGCCAGTTTCAGCCTCAACCGGTCGCGCCTCTCCTCGCCGGGAGAGGCGCGCGATCATTAAAACTCACCCATTCCCGGCAGGCGCAGGCGTTCCAACAGTACAATACCGACGCCGCAAACGGTCATCAAAATCGTAGCCATGGCCATCGCCTGGCCATAGTTCAGGCCACCGGGTTGGGAAAGAAAGCGCGCAATCGCCAGCGGCAGGGTCGGGTATTCTGGACGTGCGACCAGTGAGGTGGCGCCGAATTCTCCCAGCGAAACGGTAAAGGCAAAGATGGCCGCAGAAAGCAAGGCCCGGCGGACGATAGGCCAGTCCACCGAAAACCAGACTTGACGTGGTGAGGCGCCCAGCACCATCGCCGCCTCGCGCAGCCGGGGCGGAATCGAGGCCAGGGGCGGTTGCAGACTGCGAATGACAAACGGGAGCGCAATCAGCGTATGGGCCAGAGGAACGAATAAGGGTGAAGTCAGCCAGCGTCCATAGGCCAGGATGAAGCCCAATCCCAACGTCACTGCCGAGACGCCCAACGGCAACATCACCAGCGGGTCCAACCATTGTTCAACAACGCCGGGACGCGCCAGCGCCCGCGCCGCCGGCAGCCCGAGCAGCAGCGCCAGCAACACCGTCAGCGCCGCATATCCCAGCGAAGTGCCCATCGCCCGCAGTGGAGGCACATAGAACAGCGAACCGCGCCGATTGACAAATAACTCCCGATAATAATCCAGAGTGATTCCATAGTGGACTGTGCCGCGCTCACCGCGATTGGCCTCCAGCCGGGTCACCGAGCGCAGCGGCAACGAAAGTAAAGGCAAGACGAACAGTACCACCAGGAGGAGGCTGACCAAAACTACGTAGCCCTTCTCGCCCCAGTGGAGAGGGGCACGCAGATTCAAGGCCGCCGGTTTCGGCATCGCGATAACCGACAGGCGAGCAGTGACGCGGCTGTAAAGGAAAGCAAATATCAAAGTACAAGTCAGTTGAACAAGCGAGAGCACAGCCGCCAACGGCAAATTAAAAAACTGAACCGTCTGAAGGTAAATCGCAACTTCCAGCGTGGCAAAGCGCGCCCCACCCAACAGCAGAATCACCCCGAAGGACGTGAAATCGAAGATGAACACCAGCAAGGTCGCGGCCAGCAGCGACGGGCGTAAGAGAGGCCGCGTAACGTTCCACAGGACACGACGGGTATCGGCTCCCAGGGAACGGGCCGCCTCCTCCAGCCGCGGGTCCAGGTGCGCCAGTGCATTTCCCACCAGTCGAATAACAATGGTCGTGTTATAGAACATGTGCGCCAGCAAAATGGCGCCCAACGTGCCCACAAAAGGAATGGGCGGCGCAGACAGCCCAAACGCCTGCATCAACCCCAGATTCAACCAGCCGCGCGGACCCAGAAAAGCGTTAAAACCGGCCGCAACCACGACCGTCGGCAGCATGAAAGGAATCGCTGTCAGCAACCGAAGCCACCCTTTCCCGAAAAAGCGATACCGCGCGAAGAGGTACGCCGCCGGCAAACCAATCCCCAACGTCAGCAAAGTGGAAAGCGTCGCCTGATAGAACGTGAAAGCCGTCGCGCTGCGCACAACAGCCCATCCCTGTCTGTCTATTCCCTGGACTACCAGCAAACGCAGCCCAAGATAAAGGACGCGAGCAAAAGGATGGAAAAAGACCAGGCCGAGGAAAACGGCTACCCCCAGCCAGGGCCATAACGAAACCCACACGTGGCGACGTTGAGCAGAAACCATTCCATTACCTTCCGCCGGGTCGGAACAGGGCGCGCCGGGAACGATCTCGGAGCGCGTGCGGGGACGCGCTCCGAGAGTGATCCTCGACGACAACGCGCCACGCGCGGCTCAACGCAAAACCGCCTCAATCCATTCGGCAATCCAGCGCTCACGATTCGCCGCGATCAGCGCCGGGTCAAGGCTGGCCGGTTGCTGTGCCACCTCGGCCCACTGGACGAATTCCTGCGGCAGGGCCGCCTGGCGATGGACCGGATAGACAAACATCTGCAGCGGCACGTCCTCCTGAAATGCAACCGAAAGCATAAAGTCCACGAACTTGCGCGCCAGGGCGCGATGGCGCGTGCCTTTCAGGATACCCACAAACTCAATCTGGCGGAAGCAGGTGCCCGGGGCAAGGATCGAAGCCGTCGGCGACTCCGTGACCGGCGGATCGGCGTAAATGACCTCCGCCGCCGGGCTGGAAGCATACGAAACCACCATCGGCTGGGGCCCATGCCCGGACGAGGCCGAAAAGTTGGTGTAGTACGCCGTCTCCCAATCGTCCACGACGACCAGGTCATTGGCGCGCAGATCACGCCAGTAGTCCAGATAACCTGGATCGCCAAAGTGAGCAACGGTCGCGAAGAGGAAGGCCAGGCCGGGCGAAGAGGTGGCCGGGTTTTCCACAACCAGCAGGCCGCGATATTCCGGCCGGGTCAGGTCCTCCAGGGACTGCGGAATGGGCAGGTTGTGCGCGGCAAAATAGGCTTTGTCGTAGTTAATGCAGACATCGCCGTAATCCACCGGCAGGACACGATGCTCTGGATCGAGCTGGAACTCGGCGGGAATTTCGTCCAGAAGCGGCGAGGCGTAAGGCTCGAAAATGTCCGCTTCCAGCGCGCGAGAGAGAAAGGTATTATCCACGCCATAGAACACATCTGCCAGCGGCGCATCCTTGCTCAAAATTGCTTTGTTAAGCGCCGCGCCAGTGTCACCGCTGGCCAGAAATTCGACGTGAACGTTATGTTCTGCTTCAAAGGCTGTAATCACCGCCTCGCTAACCGCGAACGAGTCGTGGGTCATTACCGTCAATGTAGCGGGAGTCTTTGGCCCACAGGCCGCGAGCAGGATCAGCATCAGGGAAGTGAACAGGAAAACAAAGCGTTTCATTGGGAACCTCCGGAAACATTGGGTGATTAGGTGATTTAGTGATTTAGTGATTTAGTGATTTAGTGATTTGGTGATTTGGTGATTAGATGTATGTGATTGAATGAGCGAAAGCGTTGTGGCTGACGTTCTCAAGCAACCCCACTTGCTTTCGCCATGGCATTCCAGAAGCATAGTTCGTACTCCAGGAGGAGACGAGTGGACTCCTGAATTTGAGCAGCCGGCACGCCGCGCTCCAACGCGGCTTGCAAAGGTGGCAACACCTCTTCCTCCAGAGGTTGATAGTTGGCATACATCTCAAAAAACGTCACCTCATCCTGGGCCAAATGGTAATGGGCTTGCAGCGCCTGGCTAACGCGACGCGCATTCGTGATCCATACTTGCGCATCAAAGTAAAAGGCAGTAATAAGGTCGGCGTCGCTGCCATACAGGCAAATCCAGGTCTCATAGTAACTAAACATCAATGCCTCTGGGAGAATCTTTGCCTGTTGTAGATCGGTTTCATTCAGACCCAGCGCCCGGCCAAATTGCTGCAGAGCCTCATGGACGGCGAACTCGGCCTGCAGAAAACCATTCAAAATCTGCTTGCTGGGCAAGTGACCAAAACGCGCCACGATCAAGGCAATATTCCGAATACCATTGGAGACAATCTTGTATTGCTGGGTCGCCAGGAACTCAAGCGATTTCCGTGATACTTTACCCTGACCCAAAGCATCGAGGTAAGGATGGGCGGTAATCTGGCCCATCAAAGGGGTCAAATCAAGGCGCATCTGTTCCAGAAGCTGCTGCGCGATTGCCATGGCAGTGGATTGTTCTGACATAGGTTCACTCCATCATACAAGGTTCTGTCATTGTCGGAAAACGCTGGCGTCAGCCGGAGGCCGGAGCCTCGGGGAACGACCGGCGCCGGTGTACGCACAAAAGCATACCCTGCGCTACCCGAACGGAAGCCTGCGCCGTGAGCATTTCGTTGCTGACGCCGCGCGTCCGTTCCGGAAAGAGCGTCTCGCCGCGCAGTGGCCAGCGCAGGCCCTCGGTCACAATGCCCTCGGCTGCCGCTCCCCAGGGTAGCAAGGAGACAATATCGCCCGGCGCGCCGCTGATTGCGGCATGTTGACGGATAAAGAAGGCCTCCTCGAGGCCATCGTCCAGGCGCACATCGCGTTCCGCCAGACGCGGGGCGGTTAAGAGGACCAGATTGGCCAGAGTCTGGTCGAGACGGCCTCCCAGAGCGGCAACAATCCGAATCTGATGGCAACCCCGTTCCAGGGCATAATCCAGCGCCAGTTCCAGATCGGTCTCGTCCTTATCAGGCGGATAGGAGAGCAGGAGGGAGCGGCGGGCAACGGCCTGCTTCGCTTCCTCTTCCGCCAGTGAATCGAGATCGCCGATAATACAGGATGGCACCAGACCAAGCGCCAGAGCGTGACGGGCGCCACCGTCGGCGGCAAGGATCAGGTCGCCGGGCTGAATCAGGCGGCGCGCGGCCGCCAGATCGGGCAGGTTGCCGTTGACAAAAATCAGCGCACGTGTCATACGATCTCCTTTGACTGCCCGGCGATGTCCCTGCGTGTGCATCACGGGCAAAAAAAGAAAAGTCCTCCGGCGAGGAGGACAGGTACAGCGCATTCATGTTCCCTCCGCCGGTATTACCCGGATCAGGTGATGCGGGTCGAGCGTGGCACGCTCCTCTCAGCCTGTCACACAGGCTCCCCGTTTGGAATGTTACACGGATGCTCTACTCGCTTGCCTCTATTGCCACCAGCCCCGAAGAACAGGCTTCCCCGCCCGTCATCCGATGGCCCACAAAGGCCATCCTGCGAATTGATTACAAGCCGGGGCTGATGCTGGGCCGAGCACCCATTTTTCAGGCATTACACTGGGGCAAAGTATATGGGAAAGTCGGGAGCATGTCAAGGGAATCCATAAAAAAATCCCTCTTGACAAATAAGAACGTTTGTTCTATACTGGAAGCGAAATAGAACATTTGTTTCGTTAGCAAGAACAGCACCTTCCTCAGGAGATAGCCCATGAATACCCCCCGCAAGTCCCTCGACTTCTTTGCCCTCCTCCGCGCCGTCAGCGGACAGCGCGGCCTGGCCTGGGGCCTGATCCTCCTGGTCGCCCTCCTGGCCTTCGAAATCTTCAACTACAGCACAACCGAGTTCGCCTTCCGCGATATCCTCGGCGACCTCCGCTTCCTGGGCCTGCGCTGGGCCACCATCCTCGCCCTGGCTTTCTGCGGCATCGACTTCGCCGGCATCGCCCGCCTCTTCACCCCAGAACAAGGCCACGATGAACCCGTCGAAGTCTGGTATCTCTTCGGCGCCTGGCTGCTCGCCGCCGCCATGAATGCCGCCCTGACCTGGTGGGGCGTGTCGGTTGCCATCGCCTCCCACGCCAGTCAGGCCGGCGGCGTGGTCGTGGCTCAATCCACCCTCACCAGAAGCATCCCCATCTTCGTCGCCATCCTCGTCTGGCTGATTCGCGTCCTCATCATCGGCACTTTCTCGGTCGCCGGCGAACGCCTGTTCACCCAGGCCGAAAAGCGCACCGCCGTCCGCCACGCCCTGCCTCAAGCCGCCAGCACCTCCCCCCTGCGCCCACGGCCAGTTCCTCCCGCGCCAGCAACGGCGTTCTCGGCAAACCACCCCGCCGCCACCTACTCCGCCGCTCGTCCGGCCTACCGCAGTATGCAAGCGCGCCCTGCACGCGAGGTCGAGTACGTCGAACCAGAAGCCTGACCCGCCATGCGCGCCCCTCGTTCCTTTCCTCCTTCCCGTGCGGCAGCCGCCTCCCCCACAGGCGGCTGCCTCGCTACCTTCTGGCTGCCCCCGCTCAGCGTGGTGATCGTTGGCCTGATGCTCTCCTGTCTCTTGTTTCAGGCCGGCGGCAATCTCGTCGTTCTGGATGTCGCCGCCCGGGAACTTTCCCGCGATCTCGCCACCAGCACCGCATCCGCCAGCGGCTCCACGTTGGCGCCGCTCTTCACCCCAGAAGTACACTATTGGGCCCATCATCTTCAGGACTGGGCCGCTCAAGTCAACCTGGATGTCAACCTGGTGGCAACGGTCATGCAAGTCGAATCCTGCGGCGACCCGCTGGCACGCTCGCCGGCGGGCGCCATGGGTCTGTTTCAGGTCATGCCTTATCATTTCGACCACGCTGAAGACCCCTATGACCCGGATACGAATGCCCGCCGTGCCCTGGCCTACCTGCAGCGGACATTGCAACTCGGAGCGGGGGACCCTTCTCTGGCCTTCGCCGCCTATAACGGTGGGCCTGGCGTCATCGGACAGAGCGAAAGCCTGTGGCCGGCAGAAACCCGGCGTTACGTGTACTGGGCTAGCGGCATTTACGCCGATGCCCGACGCGGCCTGCGCGCGAGTCCACGCTTGCAAGAATGGCTGGAGGCCGGTGGTGCCGGTTTGTGCCGTCAGGCCCGGCAGCGATTGGGGCTGGGGGAGTAGGATAAGGTTTCGTTTCTCGCATCAGAGTAAGCGTACAGAACAGGTTACTTTCACGTCAATTCGGGATAAACAGCACAAACGTCCCGAAGGTTGAATTTTGGGAGTGTGACTACGACTCAACGCGCCGGGGAGCTGCCGCTGCTGTCAAACTCCCACAGCAGAACAGTATCTGTGCCGTGCGGTGACTCTGCCAGCAATTCTCCGTCGGCGCTGACAATCATCGCGCCACCAAAAGATGGGGCCTCGGTATTTATCTCGAGAGCATTTACGATCAGCGTGGCAACGCCCACTGCTTTGACGGCATCCATGTATATTTGCCGCTCTTCAGAAATCCACCGCTCTACATCGGGCGAGCGCTTATCGAAACTGCGCGACATTGGCATGATGAGCAAACTCAGGGAAGGGTCCAATCTCCGTATCACATCCTTGTTGAACAAATCACCGCAAATCAACAGGCCCAGCCGTCCCAGTTCAGTATCAACGCTGCGTACGGCGTCACCATTGACAAAGGGCGGCTTTTCCTCGATCTTCCGGTGTTTGAGAATGATTTCGCCTTTTCTATCCAACAATACCGCCGCATTGTACACGCCAGATTCTGTTACTTCCAACAACCCGAAGCAAAGATGAGTCATATATCTCCTGGCCAATTGTCCCATTCGTTCAGTAACAGGTCCAGGGACAGGTTCGGCGAATTGCTTGAAGTCATCTTCATCGTATAAGTAACCCGTGAAAGTACATTCGGGTAAGCAAATCAAATCGGGCTGATAACGGCCTACCTCTTCAAGACATTGCCCCAGGCGTTCCAGGTTTGCTGATGGATTACGAGGTTCGGTTTTGAGCGGGATAAGGCAAACACGCATACCAATTCAGGAAACTGAACTTTCTTAACCTAACTTTTGTGCAACTGGCGAGCGAATCGTGAAAAACGGCCTCAGATTGCAAGATTTTGCACCTTACCAACCGAAGCCAGAAACGGCTATGCTTATTGCCACTCCAATTGAGGATGGTGGCAA
>Ga0272448_1000875_pt1 | contig 43292 bp, 34 predicted proteins | sample YNPCB0191_FD_202220 | JGI IMG/M metagenome (GOLD analysis project Ga0272448, IMG submission 202220) | Hot spring sediment microbial communities from Yellowstone National Park, WY, United States - YNP-CB-019-1 | ecosystem: Environmental > Aquatic > Thermal springs > Hot (42-90C) > Sediment...
ACAACAACTGTTCGGGCAATTCTAACTATGGTATATACCTGCAAACAGGAAGCAACAACAACAATATTACCTACAACAACTTCTACCACAACACATACTATGCAATCTACATCACTTCTGGTTCAACAGGCAACACCATCCACCACAACAATTTCTGGCAGAACAACGGTGCAGGCAGGGGCGTTAATGGCAACTGTCAGGCATATGACGATGTGGGCAGCAATACCTGGTACGACAATACCGCACAGGAAGGCAACTACTGGAGCAACTGGGATGGCAATGGCTGGGGCACACCGAACGCATATCCTATCGATGGCGGTGCGAGTGCCTATGACATGTACCCGCTGGGAGGACCAATACCAGAACTCTCGTCGATTGCCGTGATTGCCATGGCGATTGCACTGCTGGGTGTTGCCCTGCGCAGTAGAAGATAACTTTTTTTTATCTTTATAAATTTTATTTCTGTGCCAGCTGTGCTTGTTGTAATATACTATGAAAATTGTTTGTGCCACAATTGAGCATTGATGGTCATTTCATGTACCTTGTTCACGAGGTTTTTTGATAAACCCACATTTCAAACAGAATAGAAAATTAAATATAGGATGAAATACATTACATGTATGTGAACTTGCGGGGAAAATTACACAATGCAATTCCTGTATATGCACTAATTGGAGTGTTATTATTTGGAAGTTTAGTTCCATTTTTGAGTTTTATGAGTAGTGCATCTTCCGTTGATTTAATCGTGGGAGACAGCGAAACAAGAGTCATCGGTGGAGATTATGTGCTTACTGGCAACATACACCTGAAGGAGAACGGAGTACTCATCATCGCATACTCAAACTTCAGAATGCACCAGTTTTTTGATAATCAGTACGCCCTTATTGCTGAGCAAAACTCAAAACTCATCATCAGATATGCAAATTTCACTTCAAACTACAGGATGAACATCGTCATAAAGGACAATGCCACAATCAATTTTGAGACCGCATTTGTATCAGTTAATGGAAATATTTCGATAAGTTCAGCTGGAAGCGTACAAATGCTAAATTCCAGTATCTCCACGACACAAATAGCATGTACTGCACCAGAAGTTATTATTGATGGCACAAATATCATTGCTGAGAGTGAGGCGATCTTTAATGTTACCTCATTGAATGTATCTAACAGTGCGATTAAAGCAAGTGTATTAATTACCAACGGCGAGGCAAAGTTCTATGAGGCTTCCATTCAAAGAATTGCTGCAATTGACGAAGGTCTGGCTAGAATCTACCGTACACTGGTGGTGCATGTACTGGACCACACAAATATGAGCGTACCAAATGCCAATGTTAATGTGTACAGAAACACGGGCGATGTGGGCACGCTGGTTGCACATGCTACAACAGATAAAGATGGTATTGCAAAAATTTCTCTTCTTACTGAAACATTTGAACCAGCGACACAAGGTCCAGTATTTCTGGGAAATTACTTTGTAAATGCAACATACGAAAACTGTTCTGCAGTCACAAATATCTCATTTACTCCATATGAACCAGATGTGGATATTCCACTAACGAAATCCATTATTCTCACATTTAAAGAAATAATTGTCACAAGTTCGATTATTCCATCATCCAATGAAGACCTGATTTTGAAGGGTAATCAATCTCTGCGGATTGAAAATAACTCGGGTGAGTTTGCGTACATGACGCTAGCAAGTATATTCCTTGAAAACAATGCCACACTCCAGATTACCGGGAGCAATGTAGAAGTCGGTGGGACAATCTATCTTAAACAACATGCAAAATTAATTCTGGCAAATGCAAAACTCAATGCAACTAGAATATATATTCAAGATAACGCTACTGCACTAATAAACAACAGTGTATTCCAATGTGCCTCAATCATTATTAAAGATGGTTCTCTGGATATTGCATCTTCTGAATACAATGGGAATCTGTATGCAACTACCGCAAATATTTCCATCACAGACACAAAAATTTTCGGTGAAACCTTAGAAGTCCAGTACGGGCAAACCATGGTTGTTGAAAACTCAACGATAAATACAGAAAATACAACATTTTTGATAGATGCACATGGCTCACTCTATGTGTCAAACATCAGTGCATCTGGCTTGCTTTTCATCAACGCACCTGGCACGCTCAGGATTTATAATGTAACTTATAAAGAAATCCATGCCACAAATATTGAACTTTATCACTATCTTATCGCTCATGTGACCAATGGCAACAACCGCAGTGTTCCGAATGCTACTGTGCGGCTCTACAGATATATCGGTGCGAATCTGGTTGAGTGTGCAAACGGAACAACGAATGCAAATGGTATTGTGATTTTCTCAGCACAGGCAAAAACAATCAATACCACTGAGGAAACATTTACTGGTAATTACATGGTTTCGGCTTACCATGAGCTCTCACAGGTGAATGTGAGTGTAGCCCTTACTTCAGACATGTATGTGGTTCTTCACTTCGTTTCTCCGATAATTCCGCCGTTCAACATCACAACTCAAACCGCAGTACAGGCCCGTGCTCTAATTAACGAAACGCTCACAATCACAGGGACTGTGTTTTATAATCACGGTCCTGAAACCGTGCGGAATGCTGCAATATCTCTAAAAATTGCAGAGACCGGCGATATGTGGAACGCTACAGCAGACGCAAATGGCAGATTTTCCGTGAACATCAATGCACCACTTGTCCCGGGTAAATATACACTCATAATCGAGGCAACGGACCAGGTTTATAATTACACAAACATTTCATACTATTCATTTGAGGTTGTAGCCACGCAATCGCAGTCAATCTGGGAAAATCCAAGTGTGGTGTATGGTACATCAACACTCGCAGCTGTGATAATCATTTTGATTTTGATTCTCGTAGTGAGACATATAAACAGAAGAAGATTTTATGTTCCTCCAAACAGAATGAACGACCGAGATCTCGTCGGATGGGCGGTTGAGACCATGCACAAACGCAAGGAGGATTGAGGATGGCAACCTTCAAATGTCCAGTATGTGAAACAGATGTGGATGAGAATGCTCCAAAATGCCCGGTGTGTGGTTTAGAATTTAAAGGAACGCCAGCGTCTGATGAACTGGCAGACATCTCCGAACTTGAAAAGCTCGTTGAAGCGGATTCAGGTGTAGGTGGAGCGGAGCCAGCTACTCAAACCCCACCGCAACAAGCGGAAAAAGCACTGATTGAAGATATGGAATCACTTGTTGGTGATGAAACTCAGAATACCGGGTCAGTGGATGCGGTAGAAAACATTCTGGATGAAGAACTGGGCGAGGAGAAATATGCTGGTGAGGAAGCGGTATGCCCCGTGTGCTATGGAACTGTAAGTGCATTTGCAACAAAGTGTGAACACTGTGGTGCTGAGTTTGCAGAAGAAAGCAGATGTGGGTACTGCGGTGCTATTGTGGAAAGCGATGCAATATTCTGCCCTGAGTGCGGACATTCGCTCATAGAGGATGAGTCAATCTGTCCAAAGTGCGGCGAGGTTGTGAGCATCTCTGATGAGAAATGTCCCAGATGTGGTACCGAATTTGCACCGGATACTTTCCGATGTACAAACTGCGGCGCAACCGTAAATGTAAAAGATGTTGTGTGTCCTAACTGTGGTGCGATGCTTAAGGAGGGTGTAAAGCTAAAAGCAGAAATCATGGCACAACCACAGGTTGTTCTGCCTGCAAACGCTACTCCAGTTGCTGTGGCTGCACCTGTAGCCGCAACACCGGTGCCAACAGAAACCGTGATAAAGATAGAGAGCGTGAAAATCGGTGCACCTGTTGAGGCGGAAGAAAGTATTGGTGCTGTTTCTGGTGGTAGTTCTGGTGGAGCGGTCATAGCCAGAGGCGCCGGGGTACCAGGCGAGGGAAAGGAAAGTGTAGATCGAAGTGCACTTGCCAGCTTTAAACAGGAGATGAAAACACAGCGTGAGCTATTTCCCTTCACAGCAATTGTAGGGCAGGAGGACATGAAGCTCGCACTCATATTGAATTCAATAGACCCAGACATTGGCGGTGTGCTGATACAAGGACAGAAAGGTACTGGTAAGTCAATCTCGGTGAGGGGTCTCGCAGAGCTTCTACCTGAAATTGAGGTCATTTCTGGGTGTCTTTATTCATGCGACCCCAGGGATAAGGAGAAGTGGTGCTGGGAATGTAAGGAAAAGTATGGTAAAGGCAATGTAGAAATCCCGATTTCAAAGCGACCGATAAAGGTGGTCGAACTCCCGCTTAATGCAACTGAGGACAGAGTTGTGGGTACAATTGATATTGAAAAAATTCTTACGCAGGGGTTGAAGGCATTTGAGCCAGGTATACTGGCAGAGGCGAACCGAGGTATTCTCTACATCGATGAGATAAACTTGCTGGACGACTACATTGTGGATGTATTGCTGGATGCTGCTGCCATGGGTGTGGTAACTGTGGAACGCGAAGCAGTGAGTGTATCCTACCCTGGCAAATTCATAATTGTTGGCAGTATGAATCCAGAAGAGGGCGCATTGAGACCGCAGTTGCTGGACAGGATTGCACTTCAGGTGAAGGTAAAAGGTGTTGAAGACATACAGGGAAGAATGGAAATTGTGAAGAGAAGAGAAGAATTTAATCAGAACCCCGCGGCTTTCCGTGAGAAGTACAAGGCACAGCAGGAGGAGCTGCGCAAGAAGATTGAGCGCGCAAGGGAGTTACTCAAGGATGTTACCATCACACCCGAACAACTTGAACTCATTGCAAAGATTTCATTGAGTTTTGGTGTGGATGGACATAGAGCAGACATTATAATTGAGCGGACTGCAAAGGCACTTGCTGCATGGAACGGGAGATTGAATGTTGAGATTGAAGATATAATCAAGGCGGCTGAATTTGCACTTCCGCACAGAATGCGCAAGCGACCGTTCGAAGAAGAGGAATTCAGCGTAGAAAAGCTGAGAAGGGTTGTAGAGGAGTTGATGTGAGAACATGAAGATTGAACTGTTTTACTCGCCAACATGCCCGGATTGTCCGCCAGCGAAGCGCATATTTCGTAAATTGTTAGCAGAATACCCGGAGGTTGAGTACATCGAGATAAATGTAAAGGAGAATTTGGAGAAGGCAAGAGAGGCGGGAATAACACATGTGCCAACAATACGATTCGATGGCAAAATTGTTTTTGTGGAGCATGTATCCGAGGACGAGGCAAAGAAAGAATTAGAAAAAAGGTTGAATCATTAGCGCATCATATTACGGTGGATATACGCGAGTTCTACCTTCTTCGTCAACCTGTATTGAGAGATTTCCATCAACTTCCATCATCTGCACTGCAGTCATCACATCAATTTCCCGCATACCATATGCTCCCGCAATGTCTGATGCGAGTTTTGTGAGATATATGCCCGGGTTTTGCTTCACATATGCCTTTATCTCCTTTTCGAGTTCTGGAGTTATTCCATATTCTTCTCCTAGCATTTCGCTTTCTTCCATCGCCTTATCCGTTATCTCAGGTTGTTGCTCTTGTACCTCTTCTGCTTCACTTTCGCCGCCTTCCGTTGCTGGTGACGCCCGGATTTCTGACTTCTTCCGTTTTAGTAGAAGTATCACGACCACGATGAACACAAGTATAAGAAGAACTGGCAGTGCCCAGGGCAAATAGTCCAGGATGCTCTTTGGCACCACGGTCTCTGCAACGGTGACATTCCATGTTTTTGTGAGCGTGTATTTTCCATCTGTGACCACTACCTTCAAAGTGTGTGTCCCTGGTGTTCTGAACATGAATTCTAGCATATTACCACTTCCCGCCACATCATCGTCTACATACCAGGTGTATGTAAGTGTGTCGTTCTTTACATCGCTAAAATTCACATAGAACTGGAAACGCATGTCTGTTCTAAGGTCTGTGGGGATGCTCTCGTTCACAAACACTGGCTCATAGTTTATATTCACAACCACTACAAAGCTCTTTTCTCTGATATTCCCTGCAGGGTCATAAACCCGCACCTTCAGTGTGTATGTATAGTTATCAGATAGTGTCAAAACAAAGTATCTTGTGTTAATGTGTGCTACCTCAACCCAATCAGTGCCCTCGCTTGAATTCACATAAATTACTGTGTCTGTGATTCCGTTATTATCAAATGCATTCCATGTGATGTTGTATGTGTTGTTATCTGTAAGCGTTACCGTGTTTGAACTGTCAAGCCCCTGAATTGTGAGTGTTGGAACTGTTGTATCAAGGATTGTGCTGGTGTGCACAACATCTGAGATTTCACCGAGGTCCGTCATAAACTGTGCGTATATTGTCTTTTCACCGTCACCTTCTGAGATGTTGAACTGGATAATTGTGGAGAAGTCAACCCAGGTTGCAGCATCAATCGCTGACAGGGTCTCAGCAAGTCGTACATAACGCACGCTACCAATGTTATCTGATGCACTCAGATTTAATGTAATTGCAGTGGTATTTGTGTATCCTAAACACTGTATTGTTCCAGTTGGCCTGGTTTTATCAAAGTAAATTGAAGCATTTAAATGTGCGGAGTTACCAGCGATATCGTATACGGTGACATAAATCACATGCAGTCCCTCTGTCTCGTTCTGGAGATTCACCGTAAGGTTCTGCGTGTAATTGTACCACGTACCATTCTCCCCACTGATCCAGGCAATTGTGAATCCGCTGACACCACTGAGTGCATCGGTTGCATTTATAGTGAGATGCACAGTTGTGCTGTTCGTATACTTTGCTCCGTTCTCAATGGTGACAGAACAATTTACTGGCGGTGTGGTATCCAGCGTAATATTGTCATACACAACAGCACTCTCATGTCCTGCAAAATCCTTAAATTTTGCATATATTGTATATTGACCGTCATTGCCAGTGAGATATAGCGTGTAGCTGATTGCAAAATTAATCCAGGAGGAATTTGAGAATGATGGGTCATTGATGCTGAACATCATTTTTTCAACACCAGAAACACTGTCCGATGCGCCGACATTAATCCGCAACGCTCTGTTGTTTGTATATGGCTTGTTTGAGATGCTAATACTTCCTGCTGGACTGGATAAATCATAGAGCACATATGCACTGCCTATGCTTGAATTATGTCCTACATTATCCACTGCAATACATTCAAAGGTATATGCACCTTCATTGCTTAAAGTCAGCTGGAAAGCATTAGATGTTGAAAATGCAAAATCCGGCGGTGTTGTTCCGTTTTTGTATATCCTTGTGTAGTAACCCGCAATGCCAGATAGCGTGTCTCCTGCGTTTATCTCCACATTTATCAGATTCACGGTTGTAATCCAGGGAATAGATATCCCGTTAATCACTGGACTGCTTGCATCTAAATAAAGTGTCACAAGTGCATACTTTGAGTAATCTGTGTTGTTTGCCGCATCTGAGAGCCAGATGTATACATTCCATCTTCCCTCGTTTGGTACTGAAATCGTCATCTCACTGATTTCTGGAAGTTCTTCTTGATACCCTGAGTAGTCGTTGTTATTATCTGGCTCGCTTCCGAACTTGTAGTAGGCACGAATAATCGGAGTTACGCTGTATGGATTTTCCCATCGAACAGTAAATGAATTTGATGCACTCCATGTGCTCGGTGCTGCAGTTAAATTAACTGGCTGGAGTGGTGCACTCATATCTGCAAAGTGCACAGAGAGCGATCCAGAGGCGTTTCCATACGCTGATGACACATTCACACCTATATTTGCAGTTCCAATTGTGCCCTCACCAATGATTGTGAATCCAATACGCCCGGCGGATGTGTATACAGTGACATTTCTATAGCCCGATGAATTTACATAACCAAAGGTTGTATTCACGAAGAAAGGAATGCCATCCTGGACTACCCTGCCGCTTGAATCGTATATGATTGAGGAATTCACATACACGGTGTCATTCGTGTCAACGGTGTAGGCATCTGGAATGAGCACAATACTGGTAGATATTGTTGCAGTTGAAAGTGGTAGTGCCTGGTTGAGAGCACCACCGTATATGTCCTTTACTGACAGAACGAGATAAAATGTGGTATTATAGGCAAGACCAGCAAGGTCTATGCTGATGGCAGATTGATTTATCCATGTCATTCCAGTTATGCTTCCGGATGTTGTACTCACATTGGCGGGTGTGAATGTACTCTGGTTCATTGAATTTGTGAATGTGATGTTTACCGTGCTACCAGGTACCCCAAGATTCGTGGACGGAGTATAACTCAGAATGCCGGGAAGCGCATGGACATTCACATTGCAGGTGCCTGTTGCATTTCCCAGCAGTGCAACTGCGTGTATCGTGTCGTTGCAAGGAGTTGTGCCTGTATAGTAGAACGAAATTTTTCCTTGCACTGCAGCGACCTGGGTATGCCCGGAAATGTAGTTTATGTTTCCATAATCTGCCCAGACCTCAAATAAGGTTCCATTCACCACTGGTGTTCCAAATGTGTTCACAATCGTATATGAATTCACAAGGATTGTTGCTCCCTGTGAGATATCAGGTACTGTCGGGAATGGAATGCCACCTGTAGCGTATGATTTATCCACGGTTCTTTGCAGAGCACTGGAATACCGCACATATGCATCGGCATCTACAACTTTAACTCTGAAGTATATTGCTGTGCCTGTGTCAAACCGCTGAGGTATGTGCGCAGTGTATGTATTACCTGAGACATGCGTCATCTGGACTGGGACTGGGCTTGTAAAATTCGGGCTGAGGGAATACTCTGCGTATGCGCTGAAACCAATAACTGCAGAAATATTTGCCCAGGTATCAAATGTGTCATTATCAGAAATCTGGGATTGTGGATATACATTAAAGCTCAGGATTTGTGGTGCAGTCCCGTGTGTCACGATTGCCAGTGTGTAATTACAGATGCCTGTTGTAGTATTGTTTGCCTCTGCAATGAGGAGGTACCTTCCAAACGGGAGCAGTGAAAAATTGTACACACACCACCAGTTACTCTGGTTTGCCTGTGCATTCTGCCAGCCCCCATTATTCACACGCATTCTCACCGCATTCGCATTCGATAGTAAGCCCGTGCAATTCTCTGTGTCATTCACTTTGGTATTGTTTGCGGGGTATGTGATTGAAATCTGCGGTGCAACCAGAGTACTCTTCGTGATATGCAGGAAAACATGTGTTGCTACGCCCATCTCATCAATCGCTTTCACTTCAAAGGTGTGCATGCCCGGTGCATAACTCGAGATGTCCACTCTAGCATACCAAAGACCTTCAGGCATCAATGTGGCAACGGTCTCTCCATCGCCAATAATTCTCACCTCAGATACATTTGCATATGTGGGTGCGCATGCGCCTGCAAACATCAGTGTGTCTCCACCTACGGTTATATCTGGTTCAGGTATGTACAGGGTGAGCATGGGTCCCGTGAGGTTTTCCTCAGCACCGTAGTCAACCTGGAGCTGTGCTGGCTCTGCACATGCTGCAATTGAGTTCCACCACACATGGTATGTGTCTGATGTATTGTGAATTGTGCACACCTCAATTGAAATGGCACTAAGATTTGCACTCATGCTGGCATTGGCAGAATCTGAGGTGATATTGCGTTCATATCTCATAAATTCAATTCCATCGTGAAACACGGGTGTTCCAGTGAGATTTAAATATGCCACATTGCCCGTGCTGTTGAGCGGGTCAGCATCCGTGTAATTTCCACTGCTCATACAGATATACCTTAAAACCCTGCCATCGCTGTAATTCAGATTTAAAGAAACAAACGATGCATTATCTGGCAAACTTGCATTCAATTCCCAGGCAATTGAAGACATCTGAGATACATTTAACATTGCCAGAGTTGAGTAGATAATAGGTGCTGTTCCAGTATTCAGTGTCTGATTAAGAAATGCAAGCGTTGTTGAGTATTGCTGGACTGCATAACTTCCATTTGATGTATTTAATGCCCAGAAACCCAGGTCAGAACTATTAGACCATGGCTCAAAAGCGAGTTTTGAGGTATTGCGTAATGCAACTGGAACAGGATTTGTGCTGTTGTAGTATGCCCATATTGTTCTGTTTGAATTTGCAGGCACACTCAGATGCACACCCAGCAATGTCTCGTTAATCGACCATGAGATTATTGTGTAGTTCATTATCGCCCCGTTCTCATCCACAATCACAAGGTCGTCTCCAGAGGGGAGCATGGAGGCATATGTGATGTATGTGTTGTTGAGCACGATGTGGACTACATTGTCGTAGGCAGTACCCGCAGGATTTGTGATGTTAATTGCAATTCTTTTTCCGTATGCAGTGTTCCACCAGCTCATGCTCTTCTCTGCCTCACCATGGAATACTACAAATCCGCCAGCCAGCAAACATATCACAACGAACACAGCGGTTATTCTTTTCATGACCTCACCTTCAGTCAGGGTGAGATGGTTTTATCATTAATAAAACTTGCTCTTAAAATGTCCATCCATCAATAAACACGGTGAACAGGGCACCTACAATGAGGTCTGCAGTCGTACCTGGATTTACTCCCTCAGACACAAGTTCAGATGAGAGATTTTCCAGTTTTCTGCGTTTCATGCTTCCAGCAGATGCGAAAGCACATTCCTCCTCAAATAATTCCTCTGCCCTTGCTTTTAATGCCTCAGCATACCCAGTGCCCCGTTTTCCAATTACAAGATTATCCACATATCTGGAAAGTGCGTACAGAAATGCATGCTGGACCGCTGGCTCTATTCCTTTTTCCCAGTTTGCTCGTATAATTCCTGCAATTTCCTGTGTCAGTTTGTAACCGTGCACATACTCATAACAGAGTGCGTTTACGGGCACACCTGCACGCATCCAGTCGATTAATGAAATTCGATGTGCGGAGACAACATGACCTACAGTCCCTGATTTGACATTCATTTTCCCATCAATGTCTGGCAGTCGTTCTACATCTGTCAGTTTTATCGCCTTTATATAATCCAGTGTATCTCTCCAGTCGCATTTTTCGATTTCTGCGCTGACATGCTCGAATTGCAATTTTCCGTTTTTTTTATATGCTGAACGGAGCATGGGTGCAAGTAATATGATTGAGCCAAGATGCGTGTTTCCACTGTGCTGTGCATTAAGCATTCGTTTTGTAGCATGGAGCACTGCCCTTCCGAGTGCATGCCTTGCACATAATCCTGGCAGTGTATTCCCGATTTCTATTGCAGATATAAGAAAATGCTCAAAGCTCTGTGCCGGGAAGTCGATGTATCTTGAAACATTACCTGGCTTTGGAACTGTACACTCAATAACAAGTGCTTTTGTGGTTGCAATCTCGAGCGTTCTAAGCACACTTTCTCTCATGCCACTTCAATACCTGAACCTGGCTTTGCTGGTGGTTTTTTGCCAAATTGCACGGTGGGCAGTGGTATAGGAGATGGCAGTTTGAGGTCCCTTGCAAGAAACACAGATTCAGGGATACAGTTCATCATCACAACGGTGTGGATTTCCGATGCAATTTCGTTTGGTAGATTTCCTGTTTTGGACCACTGTTCAGCCACTTCTCTGGCATTGCATTCGTAAAGAATTTTTCCCTCAATTTTAATTACACCAATTCCCACGAAATTGGATGTAAACCTGAAGTCAAAATTTGCCTCTTTGTCTGAGATGGGTGTAATCATGGTTACTGTGCTGTTGTGGTCCACACGAATATTCGGGAACTTTTCTCCGAGGTGTGCAAAGCGCTTTGCTTCAATTGAGACCAGTTCGAAATTTTTTATGCCCATGCATGAGTGTATACCTTACATAAGTATAGAACTTTCGGTGCAGGATTGCAGAGAATGTCGGGTGGAAAAATTACCAGCAAAACAATTATATCTTTCTGTATATTATATGAACTAGATGCATGCGGAGATCGAACGGATTATCATGGACATTCTTGAGTTTTATGGGTTTAAAGTTCGCAATGTGAAAAACAGAATCATTTCTGCAGAGGGAAAGCATGCTGAGGAGATTTTCGTATCTTATGCATTACCAGACGATGCTGCGGAAGATATTTTGTTAGCATATATTGCGGTTGTAAGAAGGATGAAGGCATATCTAAAGATATTCATTGATTTTGGTGCCAGAAAAATTGATGAGCGCATTCAAGCACTCGCAAAGGAACACGGCGTTGTGGTAATACCAAGAACAAACATTGAGAACGAAATCGGGAGAATATTAGTCGCCAGGGCACTCAAAGATAACTCCACTGAGGATGCGTCAGTAAATGTGTCACTTCAGTACTCGCCAGAAGAACGATTTTTTTCAATTTTCATAGATAAAGAAGCAATTGAGCATATGGGCGAGAAAGTTTCAGCATTCAACTATGAACTCAGATTTACTCCTGTGCACATATTTACCTACACCTGTGAAATTATACATGAAAGGACACAGGCGAAAAAAAATAGGTCTGGAATTGTTGTTGTGGATGCGATAAACGGGCAGATAAAACGATGGAACAAGATTCCAGAACTGAGGGATAAGGCGGGAATGCCAGGAATTTTAAAGGACCCGGTTATTACCTGTGAAAACGCAAAGGCGATGGTAACCGAGTGGATTATGAATGCGGAGACCAGGGAAACGGAGCCAGTTGAGATGAAAGTTGATAATCTCCTTATCATTGAAAAGAATATAGAACGGCCAGCACCCGAGACCCTTGCCCTGAACTACCTCGGAATCTTTTATCTGCCAATCTGGTATGTTGAAGGGAGCAAAGGTGCACTTATAGTAAATGGAGCAGATGGTACAATCATTGACCTTGAATACTTTGAGCTCTAGCAGCAGGGGTAAAACCCCCTTCCAACCTGGGCTGACGCCCCAAGTTCCCCACCAAGGGGTGTGCTTCGCACACCCCGAAAACACAATCCTGTTTAAGAATTTTATTCACTTTTTTCCATAAAAGCTTTTCGGGGGATGGGCTCTGCCCCTCCCTAACACCGTGGATGTTTTTCCCTGAAGGCTTTTCGGGAGGCGAAGCCTCCTGAAAAGGCTTCCCTGAAAAGGTTTTCCGTAAACGCTTTTCGGCGAGCGTAGCGAGCTGAAAAGGGTTTCCGTGAACGCTTTTCGGGGTGCTTCGCACCCTGAAAAGGGTTCTGCGAAAGGTTTATGCTTATCTGATAAATACACTGCACAATGGGCTCCTTCGAGTATCATGTTAAACTTACATACACTGAGCGTGTCCTTCTATACCTGCTTGAATTTGAGAGATACAAAGAGCGACATACATATCCCTACGGAGTTACCCAGAGAGGTATCGCTGAAGCCATTGATATTCTACCCGCTCATGTGCCCAGAACCGTTAAAAAATTGATTGTGGAAAAACTTGTAGAAGAAAGATTTGGGAGGGTTGAAGGAAGTCCGAGGAAGGTGCGGGTGTATTTTCTGACCGAAACCGGTGTCCAGAAAGCAAACGAACTCAAGCAAAGAATACTCTGTGAGAAAGTGATGGTAAAACATGGCGAGCGGAATACAGAAAAAGAAATTAGCGAGCTTACCAATTTTCACAAAAGTTTTTTCATGCTCCTGAAAGCCATTTCTGCATGTGAAACCATCGAACTTGACAAAATAGGACAGCAACCCGAACCAAAGTTAAAGAGATATGTTGAACTCTGGTACACATTACCAGAGCTTTCTGAGTTTTTTGGAAGAGAAGAAGAACTTTCAATAATTGAATCAATACTCAACTCGGAAAAACCCAGATTCATTTCAATAATAGGTCCATGGGGCGCAGGCAAGAGTGCACTGGCATACAAATGCCTTGAACGGGTTAAGAGAAATTCCAATATTCTCTGGTATACCCTGAAAAAAAATGAGAGCGGGTGGAACATTATCACTGCGATTGCACGATTTCTCGGAGAAATGGGTAAAAAAACCCTAGAAGAACTAATTGAGAGCGCAAAAGAGATAGATATTGATGAATTTCTGCGAATTTTGAGTATCGAGATTGAGCATATGCGATGTGTTATTGTCATAGATGAATATCAAAATGCAAATGAAGAAATTGTGGATGTGGTATCCAGCCTTGTAAAATTGATAAGGGAAGGGATAAAACTCAAACTGATAATTACGATGCGTGCAGATACGCCATCGTACATGTGGTATTATAGCAGTAAAGATATAGAAGAGGGATATGGTATTGAGATACGACTTCAGGGAGTGGAGTTGGAAGAGGCAAAGCAGATTCTCAAAAACACTCTCATACCAGAAGAAAATATGCGTCAGATAATGATGCTCACAAAAGGATTGCCAGGTGTTTTGAAAGCGATGGCACAGAACAATGAGCGAATTCTACGGGAAAATACAAGATTAACGCCTGAGGAGATTCGCCTGCTCATGTTTCTGAAAGACACAAAAACCACATGATTAATTCCTTGTTCAGGTTCTAATTACCATGTGGACTCCATTCTTTCACTGTGATGGATATAATCACCAGATTCTATGCGCTTTACAATGACGAAATAAAGTTCATAGAATTTCATCAATGCAGTAATCATAACCGCAAAACCGAGATAAAGAAGCACTAGCCCAACAATAACGAGCGGTGCAGACACAGCTGAAAAAATTATGCCACTAAAAAGCACAACATATCCGATTGCAGTACTTGCTGCACCACCAATGTACATGTACCCTGTATTTCTCAAATGGTAAAGTGTTGTGGGAAACGCAATATGCTTTGCAAATTGAAGCATGGCAACGGAAACAAGAACTGCGTCAAAAATGTTAAATAGAAGCCCCGCACCAATAAATATCTCCTGAAGAAATGCCAGTGTCGCAAATCCCAGCAATGTGAATGCGGATGCAGACAATTTGACGAGGTAAATGATAAGATATATAAATGCAGATATCGAGCCAATCAGGACCCCTGGGGAATACACACCACCAATTTCCTTTTGCCCGAAAACAATGAAGAACCAGCCCAGGAAGAACAATATGTAACCACAAAGAGAGAACAGAGTCAGCAGTATCGCAGGAATATAAATCAATGGATTTTTGGAACTCATCACAGACAGGATTATTACCAGTGCTCGTCCGATGTCCTGCTCTGACAGCACCTCGATAATTCCAATTAGAAGTAGAATGAGAGATACAACATGCGTGCCGAGCACAAAAAGCATGCTGTGTGCCAGAAAGACAACACCTCTGTGCGTATGTTTTGCGAATGTCCCAGACTGAGATGAAGAGATTATTCTCGTGGTTAGAGGCATGTTGAAGGAATATTTAAGTTTCGCTCTTCATCATCTTGAGCCGGAATATGTTTTCTCGTTCCAGTTCTTCGAGATGCATTCTTACAAAAGCCGCTTTCTCTGTTAATTCTGGCAACACTTTAAATTCTAGAGCATTGACCCTGCGCTTTACCTTGTCAATTTCTTCAATCAATCGACGCAATGCAGTTTCGTACTGGGCTGCCTTTATAATTAATTTAAGTAATTCAGTATACGCTCTGGCAGCATCTTCTATGCTTGTACTGGTACCAATTACACCAGTCCCCAATGGAGAGATACCTTTGACAGCACCTTCGCCAGTGGTCAAAAGATGCGGAACACTCACACCCATGATATTTATGGGTTTTATTGACACCCTCGGAATATTCTTAAGTGCCATGGCTGCAGATTCCACTGCAATTTTTCCATCAACAGATTCTGCAATCGCTTCGAGATGTCTTGCGTTATTGTACACACGGATAATTTCCATTCTGAGGTCCTTTGCATCCTTCAATACTCTAAAAAATTCTGCAATAAGACCATCGCGTTTCATCTTTAGAAGTTTGTGTCCATTCTTCGCAAGTTCTATCTTTTTCTTCAGTTCAATTAATTCAGACCTGGTGGGTTTAACATCTTGAAGCATACATGTGGAGAAACACATAGATGATTAAAAGGTTTCCTTTGAAAGTGCATCGAGGCAAATGCTGCAGTGCTGGTGTTTTGCACAGATACAACATAAAATTTATATTCAAAAAATCCATGGACTGACAGATGATGAACATGTACAGATACCAGCTATCACTCGTCCTGGTTCTTGGTGTTCTTTGTCTCACAATTTGTGGTGAGGGAAGCGGAATAAATGAAGAACTTCACACAGGTTGGCTTGCACATGCTGGCACTGCCTCACAAATGAGCACGCACAGCCCAATTTCCATTAACGGAGATGCAGACCTTGTATCCCAGGCATTAGCAAATGGGTGGGCTGGTAATGGAACGCCTGAGAATCCTTACATCATCGAGAATTATACGATTGATGCCAACGGGGGCACACACTGCATCTACATCAAAAACACAACACTTTGCTTTGTTCTTCGTAATTGTACACTGGCAAATGCCACAGATTCTGGTGGATTACCGCCCGGTAGCGGGGTCTTTCTTGAGAATGTGACAAATGCTACGCTCACAGGGCTCAACATAAACTATTCGTATACTGGAATCTGCACATTTAATGCCTTAAATATCACATGCACCAACTGTACAATCACAAATACAGAAATGGGCATTTATCTCTGCTTCTGCGCTCAAATGAATTTAACTGGAAACAACATATCCTCCGCGGACTACGGAATACTCGAATACCGCGTGGACTCATCCATAACATATCAAAACACAATTACACGATGTAACTATGGCATATGGATTTACCGTGACATCTCGCAGCTCAATGTGTCCCGGAACAACATAACTGCCACCCAGTATACCGCAATCCGGCTCGAGTCCGCAGAATCAGTAGTTCTATACCAGAACTACATTGAAAATGCACGCCTGTACGGAATTGAGATGTATGAGACAAATGAAATCACAATCCATGAGAATTCCATCTTCTATGCCAGCCACGGAATTTCAATGAACATGTCAACCAACACCACAATCACGCAAAACAATATTTCGTACAACTATGCCTATGGAATCCAGATGTACAACAACTCCTCCTCAAACCTCGTGTTCGGGAATGTATTTTACTCAAATCTGGTCTATGCTATAAACCTCACAGATAATGCATCCAGCAACCTCATCTATCACAACAGTTTCTATCAGAACGCAGTGGTTAGAAGGGGTGTGAGTGGAAATAGCCAGTGCTATGATGATGGGAGCAATAACTACTGGTACAATGCCAGTTCACAACATGGCAATTACTGGGATAACTGGGATGGAAACGCATGGGGAACCCCGGATGCATACCGAATTGATGGCACTGCAGGTGCATACGATATGTATCCGCTGGGCACTGTTTATGAGGGCAGTACATGTTCGCAAATCCTCTTTGCCTGTCTTATCGTGATTATTGCAATGGTCGCTGGAAAATTGAGGACAGAAGATGCCACACAGGTTAAATAGAGCGGGGAGTATTCCTTTCACTATGAACCTCAAGGAACACTTCAGCAAAATAGAGAATTTCTATGGCGAGTACATGCTCCAGAACGACTGTGCGGTCGTGTTTTCTGCAGCACTCGATGGTGGATTTCTGTTTGGAAAAGATGCTGAGGTATATCCGTTTGGCAGGCCAGAATCGTTTGATGCCTGTGTATTTGCAATCCGACATAGAAAAAATATTTTCTTTCCAGCAGTGAATGCAGAATTCGTGAAAATCATAAAAAAGCGATTTCCAGGGCTGTCCTGCAGGGAATCAAACTTTTACATTGCCACACCAGAAGGATTTGCAGGTAAAGAAAAAGTGCCAGCCAGACCACTGAGAATTTCTGATGCAAAAACAATTGCCAGATACTGGGGAAATGGGGAAATAAAGTACATTGAATCCCGACTTAAACTGTATCCTGCATACGGAATATTTGATGGAGAACGGCTTGTGGCATGGGTTGGAATTCACACGATGACAGAGAGAATTGCAATAATGGGCTTCCTCCATGTGATGCCAGAATATCGGGGAAGAGGTTATGCTGAGAGCATAAGCACAAAACTTGCACACGAGATTTTTAAGACAGGAAGGATTGCTGGAATACACATCTGGAGTGATAACACCGCTTCAATGCAACTTGCCAGAAAACTCGGCTTTGAGTTTGTTTGTCCCCATTACTGGTTCTGGTATGAAAGGAAGAAATAGAAATTAAAAAAACTCATCCAGTTTGCGATTCATATGTTGAGCAGTTCTTGTAAGAACTTTAATTGTATCACTATTCCAGTAATCCCGACAATCAAAACAGAAACCCTCACGCACATCGCATGGTAGAATCTTCAATCTAGCTCTACATCCCCGACACTCAATTTCTCCTTCGTCTTCATCGGAAAAGATTCTGGCATCAATTTTCAATGTGTTCTCAACCATGCAGAGAAAAGGATATTGAGGTTGTATTAAAAGGTAATGGTATCACACGAGCCAGATTTTATTTTTTCTGCATGATGTATTTCTTTACCCGCCTTGGAAGTTCTACAATTCCGATAATCCTCGTGTAAAAATCAGGCAATAACTTGAACATCACCAGTGTGAGAACAAACAGCGTTGAAAAGCTAATTGTCTTTCCCACATAATTATGACTGAATTCAAATCCAGATACGCCCCCAATCAGTGAGTAGTTATATGCAGTGCAGTATATCACAAGTGCATTCCTGAAAAGGTTTACAATGTATATAACAGGTATTGTGATGCCTATGCAGGTAATTTTTCTTTTCCATGACGCAGATACCGCAAGCACCGCAAATACATCCACCACGGTCGCCTGGATTCCTGTACATGCAAGTACAATGCTCACAACCGTGCTGTTGTTCCACCTTATCTCAGCGTATATCTCTTCAAAATTTGTTCTGAGCCATGGAGAATTGCCCAGGTAGTCCAGCGTACCTGTTGACACATTGTCCATAAAAAATAGATTTGCAATGTATGCGCTGTGTTCTGACACAATCTGGATGAGGAATGCACTGATAATCGGTATACAATCTACGATATAGTACACCACACCCGCACCAAATATCAACTTTGCGAGGAATTCCATGCTCTGATTTTTTTCAAGCGTGCGATATGAGATGTATTCGTTGTATGCTAGAAACGAAAAACCGATTATAGCCATCGATGAAAGAAACATGGGGAGATAGTCGTGAATATAGTAATAGTGTGGCGCATACAATAACCAGTAAAGGCCGAACAGGATGTATGCACAAGCTCTGAAACTGTACCTGTGCTTTGAATTTAAAAAACAACCGAATCCAAAAAGCACGAGCGAAGCAAAAAGCAGGATGTACAGCAGAAGTAGATACATTTATAACTTAATACATACAAGCGTTTCAGTGCTCTTCACACCCTCTATTTTTCGAATTTCGTGCACAATTGTCTGGAGTGCTTCAGTGATATGTTCTGTCTCAATTTTCACAATTATATCGAATGGGCCGGTTATCGCACTTACCTCCTTCACACCTTCCTTTTGAGCGATTTCATGGACTACCTTTGCAATATCACACGCGTCTGTTTCAATCAGCACATATACCTTTTCCATGTACACACCTTATACAATAGAAATTGCGCTGGAAGGACATGCATCAACACATGCACCACATTCAACACATCTGCTCGCATCAACAATTGCATGGGAATTCAGTGAGATTGCATTTTCCGGGCACGCCTCAACACATGTTCCACAACCTGCACATTTTTCTTTATCTACTTTTGCGGGCATATCTCCTCACGATTTAAGAACAATCTCGATATGAACACCATCTGGTACAGGCAATCTCATGAGCAGTCGCAGTGCTCGTTCATCCGCATCCATATCTATCAGACGCTTGTGCACACGCATTTCCCAGCGATCAATTGTGGATGTACCTCTACCGTCTGGACCTTTTCTTACTGGTACAATCAATCTCTTTGTGGGTAGTGGAATAGGTCCTTTCATCGCAACACCAGTTCTCTGGGCAATCTCACGAATTTTTGAGCATACATTGTCCACTTTAGCAGCATCTGAGGAACTCAGTGTAATCCTTGCTTTTTGACTCATAAAAATCACCAAAATATTAAAAAAGTTTGGTAAGGCAATTATGCCTTCTCTACATCAATTACTACACCAGCAGCCACAGTTTGCCCCATATCTCGAACTGCAAACCTTCCGAGTGGCGGGAAGTCCTTCGCTCTCTCGATCACCATGGGCTTTGTGGGCTTTACTTTGATAATCGCCCCATCACCGGTCTTTATGAACTGAACATTGCCACCCTGGACCTGCCCTTCCTTTTCCATTATTGGCTGGCCAGTTCTTGGGTCAAGCAATTTCTGTATCTCTGTGATTGTGCATGCTACCTGGGCGGTGTGGCAGTGGAATACTGGTGTGTAACCTGCAGTTATCACGGTTGGGTGGTTCAGTACCATTATCTGAGCAGTGAAGCTCTTAACCACTGTGGGCGGATTGCTCTCGTGTCCTACGACATCTCCACGCTTTACATCGTTCTTGTTTATACCCCTGACATTGAAACCCACATTATCACCAGGTTCTGCCTGAGGTATCGCTTCATGGTGCATTTCAATGGACTTTACCTCACCGGACACCTTTGCTGGCATGAATATTACCTTGTCTCCGGGTTTCATGACTCCCGTCTCTACCCTGCCAACTGGCACTGTACCAATACCTGTGATTGTATACACATCCTGTACTGGCAATCGCAGGGGCTTATCCTTCAGTTTTGGTGGAACCTCTAGATTATTTAATGTCTGGAGGAAGGTTGGGCCCTTGTACCATGGCATGTTTGGCGAGGGTTTGTTGATGTTATCGTCCTTGAACGCACTGATCGGCACGAACTGGACTTTCTCCATTTTGAATCCAACACTCTTGAGGTACTTTGTCACTTCGTCCTTGATTTCGTTGTATCTCTTCTCGCTGTAATTCACTTCCTGCCTGTCCATCTTGTTTACTGCGACAATCATCTGTGGAACGCCAAGTGTCCTTGCGAGATAAATGTGCTCCTTTGTCTGCTCCTGCACACCTTCTGCTGCACTCACCACAAGAACTGCTGCATCTGCCTGGCTTGTGCCCGTAATCATATTCTTCACAAAGTCCCTGTGTCCTGGTGCATCAATGATTGTGAAGTAATATTTCTCTGTGTCGAATCTCCGGTGTGCGATATCGATGGTAACGCCCCTTTCTCGCTCCTCTTTCAATCTATCCATTACCCATGCAAATTCGAATGTAGCTTTTCCTTTCTTCTCTGCTTCTTCTCTGTACTTCTCGATTTCCTCTGGTCTGATGTATCCTGTGTTCAGCAATAGCCTCCCCACTGTCGTCGACTTTCCATGGTCTACATGACCTATGAACACGATATTCAGGTGTGGTTTTTCTGCCATATTTATAGCCTCCGATTGTTATGCCTTAAATCGTTTACCTATATAATCTTTTTTTTTCACACTTGTTATCAGGTCTTGCATCCCGAATTTTAATGATAAACATTCCAGATTTCCATACACCGATGCTGGGCTTCTGTGAGACACACAAAGTCAGGCAATGATAAACACATCATAAATGTGGATGCCATAAAGCAAGATTTCTTATATTTCATAGATTTCATACACACATGCATGAGTTTTCTGCAATGCAGAGCATCGTTAATACAATTCTTGAAAAGTGTAAAGAGAATCGTGTGGAAAAAGTAGAAAAAATTATACTGGCTATCGGGAAATTGACCTTTCTGGGCAAAGAACAACTCATGTTTGCATTTGAGGTGCTGAGCAAGGGCACTGTACTCGAGAATGCAAATCTTGAAATAGAAGATATAGAGCCAGAGGTTCAGTGTGAGAAATGCGGATATACTGGCAAGATAGAATATGAGGATAACGAACTCTATCATGTCTCACTACCTCTGTTCAGATGTCCGAAATGTGCGGCAAATGTTAGAATCATCCATGGCAAGGAATGTGTAATAAGGAGCATGCGTGTTGAGACGGAGGATGAACCATGATGCAGCTTGACGACGAGAAAATTGCACGCAAAATTGTTGAGAAACTGAAAGAACTGGACATACACATTACAGTAATGCATGTTTGTGGCACACATCAGGATACGCTGGTGAAGCATGGACTCGATGTGCTTTTCAGGAGTGTGGGGATTGATGTGAGGCAGGGGCCTGGCTGTCCAGTGTGCGTGACAACTCCGAAGGAGATTGAGGAGGCACTTGCACTGGCGAGAGCGGGAAAAACTGTTGCAGTGTTTGGAGATATGGCCAGAGTCCCGTCAAAAACTGGCTCACTCCTTAAAGCCCGTGCAGAGGGTGCAGATGTGCGTATCGTGTACAGCATTGATGATGCCGTGAAGATTGCGGAGAAAGGCAGGGAGGTTGTTTTTGTTGGCGTGGGTTTTGAGACCACTGCCCCATCGACTGCTGTTACAATACTCAACACAAAAAACACGAATTTCTCGGTGCTCTCCTGCCACAGAATTGTGCCACCTGCACTCGAAGCATTGATAAGGATGGGTGAGACGAAACTCCAGGGGCTTATTGAACCCGGACATGTGAGCACAATAATTGGAATGAAGCCATACCAGAAACTTGCAAGCGATTTTAAAATTCCGCAGGTGATTGCGGGGTTTGAGCCACTCGACCTGCTCATGGGAGTGTACATGCTGGCAGAGATGATAAAGGAAGGGAGGGTGGAAGTAAAGAACGAGTACACCAGAGTTGTCAGGGCTGAGGGAAACTTGAGGGCACAGAAGGTGATGGCGGAGGTGTTTAAAGCGGTGGATGTGCCCTGGCGTGGTTTTCCAGTGATAGCACAAAGCGGGCTTGAAATTGCAGATAGGTTTGAGGAATTCAATGCGAGAAAGAAGTACGAGGATATACTGGAGGAGGTTGCAGCACAGGAATTCGGTGAGCCACCGGGTTGCAGGTGCGCAGAGCTTCTTCGAGGTCTCTGCGAGCCCAGGGATTGCCCCATGTTTGGCAGGGCATGTACTCCAGAGCATCCAGTAGGCCCATGCATGGTGAGCTTCGAGGGCGGTTGTGCAATCGAGTGGAATTATCGAGGGAGGAGGAAAATCAGTTAGAATTGTTTTGTTTTCCATCTGTGTTTTTCGTGTTTTCTGGTATGCTCTCTTGCTCTGTCGGACGCGTTCCTTCTTGCTCACCCTGTGCCCCCTCTCGCTGTGGCTCCTCCTTTATCACAATCCCTACCTTGCTTGCAATCCACTTTCGGATTTCTTCCTTTTTCGTGCTGGGAATCCCGAAGTAAACCAGGAATTTCCGTGTAGTTGTGAGTGTGTATGTAGCCCCGGATTTTTTCAGATTTATTAATTCTGCATTGCGGAGTTTATCAATGTGCGCATACACGCCGGATCCAACCATCTTTGCAAGCATGCTCTGCTTCACTGGCTGATAGAAGGCAATCAGGGCGAGGGTTTTTATCTCATCTTTTTCAAGTTCTGGCATAGCAACGGGTATTGCCATACCCACATACTCTGCCTTCAACCGCATCACATATCTTGTTCCAGCCTTCCCGATTTCAATGGATGTCTGGGTCTTTTTGTATCGCTGTACGAGTTTCCGCAGTGCCTTTTTTACGCTTTTCTCATCACACGAAAGTTTCTCTGCAATCTCTCGAACGGACAACTCTCTACCAGATGAGAACAGGAGGGCTTCTATTGCAAGCGGCAGTTGGTCTTCATCCATGGTATCAATTATTCAATACTTCTATATATATTTCACCACGGGGCACATGCTCCTGCCAGATTTTTACCCGGTTCATTTTTGCAAGATGCAGGAGCGCAATGAACATACCCACAATCGCCTCTTTCTTTCTGCACCCATCCATGAGCGAGGTAAATGTGAACTTACCCCGATGTCCCGCAATTTTTGGCCAGAGTTCATTTATGTCCTTCTCTATTGATTCTTCATGTACCTTTATCGTGGGCATGCTCTTGAAGCGTTCCACATTTTTCTGTCTGATTTCTTCAATCTGCAATCTGCGCTCCGCCTCAATTCTCGCCTCATCAAATGCGTTCACAAGCTCCATCAGGGTCACAGGCCTGGAACTCGGGTGCAGTGCCAGTGGCTGAATTGGTGGCTCTTCTGAGTTCAGTACAACCGTTGTGTAATCCAGTTCCTCAGGAGTCGTGTATAATGAGAGTGTATCATCAAGCTCTGGAGCACTCTCCACTGGTGCAGGTGGCTCCGCCTTCAGGCGTAATGTCTCGCTCTGGATGTGAAGTACAGACCACGCCATAAATATGATTTTTCCTGCGGTAATAAAATCCAGGTCTTCACTTGCATTTATCTTCTCATGATACATCTTTGCAAATTCCACAAGGTCGATGTTCCAGGGGTCAAGTTCGCGTTCAAGGACAAGTTCGAATACAGCCACGAGTGCCCTTTCAAACGGGTTCTGTATTGAAACATATGCACCTGCACCAATCTTGTTCACAAGTTCCATGTAACGGTCGATTCTTCTGTTTTCTGTCTCACCGATTATGGACTTGTAGAACACCAGATGGTCAAGTACATTCTTGAGGGTTTCTGGCTCAAACAGTTTCTTTTCGTTCGGAACAGCAAGCCCCATATTTTCTTTAGCAGTTTCACATACTGTAGATGTGTTCATTTACACCACCCCTTCTGACTCTATTTTTTGTTTTTCATCCACCATATCCTTTATCTGGTCGAGTTCAAGCGAAACGACCTTCGATGTGCCGTTTGGCTCAAGTGTAACACCATAAAGTCGGTCTGCATACTGTAGTGTGACTTTCCTGAGCGAAATCATGATGAACTGTGCCTTCGCAGAATTTTTCTTTATCACCCTTCCCACAATCTCCGCATTCACCCCATCGAGAAACATATCCACTTCGTCAAGGAAATAGAATGGACTTGGATCATACTGTTGAATTGCAAATATAAATGCAAGCCCGGTGAGGCTCTTTTCACCACCAGAGAGTGATTCCAGGCGTGTAACCTTCTTGTTTCTTGGCTTTGCCTTAATATGCAAACCGCCATCAAATGGGTTGTCTGGATTCTCAAGAATGAGTTCTGCCTCACCACCTTCTGATAGTTCTGCATAGATGCGCTTGAAATTCTCGTTGATTGCATTGTACACCTTGTAGAAGCCCGTCTTTTTCTTTTCGGTTATTTCTTTTACCAGCGAAATGAGATTGTGCTTCTCATCCTCGAGACGCTCGTACTCCTTCTTCAGCTCCTCAATCCTGTTTCTCAGTGCATCGTAATCTTCAAGCGCCTTCATATTCACTGCACCGAGTGCATTTATTGCGGATTCGCACTCACTGATTGTGCGCTTCAACTCCTCGTTAGATGGTAGTTTATCTGGAATTTTTACATTGTATGTGCTGAGTTCGATGTTTATCTCTGCCAGTCCCTCCTCTACCGAACGCAATTTTGTTGTCTGGCTTATTATAAGGTCGTTTTTCGAAAGAATCTTTGTGTCGATCTTGTCAATCTCAGCATTCTTTTCGTTGATTGTTCTGAATATCTCATCACGCTGCTCTTGCAGGTGGACTAACTCCTTGTTGAGTGTTTCCTCGACTTTTATCAGGGTTGCCAGTTTCTGCTCGCCCTCCTCTGCATCCTTACCTAACTTCTCAATCTCGCCAGTGCTCTTCTCAATCTGCTCGGCAAGTGACTTCTGTTTTTCTTTCTGTTCCAGTATTCTTTCAGCGTAGAGTTTGGCATTGGTTTCAAGTGAAGAGATTTTTGCTTCGAGTTCGGATTTAACCGTAATTTGCTGCTGGTGTTCCGCCCTCAGTTTTTTAAGTTCCTCACTCAAGTTTCTGGGTGTGAGCTCAAGAATTCTTGTGTTAATCTCCTCCTTGCGGGCTCGTAAGTTATCCAGCTCCTTCTGAATGTCCTGACAAATCTTTGAATACCTGTCCAGATTCTTCAGTTCTGCATCTTTTGCCTTGTTTAACTTCGCCAGCTGTTCTTTTGCCTCTGCAAGATGCTTTTCAGCTTCCTTCTTTCTTACAATGTAGGTTTCGTAGGAGAGTGTGAGCGTACTCTCCTTTGTGTTTCTCTCGCGAATCTCATCTTCAATCTTTTTAAGTGCCTCCCGTGCATTTTTCAGGGTTTCACTTATGGTTTTTGCCTCTTCAATCTTTGAGGCGAGCATCTTACCGAGTCGGTCGAGTTCCTGCATTGCACTTGCACCAAACTTCTCCTTGTCCTGGACAAATCCGCCCACCATTGCACCACTTGCCTCGATTAGTTCACCTGCCAGTGTAACTAAACGCACGCCACCCATCACCGCTCTCGCAGAATCCAGGTCCTTCATAACCAGTGTATCTCCAAATACATATGAAAACGCATTTGTGTATTTCTTATCAAATTCCAGCAAATCAATTGCAAAGCCAAGGCAATTCCTGTCTTTTGATACAATCACTGCCTTTCCTCTGGGTCTATTTTCAAGTATCTTGTTCAGCGGGAGGAATATTGCTCTCCCTGCCTTCTTCTGTTTGAGGTATTCAATACATTGCGCAGCCACGCTATCATCATCCACCACAATTGCATTCATGCGCTGTCCTGCAGCTACACCAAGGGCAGTACTGTACTTTTCATCAAATTTTGCAAGCTGGGAAATCGTACCATGAATCCCCTGGATAATATTTCTATTTCTGGCGTCAAGTATGGTATTAACTGCATCCCCTGCGGTTTCTGCACCCATCCTGGCATCGATTTGTGCCTTCAGATTGTTGTATGTGCGTGTGAGTTCCCTGATGCTGTCCTCGCACTTCTCGAGCTCTGTTTCGAGCTTTGCAATCTCACCCCGCTTTTTGTGGAACTCCGCAGTAAGTTCCTGAATTCCTTTTTCAGAACTTTTTTTATTTGCAGTCAATTCCTTCAGTCCAAATTCCGCATCTTTTAACTCAAATTCTCTCGTTCGGATTTCTTCCTCTGCCTTACTTATCTGCATCTCAATGGTCTCTACAAGGTTCTTGCACTTACCCAGATCAACTTCTGATTGCTTTGCTTCTTCGAGCTTTTTCTCAATTGCTGTGTTTACATTTATGAGTTCACGCTGACAACTTGCAATTTCAGTGTCTGATTTTGAAATTGTGCTTTCCAGTTCCTTGATTTTACCCTCAAGTGCAGTATTCTTCTCTTTTGCCTCTGCCAGTGCATCTCTCGCATTCTTCAGGTTTTCTTCAATGTTTGCCTTTGCCTTTTCCAGTTTCTGAATCTCCTTTTCTGTTGCATTTTTTGTTCCCTTCAGCATGTTCACATTTTCTTTCAATTCACCTATTCTGTCCCGTGCCTTTGCAATTGCCAGACGAATACTATCAATTTCATTTTTCAGTTTTTTAACCTGTTCTCCACCCCGCGCAATGATTTCCTTCTCTACATCCTCCTTTTTCCGGGTGAGCGCTTTTATTTCATCACCGAGTGTGGTCTTCTGAGCTTTAAGTGATTCAATCTCCTTGTTCTGTGTCTCGATGAGATTTTTTATGCTTGAAATCTCCGCCTCTAAACTATCTTTTTTCTTTCGTGCCAGAGATGCTTTTGCAGTGTCCAGCTGATTTTTCAACTCAATATATTTCAACGCAACATCACGGTCCTTTTCCAGCGTGCCCAGCTGGTTCTTAAGTTCTTCGAGAATTAAATTTGTTTTCGCAAGGTTGTCTTCCACATACGCCCTCTTTTCCTCCGCCTTTTTTATGTCTTCATCAAATTTAGTGATGCCAGCAATTCCATCTATAATTTTCCTTATATCCACTGGCGTCATTTTTTCCACAATGCTGGTTATATCTCCCTGTCGTACAATGTTATAACTGTCTGCAGAGATTCTGGCATTTGCGAGCAATTCTTCAAACTCTGCTAGTGTGGACTTTTTTTCATTTACATAGAAATAGCTATTGTATCCAGTCGGGTCTGAGGGCGAAATCTTTACCACTCTTGTGAGTTTTACCTCGTCTGCGTCTATGGGAATTGTGCGGTCAGTGTTGTCAAATACCAGTGAGCACTCGCATTCCTTTGCTGGCTTTCCCTCCTTGCCCCCGTTGAAAATCAGGTCCGTCAGTTTACCTGCACGAATTACACGAGAACTCTTTGGTCCCAGCACGAAAAGCACCGCATCAGAAATGTTGGATTTACCACTTCCATTTGGTCCAGTAACTGCAGTAAAACCTCGCCCAAAACTAATTATTACGGGTTTCATGAATGTTTTGAAATTTTTCATGTGGATTTCCTTCAGGTACATGATTTCCTCCTTCTGGCTCATTTTTTATTTTTTGCTTACTTTTGTCATATTCCATCCCACATTGTGTCCGACATCAGTCAGTCAATTTAAATATATGGGCATACTATTATATATATTTTTCTCCCATATTTAAATATTCATGCCATTTTATTATTTGCGATTTTATACCTTGCAGTACCGTGCACACTGCTGGTCACACTACTGGTAATACAATCTAGGATATAAATCTTAGTGTGCACATGTACACTGTAGACCTGCACGCCAACAGATTTTTATAATTGCTTTGAATTGCTGGTTTAGGTGTGAATATGCGAATTATCATGTTAGGTGCGCCAGGTGCAGGAAAGGGAACACAGGCACAGAAGCTCGCACAGCACTTATCAATACCACAGATATCCACAGGAGACATGCTACGCCAGGCGGTCAGTGAGGGAACTCCGCTTGGTATTGAAGCAAAAAGATACATGGATGCTGGAAAGCTTGTGCCCGACGATGTGGTAATCGGAATCGTAGCTGAGCGAATAAAAAAGCCAGATTGTGTGCGTGGCTTTATTCTTGATGGTTTTCCCAGAACCATTGAGCAGGCGAAGGCACTGGATAGCATCGCAAAAATTGACTGGGTAATAAACATAGATGTACCAGAGGACATACTTGTAGAGCGTATCACGGGCAGGCGCTCATGCAAAAAATGTGGTGCGGTATACCATGTGAAATACAATCCTCCAGCGAAGGAAGGCATATGCAATGTGTGCGGCGAAAAACTTTACCAGCGTGAGGATGACCGTGAAGACACCGTGAGAAAAAGGGTTGAGACATACAACAAGCAGACAAAGGTGTTAATCGATTACTATGCTCGCAGCGGGAATTTATTGAATATTGATGGCAACCGGGAAATTGATGCGATATTTGGCGACATTCTTGCAAAACTCGGGCGGGCGTCCAGATGCCAATAAGAGCGGTAATTTTTGATTGCGATGGGACATTGCTGGACAGTTCCAGAACAATCAGAAGATGCCTGAACGAGACCGTGAGGGCTTTTGGATATCAGGAATTTACAGATGAGGAGTTTCGAACATTTTACGGGCATACGCTTCAAGAAATTCTGCATAAACGCGCAGAAAAAATTGATGAAATGGTGAATTACTATCGAAATCTCATGCTTTCCACATTCAAGCAGGATACACGCATTTTTCCGCACACACTTCCTGTGCTCAACTACCTCCGTGCGAACAACATACCTCTGGCAGTGCTCACCATGCGCAGTGCAGAAATCACGAGGAACATATTAACGCATTTCGGAATTATAAGTTATTTTCAGGTTGTATACGGGTGCGATAACACCACACATCCTAAACCCTCGCCCGAAGCGGTAATTGAGTTTTCAAACCTCATAAACATTCCAATCTGGCAAATTGCGATTGCGGGAGATACAAAATTTGACATGCTCACTGCGAAAAATGCGGGAGCAATTGCGATTGGTGTGCTCTGGGGCTCTGGAAAAATGGAGGAGTTACTTGAGGCGGGTGCGGATTATCTTGTTGCGAACAGCGAGGCATTTATTGAAGTAATGCGGCATGAGAACACTGAGGAAAAGCCCACAATCCAGATTTAAAGAAAACGCACAGTACCGCTTTTACTGCACATCTCAATTATCTTTTTTGCCCATTTAAGCTTTTTAAGTTTTGTCTTTGCATTTGCTGGTGCTTCCGCAGATACATCCTCAAAGTCGAAATTCAAGAGCAGAATCTCCTGCGCATCGAGATGCACAGCAAGGCATACTGCACGGTCGCCATCTGTAAAACCACCGAAATTTATGAGCCGTGTGAAGGGTGTAGATTGCGTTGAACCCAGGACCTTGCCTTTGAATTTCGGAACATATGTTTCAAGGGCAGGGATATTATCACCATGGGCATGGATTATGGCAATGCTTCCCCTGCGATTTGCAGTGAGCAATGCCCTCATGTCACCATCCAGGTCTGTAGTAATTATTGCAGGTAGAATTCCGTGTTCAAGCATTTTTGCAGTTGCACCGTCTGCAGCAATGTACACATCAGCATCCGGGATTTTATCAATTTTCCGGGGTGCATTGCCCACAACACACACAATTTTTCCACTTATGATTTCCTTCAATTCTTTTACGCTTGCAAGTTTCTTCCGGGCAAGGAGATTGAAGAGAACAACGGATGCAACTTCATCTTCCTGTCTCGAAAAACCAAAATCAGCAAGTATCTGGAGATAGAGCGGTTCCCATTCATCAAATTGCATTAGAATTACCTTGTCACAATTTTGAAACCCTCGCCGTCAACAAGCAGTGGGAAGTAGTCCGTGGGATGCTTTACCTCTCTCATTTTTACAATACTGATAAATCTCCCGACCGTCTTTCCAATGCGTTCGAGGTCGAGGTGAATTATGCCGTCTGCGAGAAATGGCTCAACACCGTATTTACCAAAGTGCAGGCGCTCCGGGCTCATCTCAGAGATAATGAGTGATGTGACCTTCATGCTCCTGAGTTTCTCAAAGAAAAAGAAAAGCGCACTTCTCGGGTTTTCCATGGTTGAGAGCGTGTACAGCGCATCAAGTGAGTCGAAACCCAGTATGTCATACTCAATGAACTCGCGGTAGTTTACCAGTTGCTTCTGGACAGAATCAAACCAGTTAATTGAGGTTTCGCCAGATTCCTCAAGTTCCTTCCTTAGCCACGCAATGTCAAGAATTGCAATTTCATCCTTAAATTTATCCGGGTCTAATCCCAGCTTCTTCATCTGTCTCACAAGGCTCTCCCTGCTCTGCTCGAGTGTAAGATAGAGTGCCTTGCCTCTCTTTTCACGCACATAGTTGTACATGATATTGAATGTGAACGAGGATTTCATACTACCAGCAGGACCGCATATCAGCACAATGTGTCCTTTTGGAATCCCACCCTCTATGCGTTCATCCAGTCCTTTTACATATGTATGCACATATCCATCCATCATTTCATCACCATCTGCATGTGGTATAATTCAGAACTATGATTTATATTTTTCTTATCCCTCGCCCTCAATTGTCTCACCACACTCAATTTTCTTTCCTGGGTAGTGCTCCTTTCGCACATTGGGAAAAATAAGCACATTCTTGCCAATCTCCATATCTTCAGGCACGAATGCACCCTTGCCCACTACCGTAATTCCAGTATTCAGATAATCACCGTATTTTTTGTTTACCGTACTTTCTGTGCCAGCTCCGATATGCGTATCCTTCCCCACAACCACATTTTTATCCAGAATCACACGTTCGAGCACACAATTCTCCCCGATCACGCAGTCGTGCATAATTACTGCATCATGCACAAATGCACCCTTGCCAACCACAACACCAGGTGAAAGCACCGAGTGCACAACTTTTCCTTCAATTCTGCATCCCGGTGAAATGACACTGTTTATGACACTTCCGTGTGCACCCACATATGCTGGCTCTCTATCTCCGCGCCTCTGCTCCAGAAGGTTCGTGCGCAGATTCCAGTTCTGCAAATCCAGCCCCGAATTTGAATCGAGAATATCCATGTTTGCTTCCCAGTATGACTGGATTGTACCAACATCACGCCAGTAACCCTCAAACGGATACGCATAGACCCTGTAATTTTTAATCATCCATCCGATAATGTCCTTTCCAAAATCCACACCCAATTTTTTCTTGAGGACCTTTTCCAGTACATCCATATTAAAAACATAAATTCCCATCGAGGCAATATTGCTCTTTGGCTGTTTTGGTTTTTCCTCCCATTCCACAATTCTCCTATCGTCATCCAGAATTGCAATTCCGAACCTATGGGCTTCACTCAGGGGTACTAACATCGTGGCAATTGTGAGGTCCGCATTTTTCTCTTTGTGATAATTTATGAGCGAAGCATAGTCCATGCGGTAGATGTGGTCACCAGAAAGGATGAGTACGCGTTCAGGCGCAAAATCCCTTATAAAATCAAGATTCTGGTAAATTGCGTCTGCAGTTCCTCTGTACCAGTCAAATTCTTTCTCACCAGTTCTCGGCGGCAAAATTTTGGCAATTTTATTGCGTCCGATGTAATCCCATGCAGCACCTGTGCCTATGTGGTCCATTAACGAAAGTGGCTTATACTGTGTGAGAATACCTAAAACCCTTACACCAGAGTTGCAAGCATTGCTCAGAGTAAAATCGATAATGCGGTACATGCCCCCAAAAGGCACCGCAGGTTTTGCCCTCTTCTTTGCAAGTATGCTCAATCTGGAACCAACTCCACCAGCAAGGAGCATCCCCACAGTTTTTCTCATATTTCTTCACCTCCAACAGTAGTGCCTGGTGCAATGTTTTTCTCCTTGAATGCGTTTTCCCTGGTAAATGGCCAGACCACACATCCCGCACCGATTCGGATTGTATCTGGAATTACAACATCCTTGCCGATGCATGTGATTTTTTTCTCACCAATGACAGAATTCTTGCCAATCCGCACATTTTCATCGATGATTGCATTTTCAATCACCGTGCCTTCTCCAATGATACAGTCACTCATCACGATGGAGTCCTTCACAAGTGCACCCTTTTCCACAACCACATTATAACCCAGGACGCTGTGCGACACCTTTCCCCTTATGACGCAACCCCTTCCCAGCAGTGCATCCTCAACATCTGCGGTGGAAGCAAACATGCTGGGCGGCAGGTCATGATTGTACCTTCCATAGATGTTCGTTTTTACACCCCAGCTTGCAAGATTTATCTTTGGTTCTTCACCCAGCAAATCCATGTTCGTAGCAAAGTACTCCTCTATTGTTTTCGTGTAACCCCAGTATCCGTTAAATTTGTATCCATATACCTTTGCGTTTTCTTTCATCAGTGCAGGGATTATATCCCTGCCAAATTCGTGTGATTTTTCCCTTGCATTTTTCTTTAATGCCTGGATGAGTACATCTGTTTTGAAAACATAGATTGTGAGTGATGCCCACTCATATTTTGTTTTTTCTGGCTTTTCCTGATAATCGGCCAGAGCACCGTCGCTTCCGATATCCGCCATTCCAAATCTGTAACCTTCTTTTGAGGGCACTTTTACAAAACCAATCGTGAGTTCTGCATTTTTTTCTATGTGAAAATTAATGATGTCGTTATAATCCATGTTGTATATGTGGTCTCCCGAGATTATGAGCACATAATCTGGGCTGTGTTCATTGATAAACGAGAGATTTTGGTAGACCGCATCTGCGGTGCCTCTGTACCAGTCACTTGCTCTCACACCCTTATACGGAGGAAGCATCTTTATGCCCTTGCCCCTGCCAGCAATATCCCAGTGTATGCCAGAACCAATATGGGCAATCAATTCGGATGGATTGTACTGGGAGAGAATTCCTACGATATCAATACCAGAATGTGAAAGATTGCTCAGAGGGAAATCAATTATTCGATACATTCCACCAAAAGGAACCGCTGACTTTGGTCGTGTAAGTGTAAACACACCAAGTTCATCCACTCTTCCGCCAGCGAGCACCAATGTTATCAATTTCATGCAGGGTAATCTGTTTGGGGATAAATAAACTTTTCATCTGTTGTATTAGATTTCTCGCTCACCTGCGGGATTTCGTCTGGTAAAGCAGTTTTTCAGGTTGTACAAAATGTCCCACCAGGTAATTATCCCGATTATTTTTTCTCCGTCTTTTACGAGAACGAGTTCCTCCTCCATTATTGCTTCCAGTAGTTCTGGGAGACGCTCATTTATAGATACGGCCTTTATATTTTCAATCCCCTTTTTCTTTATCAGCTGTCCAATGCTTAATTTTGAGATTTTTTGTGCATCTTCAAACATGCGTGCCAGTAATTTCCTTGAAATCTTGCCTATGTACACACCATGTTCATCGGTTACTGGAATTACTGAATAATCTTCATTTATCATGTGCACAATTGCGTCGCCTACCGTATTTGTAAGCTGGACGCCCGATACCTGTGGATTTACCATCTGGCTGATGCTCAAGTACGCTCGTAGTTTCTCCCGTTGTATTTCTTCGAGGGCATTCCAGACCTTTCGTATATTTTCGTATGATGGCTCGTTTATCGTTCCATTGAGTATCCTGCACACCGTGGGCCTGCTGACACCTGATTTTCTTGAGAGTTCAGCGATGCTTACACCGAGAAGGTCAGTCCAATCATGCAAGAACTTAAAGGCATCTTTTATGTTCATTAATGGCATGAATTACAGTAAATCCGCTGTCAATATAAATGTTTAGCTAAACAATACAATTTTTATTTAAAATTTCATATATGAAAAGCAGAACCCTTTTTCAGGTTCGCTAACGCTCACCCGAAAAAGCGTTCACGGAAAACCTTTTCAGGGAAGCCTTTTCAGGAGGCTTCGCCTCCCGAAAAGCCTTCAGGGAAAAACATCCACGGGGTTAGGGAGGGGCAGAGCCCATCCCCCGAAAAGCTTTTATGGAAAAGAGTGAATAAAATTCTGAACAGGATTGTGTTTTCGGGGTGTGCGTGGGCGAAGCCCTGGGGGTTGGAAGGGGGCTATGCCCCATCCTGGCGAAGTCACGGGGGTTAGGGAGGGGGTGTCCCCATCCTGGCATATCCCTTGGTGGGTACCGTAGGGCGATAGCCCCGAGCGAATAGCCCAGGGGGTTACCGTAAGGGGGGCGTTTTAGCCCCCCTCGGGCGGAGCCCCATCTCGCCGAAAAAGCATGCACGGAAAAAAAGCAAATAATTTACCTGAGCGGGGTGTTGCTGATACTGCCAGTCATGAAATAGCTCAATACAGCTCGATACTATGGATATGTTTATATATTAACATTACATTATCGGTAAGGCAACTGGTGAAACTGATGGCAGATGAAAATTTTGACGAATATCTCGCCAAACTCGAGGAACTCGGGCTTTCGCCATACGAGGCAAAGGCATACCTCGGGCTCATAAGAGGCGGAGAAATAACTGCTATCCAGGTTTCTGAAATTTCTGGTGTTCCTAAGACAAGGGTATACGATGTACTTATGACACTTGAAAGAAAGGGCTTTTGTCAGTCACATCCTGGTAAAGTAACGAAGTACCTTGCAATTTCTCCTGAGATTGCTTTAAAAGGTTACCTTGAAACAATGAAGCAACAACTAACTGAGACCATTAACCGAAGAGTTAGCACCGCAAATTTCTTGATGGAAAAACTGAAAGATATAGGTGGCCAGTATGTGCGTGATACCCCTGCAGCAGAGTATGTATGGGTACTCAAAGACCCAAATGCAATTGCTGCCAGTTATGCAGATACTGCTCGTGCTGCAGTTTCTGAAATAATAACACTTGAGAAGGCACCCTATGCTCCATCCGAAGTTCAGTATTTTGCTACATTTGAAGCACTCGAAAAAGGAGTGAAGGTTCGTTCGATTTATCAGTCAGACCCAGAATCTCTTAATCCAAAAATAATTCAGCTGGTAAAAATTCTTCATAGAAAGGGTGGCGACATACGATTCATTGAAAATGTTCCGAGTAAATTTGCACTGTTCGACGAGAAAGAGGTCTGGCTTGCGCTCGAAGACCCGCTCAGTTTCAGACATGATTTTGTAGCCCTTGTTATAAAACACCTTGGTGCAGTGCGTCCATTCAAAGAGTTATTTGAAAGATTATACGCAGACGCAATACCATATGAACAAATGGAAAAGCTCTTTTAGGTGCGGATTGCTCACAAATCGCGGGTTATCTAGTTATCCCAGCACATGAAGGAAACGCGTGGAGTGGTGCTCTGCTGAGTGCTCGTTGGTTGCAATATGCGTAAAATCAAAAGGTTAATATATTGCCAACATTATTACTGCACTATCTGTCAGATGGGTGGAAACCATGATAAAAGGAAGCATCTGTGCAATCATCGTGATGGGCATAATTTTGGGGCAGATAGCGCTGCTTGCTGTTGACGGAGAAATGTCCCGAAATCAGATAAATCAGAATACCGTGGTATATAAAGACCATGAAATATACACTTCCCAACCAAAAATTCCAATCAATTTCAGCATGTCCATTGAAGAATTTGCTGGAGCGTACATAAAAGACAACATCTCTGCTCGAATGGATGATGAGTCGTATCTCACGATTACGGTAAAAGATAATGGATTTTTGCAGATAAATGCAAGCAGCTCTCTGGATTTGAGAAATAATGTCACGATGACACTGGAAGGAAACTCGACACTCATTCTTAATGGAGGAACACTGAATGTCTCTGAGAATGCTACACTGTTTATAAAGGAAAATGCAAAGATTGTTGTGAACGATTCAGGGCAACTCACGATATATGGCACATATAATATCTCCTGTAACACCATACAAATCAGGAATGCGCAATTGTCTGGACTTTATGTTGAAAAGGTAGATTTGATGAGAATTCAATCTGCAGAGATCAGTGGTTTTAGAATATCCTCGTGCAATGACCTGAGTGCGGAGGATAGTTCCATACAGGACACGGAGATTACGAATTTGGGTAAGCTTTATGCATCTAATACTCCTTCTGCCTCCGAAAAAACGGTGGGGGGAATGTTGATCAGGAATGTGAACAATATTTCTTTGCAAGATATGAATATGGAAACAGTAACGATAGATAACTGCGAGAATTTCACTGCAATGTCACTCACTTTCGCAAAACTTTCGCATGTAACTATATCACATCTCAAGAATCTTTCTATATCTGGCTATAATGTTAGCAATCTAACGGTTCATGCAAATACAGTTTCGCTCACAGGTTCAAAGATTCGTGGAAACGATGGGGAAATAAACTCCCTCACAGAAGCCCAGAGATTCTATGCCGTGGAGTGCATTTTTGAACGGGGATTAAACTTCTGGGACGATGCAAATGTCACGATAGTCAATAACACAATTCCATTTATAAAAGCGATGGGAAACTCAACAGTCCAGATATACGGTTGGGCACCTTCTAAAGAAGTAGCAAAGGATAAATTTGAGGCACCAAATATAATCGTGAGAGAAAATGCAAGCGTAACAATTTATAGGTGGCTTGTAGTATCTGTTGTAAGTAAAAACGAAACGCCAGTAGTCGGTGCAACAGTCACTGTAATCGATTCATCAGGTAAGGTTGAAGTAGCAAGGGGTGTAACAAATAACTCTGGTGCGGTCGTATTTGCGATGTATTCAGAAAAAATTACAGCACTCAACGACTCGAACAATGATATATTTCAGGGATGGTATACCGTCAAAGTGAGTTATGAAGACCTGCATTCAACACCAGAAACGCACTCTGCAATCATGAACGATTCGATAGAAGTAAAGTTCGTTATGGAATACATAGAGAGTCCACCTGGTGATAATATGGTTTTAATCATAGGGATTCTTATCGTAACAATAATTGTGCTTCTGCTTGCATATTACTTCTTCTACATGACAAAACGCGAGACGACAGAACCACGCGACTTTGAGAAAGAGAAGAAGAAAAAGGAAGAATGGAGAACCGATGAAAAACCCAGGTTCAAGGAGCCACCAAAAGAGTGGAAGGAAAAAGAAAAACCGTGATTTAATGGGTGTCACATCGGGAAAGATTGCTCTCCTTTCCTTCATTACTGGCTTTATTTTCATAATGTGTTCTTTAGAGGTGGGACTCTCTGCAGTCAAATATCAATCCCCAATTGAAGCGTGGAAGAATGATAGCAAGGAATATGGTTTAGCGGTAAGCACGCATACTGTTCTTATTGTGGTAGATGGACTGCGATACGACGCCTCAACGAAAGTGGAGTACTTTAACACCCTCCGTAACAACGGCGCCCATTTTATATCCTGGACAGGTATACCTTCGCTTTCATATCCCGGATGGAGTGCAATTATTAGCGGGGCAAAACCAGAAGTTTCTGGGAAACTTCTCAATTGGAACTCCTCTAAGCTTACAATTGAAACAATTTTCAGCACTGCGAATGACCTTGGAATTTCAACCGCGGTTGTAGGTACGCCAGAATGGTGGTATCTTATCGGCGATGACATTCAGGGTGGAGTTCCCATAGAACCCTCTGGAGATTGCATAGTTTCAGATATGGAAATAAGAAATGCATCATTAAAATTGGTAGAAAATTTGCCAGGTCTTACACTCATCCACTTTTTAAGTGTGGATGCTGCAGGACATGAATATGGTGGAAAATCAACCGCATATGAAATGCGAGCGAATGAAATAGGAAGATACATTCAAGATATTGCGGAGAAATTGGACTGGAATACAACAACTCTAATTGTTACATCAGACCATGGACATCTAGACAGCGGAGGACATGGTGGTGACGAGATTGATGCAAGAAAGTCGTTTGTAATCTTCTATGGAAATGGCATAAAAAAAGCGTATGGTGAAATAAACCAGATAGATATTTGCCCTACGATTGCAAACATCCTCGGGATTAAAATTCCTTCATGTGCACAGGGCAGAATAATTTTTGAGTGCATCAATCAAAGTGAGGAAAATAAAGCAATTTATTCCTATCTCCTTCTGAAACAGAGATACCTGTTTGGAAATGAATATCTGTCTGCACTGGGCATGGACATGAAGCTTGATGAAAGTTATATCCAGAACGCATACAATGCACTTCTTACAGGTTCTGTAAATGAAACAATCGAAATATCGCAAACAGGTCTTGAGATATATGATAAAAACATTGCAGATGCTCGAAATAGCAGGATATACGGCGAGAGGTTGAATATCGCTTTCTACTGGCTACTTTCTCTCGTTGTAAGCGTATTCTTTGTAGTGCTTCTATTGCGCACCGCAAATGTAAGATATAAAAAGATAATAAGAAGTGCAGCACTTACAATAATTCTTATAGCTTTTTATTATTGTGCATTCTTTCTCTTAGGACTAAGATTTTCTTTTTCGGTTTTTAACGAGGTTCAAGATGTTCTAAAAGCAATATTTATTACATATTTCGTACCAGGAATACTAACAATTGTTGCTGGCGGGGTCTATATAATGTGGCTCGCTCGTGTGGATAAAACAAAAGATTATGCAGGAACTGCGTGTGTCTGTTATGGGACGATTTTGATCTCATTCATTGTTGTAATCGGCTGGTATGCAATCTGCTATGGATTTTTGTTTAAAGATTTTGTAACCAACATAAATTGCTTTATGGTTGCATTTCTTTCAAGTTTAATGGCGAGTGGCGCTTTGATGTACCTGGGAATCACAATATTCCTCATTAAGTCATATGTAGAATACAAAGAAAAACATCATTCTGAGCAGTGGGCCATGCTGGCATTGTAAAATTAAAACAAAATTTTCATGCGTGTATTTTCTTCTCGCTCAATTTAGCACTCATCGAAAGTCAAAACACTAACGCACGCACTGAACAAGTTCTCGAAGTCCGACGATTAATCTTCTTATTCCCTCTCTACCTCGTTCCATGCCTACATTTCCATACGAGATTCTGAAACCAGGAACATTGTCACCAAATACTGATGAGGGTATCACGATAACACCATATTTTTCAATTAATTTTAAGGACAATCGCCAGTCATTTATACGCTTATCTGGCAGATGCACATAGATATAGAATGCTCCGTTTGCTGTGGATATTTGAACATTGAGCTTACCCAGCTCCTCAATGAACATTTTTCGCACATCGTCCAGTTTTTTAAGAAACTGCCCGGGATATGCTTCTCCAATCCTGATTGCCGCCTCTGCAGCATATTGAGAAGGCACCGGTGGGCAGATTCCAATGGTGTCCTGAATTTTCAAAATATCAGAATAGAGATGCTCTGGGAATACCATATAACCAATTCTGTACCCTGCCATTCCAAACGATTTTGAAAACGAAAACAATGAGATTGTACTTCCGTGCTCAAGAGATGCAGGACTCAAATGACTTGCACCAGCGAACAGAAAGTGCTCATATGCTTCGTCAGATATGTGATATATTCCCGCTTCTGCGCATATTCTGTTTATTTCTGTGATTATATCTGGTGGGTATGCTACACCCGTCGGATTATTCGGGGAAACAGTTACAATCGCTCGTGTTTTCCTCGTAATTTTTTTTCTTAATTCATTAATATCTGGAATAAAATCAGCATCTACATTTGCAATCACAGCTTTGCAATCTACTAGTTGTACTGCCATAAGATGATTGAAGTAATAGGGTGCAATGAGTATAATTTCATCGCCAGGTTTTGTAATGGAAAGTATTGCATTCATAAATGCCTGGTTTCCACCAGCAGTCACAATTATATTCTTTTTTGGATTGCATTTGATTCCATTTTCTCGCAACAGTTTCTCACAGATGGCATTTCTCAAGCTTTCAATTCCCGCATCTTCGGTATATCTATAACTCTCGTGAATGTGCTCTATCTGGGCGTTTACCGCTTCATCTGGAGGTAAAAAAAATGGCATACCCTGCCCCAGTGAGATTGTATCTTTTGAGATTTTTGCCTGGGACAATAACTCCTGTATTGGTGCATTCATTATCCTTGCAGTTCTACTTGAACTTCTGGGCATATGTCTCAATCTATCACAAGCTCAAATCTTCCCTTATCAAATATAAGTGGAAAGTATCCTCTTCTGTGATTTGTTTTTCGCATCTTTGCAATTCCCAAGAACAGATATACATTCTTGTCGTCCCGCTTCATGTCCATATGGATTATTCCATCAGCCAGAAAATCTTCACCATACTCAAATGTAGATTGACTTTCTTCATGTACAACAAATGTAGTGCACTTCATGTCCCGCAGCCACTCAAAAAAGTAGAACAATTCTTCTCTTGGGTCCTTGAATTTTGCAAGCATTTCAAGTACTGGCAATGAGTCAATCACGAGTAAATCGAAATTAAAGTTTTTCTTCAGATTCATGATGTCCACACGGAACAGCTCAATCCATGCCTGATACCCAATCTGGGGCATGTACTTTCTTAATAATCCAATATCCAGGATGTTCATATCAGAGTGTCCTTCTGGTGCCTTGAATCCAAGCTCTTCCATGTTTGCGGTCAAGCTACTCCCGCTCTGTTCCAGGCACACATACAGTGCTTTCTTTCCCTCTTTTTCTACATTATTGTATAGAATCGAGTAGGCAATTGAAGATTTCATACTGCCTGGCTTGCCATATATTATTACAACATTTCCTTCTGGGATTCCACCATCCATAATTGTATCTAGGTTCCCCACATAGGTTTTTATCTTACCGCACATACTATCAAGGGGGTATATCATTCGATTTTAATAATCTTTTGGGTCTCATTCTTTTCCAAATGTAGAACCAATTGTTTTCGCCATGTTCCGCTGGACTTCTTTTGAATGCGTTTGCTCCAGACATCCATGCCACCTTTCTAACTTTTATGCGGCATCTAACACTCCAAGTGTCATCCCAGCATTTCCATCACTTTTTTTCTTCCAAATAAAAGTAATCCCAGACCTGTAAGCATAATGCCTCCGAGCATAAAGAGATGTACAATATCGATAAAAATTAGAATTGCGGAGACCGTTAGCATAGAGATTATGCTGAACAGTTGAAATACTGCATTCATCACGGAAAGTACTCTTCCTCTTGCCCTGTCTGCGATTGTACGCTGCACTATTGCGCTGGGAGGTGTATTTATAAATACCATTAGAAAACCTACAAAAAATAAACCGACGAACACGAGATACAGGTAAGGGAAGACGGCTAGCAGTGCAATCAATATACCAGACATCGTACCACACAAGAGAATGCTCGCATTCTTGAGTTTGGAACTAATTGCTGAAAGAAATATGCCACCAATTACCGCACCGAATCCAAATATGGTCTCCAGGTATCCGACCCAGCGAATATCCAGTTTTAGTACATCTCGTATAAACATCAGGTAGAGCACATTTACCGCACCTGCAAACAGCATTATAATTGAAAAAGAAATCACAATGTATTTCACGCTCGGTGTTTTTTTAATCAAATCTACACCCATCTCCATATCCTGGATTACCTGCTGTGCAGTCACATTTCTCCTTTTGACTTTCTCAGAATAATCCAGGGAATACACAATAACTGCTGATAAAAAGAAAGAGATAGCATCTACCAAAAAGACAATTTTGACACCTATGTAACCAATGAGCAAGCCAGAAACAGAGGGAGAGATTATAGACATTGCGTACATTACGGATTGTGAAAGTGCATTAGCACTCAACACATTTTCTCTGCCTACAATGTTGGGGATGATTGAACCCCTTGCTGGATAAAAGAACCTTGATAAAGTGGATACAAGAAATACCACCAGGTAAATAGACAATAATGTTTGATAGAAAATGAGAAGGAGCACGACGAGCCCGCGAATAATATCTGACGCAATCATTACATGCTTTCTATTCCATCTATCTACAAATACGCCAGCGAAAGGACCTACGATTAGTACGGGCAGTGCACTGCATATAAAAATTATACTTGTTTCAAGTGCAGTGCCAGAGTATGCATAGAGGATTATCATTATAAATCCCAGAAACGCAGTTCCGTCACCGAAATCCGAGATTCCCTGAGCGGTCAGCAATTTTACGAAATCCTTGTTTTTGTAAATGCTGTTTTTGAACACAATTACAACGAAAGCGATTGGACTATATAATCGCACTGGGCAATTCTAGTCAAAGATTGGTTAAAAAATCAAAAGATAATGCGTCTGTCGCCCTGTTGCGAGTAAGACGGGCAACACAGATTGCAACGGGCCCGTCGGGATGAGCAACAAGTACACAGAATGCAACGCTTGTTGCGAGTAAGACGGGCAACACAGATTGCAACGGGCCCGTCGGGATGAGCAACAAGTACACAGAATGCAACGCTTGTTGCGAGTAAGACGGGCAACACAGATTGCAACGGGCCCGTCGGTATGTGCTTATTTTTTTAAGCGAATACTTTGAGCCAGCATTTTTTGCATTTTTGCGTTTTATGAGCAAAATCCCGAACAACCCCTGGCTCTCGCCTATGAGGGATTGCTCAACCCTTCCCCCTAAGGGTTGAGGAATAAAAAAGATTTCGTCTTAAACCGCTTAAAAGGGCACATGCACGCACTTTTTTTCAAACCGAGATGGTGTAACCTGGTTCAAATCTCAAGTTTTGAAATTGCGATTTCTGGCTGTTGAATGATTGTGCTCCTCCTCGCCTCCGAAGGTGAACTGATAAAGAATAAATGTGAACGCTTATTGCAATGGCTATAAAAAAGGAGATAGAATGAGCACACGCAGATGACCAATGCACGGAACTTTTTGCGGTTAGTGTTTGTTGATTATGCCACTCTGGTTGTGCATATTAGTACCGTTAGAGGAGATATGCGTCCC
>Ga0272448_1000876_pt1 | contig 43161 bp, 52 predicted proteins | sample YNPCB0191_FD_202220 | JGI IMG/M metagenome (GOLD analysis project Ga0272448, IMG submission 202220) | Hot spring sediment microbial communities from Yellowstone National Park, WY, United States - YNP-CB-019-1 | ecosystem: Environmental > Aquatic > Thermal springs > Hot (42-90C) > Sediment...
TAATAGGTGTTACGAATTCGGCAGGGAATTTGCGGATAAGATAAAATAATTCTTATTAAAAAGAGAGGTGGGTATGGATAAATACCGTTGCACAGTGTGTGGATATGTATATGACCCGCAGGCAGGGGATTCCACTCAAGGGATTAGCCCTGGGACTGCCTTTGAGAATTTGCCTGAGGGGTGGGTTTGTCCGGAATGCGGGGTAGGCAAGGATATGTTTGAGAAGATATAGGTAAAAAGGAGACCAGATATGGGGAACATATTTGCAGGAAGCGAAATTGTGGAATTGGGAATTCAGATTGAAAAAAACGGAAGGGATTTTTACAACACCCTGGTTAAAAAAACCAAAAATGAATCAAGCCGTGAGGTATTTAAATACCTTGCAGGAGAAGAGGAGAAGCATATCGTAGTTTTTCAAAAAATCTTGGAGAAACTTGAGAAATACGAGCCTGCTAATGTATATGCTGATGAATACTTTGCTTATATGAATTCCTTAGCCAGCGAATACGTATTTACCCAGAAGGACAAGGGAGAGGAAATTGCCAAAAAAATAAAAGGGGATAAAGAGGCAATTGATATGGGGATAAAATTTGAAAAGGATTCCATACTTTTTTATGATGGGATGAAGAAGGCGGTTAGTGCCGACGAACAGAAGGTGGTTGATGAATTAATATCCCAGGAGAAGGACCACCTCCTGCGATTGTTTGATTTAAAAAACAATATTTAAACTAAAGGAGATATTGCTATGGATAAAAAGGTTAAAATTTATAGCACACCAACCTGTCCCTACTGTATACGCGCAAAGCAATTCTTAAAGGAAAATGGGATTGCCTTTGAGGATGTTGATGTCTCAAGGGACGCAAGCGCAGGAGAAGAGATGATTCAGAAATCAGGTCAGATGGGTGTCCCTGTTTTGGATATTGACGGCGAGATTATCATAGGCTTTGATAAAGAAAAAATCATACAGGCGCTTGGATTGTAAACTAAAAAAATTTAGTAATTTAAGGGAAAAAGTGTTATAATGGAACATTAAAGGAGAATATGATGAAGGAAAAAGTCGAAGAGGTTTTAAACAAGGTGCGTCCAATGCTCATTGCTGATGGCGGAAACGTGGATTTAGTGGAGGTAACCGATGACGGCGTGGTAAAACTTAAACTTACAGGCAGTTGTGGCGGTTGCCCTATGAGCCAGATGACACTAAAGATGGGAATTGAAAGAATCCTGAAACAGGAAATCCCGGAGATAAAAGAGGTAATGGCGATATAATATGAAGACTATTAAAGAGATAAATGAAAAAATAAAAAAGGGCGAGGCAGTAGTAGTCACTGCAGAAGAGATTATTGATATCGTTGAGAAAAAAGGACCTAAAAAGGCAGCCCAGGAAGTGGATGTTGTGACCACAGGGACATTTGGCCCTATGTGTTCATCAGGTGCGTATTTTAATATAGGGCATTCCAAGCCAAGGATAAAATTAGGAGGCGGTGTTTGTAAGATAAACGACGTCCCTGCTTATTGCGGTTTTGCTGCTGTGGATATATATTTAGGCGCCACAGCCCTGCCAGATGATGACCCGCGCAATAAGGTTTTTCCAGGAGAGTTTAAATATGGCGGAGGCCACGTAATAAATGAGTTGGTTAGCGGCAAGGATTTGCGCCTGGAGGCAGTTGCCTACGGGACAGATTGTTATCCGCGCAAGAAACTCGAGACACTCATTAACATCAAGGATTTAAACGAGGCAGTCCTTTTTAACATCCGCAACTGCTATCAGAATTATAATGTGGCAGTGAACCTGTCTGATAAGACGATTTATACTTATATGGGCACTTTAAAACCAAAACTTGGAAATGCCAATTATTGCTCCGCAGGCCAACTCTCTCCGCTTTTAAACGACCCTTATTATAAGACAATAGGCATAGGCACTAAGATTTTTTTAGGCGGCGGCATAGGTTATGTTGCCTGGCATGGGACGCAGCACAATCCAGTAGTAAAGAGAAAGGAAAATGGCGTCCCTGAGGCGCCTGCAGGGACTATTGCTGTAATCGGAGATTTAAAACAGATGAGCCCGGAATGGCTTTTAGGGACAAGTATGTTGGGTTATGGCGTATCTTTGACTGTGGGCATAGGCGTCCCTATCCCAATTTTAGATGAAGAGATTGTTAGATATACCGCTGTTAAGGACGAGGAGATTTATACCCAGATTGTTGACTATAGTTCATCCTATCCGCAGATGGTTGGGGGGAGTTTAGGCGAGGTGAATTACAGCCAACTTAAGTCAGGCAAGATTATTATAAGTGGCAAAGAGGTCCCAACTGGAAATTTATCCAGTTACTCCAAGGCGCGGGAAATTGCCGAGGCATTAAAATCCTGGATTAAAAAAGGAGAATTTCTTTTAACAGAGCCAGTCGCTTCTTTGCCTCTTGTAGAATCAGGATATACATTTAGGCCTTTAAAGGAAAGACCTTTGACTTAAAATTTATCTTAAACCTAAGGAGATACAAAAAAGATGCCTTCACAAAGGATAGTATTACATTTTCCGCATCGCCTGGCAGACCAGCCGATTGTGTATAAACTTGTTAAGGATTATAACCTTAAGTTTAATATCTTAAAGGCTTATATTACGCCTCAGGAAGAAGGCCTTATGGTGCTTGAGTTAAGCGGCAAGGAAGAGGATTATAATAAAGGCATAGAGTATCTTACTTCTTGCGGAGTAAAGATTCAACCTTTAAGCCAGGATATCATACGCAACGAAGCAAAATGCACTGACTGCGGCGTATGCGTTCCAATATGCCCTACCGGAGCCCTAATAGTTGACCCTCAGACGCGCAAGGTCCACTTCTATGATAATAAATGCATTGCCTGCGAGGCCTGCATAAAAATCTGTCCTACCCGCGCAATGGAAGTACACTTCTAAATAAATGAAGAAGTTAGAAAAACTAAAAGGCATATTAAAAAAGATGCGTTCGGTTTTAGTCGCTTATTCCGGAGGCGTGGATAGCACCTTTCTCATTAAGGTTGCGGCTGACGTATTAGGAGGCAATGTATTAGCGGTTACTGCTATATCTCCAACTTATCCACGACAGGAACTTACGTTGGCTAAAAAGATGGCAGGTATTCTGGGTGTGAGGCATAAGGTTATTAAAACAAGGGAGTTAAAAAATAAAACCTTTACGGCTAATACCCCAGGTCGTTGTTATTATTGTAAAAGAGAACTTTTCAGCAATTTAAAAAAAATTGCTGATAGAGAAGGCATAAGATTTGTGTTAGATGCTACAAATGCCTCTGACATTCGGGATTACAGGCCTGGCAATAAAGCCAAAAAAGAACTTGGGGTGCGTTCGCCGCTTCAAGAGGCAGGCCTGGGCAAGAAAGATATTCGTAGATTAAGCAAAAATTTTGGGCTTTTAACCTGGGATAAGCCAAGTTTGGCTTGTTTAGCATCCAGGATTCCTTATGGCATAAAAATTTCTCTGCCTATATTAAGACGCATTGAAAAGGCAGAGGAATTCTTAAAACAAAAGGGCTTTACACAGGTGCGGCTTAGGGATTATAACGGCTTGTGCCGTATTGAAGTGCCTCTAGATGAAATCCCAAGGATTATTGCCGAGCATAAAGCCATAGTGGATAAACTAAAGAGACTAGGCTATCATTATGTAACTGTTGACCTGGAAGGTTATCGTAGTGGCAGTATGAATCTTGTTTTAAGGCGCAAGGCAAGACAGAGTTTGTCATAATAATTTAATCACGAATTTAACGGATTTTTAAACGGATTACCACGGATTGTCTTATCTAAATCCGTTTAATCCGTGTGGCTTTTTAATCCGTTTAATCCGTGTGTCTTTTAATCCGTGATTAAACGCGCTAACTTATTTACTATGCCAGAGATAACTCAGAATAAAATCCTGGATTTTTTAAGGCATAAACAGGAATATGTTTCTGGAGAAGAGATAAGTCAACGCTTAAAAATAAGCAGACAGGCTCTCTGGAAACATATACAGGAACTTAAAAACGCAGGCTATGATATCCTCGCTGTGCCGCATCTGGGGTATTGTTTGGTTTCTTCTCCTGACAGGCTTTTTCCTGCTGAGGTAGCGCATCATCTGCATACTAAATTTATAGGGAAAAGGATTTATTATTTTGACAATCTTTCATCAACTATGGATATTGCCACCCAGTTAGGAATCAAGGGTTTACCTGAAGGGACATTGGTTTTATCAGAGGCCCAAAGCCGAGGAAGGGGGAGGCTTGGCAGAAATTGGTTGTCTCCTAAATACAAAGGGATTTATCTTTCTTTAATCTTAAGACCTAAGATATTGCCTGTCCAGACGCCTATACTTACGCTTTTGGCTGCTGTCAGCGTCTGCGAGGCAATAAAGGAGGTAGCCGGATTAGATGCCAGGATTAAATGGCCAAATGATATTATCCTGAGCAATAAAAAATTAGGAGGCATATTGACGGAGTTAAATGCGGAGATGGATGAGGTGCGTTTTATAATTATTGGCATAGGCATCAATGTCAATAATGATAAAAATACACTTATACCCACAGCCACATCTTTAAGGGAAGAGAAAAAAGCGCAGGTAAATCGCATTACACTTTTAAAGGAGATATTGCGTAAACTCGAAACCAATTATCTAATTTTACAGGATAAAGGCAGTGAGGTCATATCTGAGAAGTGGCGTGTTTATGCAATTACCCTTGGCAGGAGGGTAAAGATTATATGCCAGAAGAAGCACTTAGAAGGTCAGGCAATAGATATTGATAATGACGGCGCCCTTCTATTAAGACTGGACTCTGGTCTTATTGAACGGGTTACATCAGGAGATATCCTTCACTGCCGATAAAGCCAGGAACAACTAAGATAACGTAAAACGCAAAACGCAAAACTAAAGAATGATTATAGTGATTTAATCACGGATTAACACGGATTAAAAAAGACACGGATTAAACGGATTAAAAAGCCACACGGATTTACACGGATAAAGGCATTGTTTAATTAAGGCAAGGGGTTGTTTAATCAGGGTATCCGTGGTAATCCGTTTAAAATCCGTTAAATCCGTGATTACTCATCAATCAATGGTATCATTTCTTTATCACTATAATTATTACTAAAAGATCATCTTTGTTAACCAAATAAAATAATTTAGTTGACAATTCCCTGGATAATTTTTATAATAATGCCATGTATAGAGTTGGCATCCGGGGAATTTTTATTATTACTATAGCATTATTTAATGCCTATTGCCTTGTTTTCGCTGGTGGAATAACCCCGTCAGATTTAGAGCGTATAGTTATTACAAGGGCAGCACCTTCCCTTTTAAATACCTATTCCTTAAAATACGACGAACTCAGGGGTCTACCTTTTAACTCGCCTCTTGAGGCATTGGGGTTTTCCTATGTGTATTTATCCAGCCGTTCTCCAAGATACGGCATACAGACAGATTTTTCCTTGCGCGGCTGTACATTTCAAGGTGTCTTATTTTTGCTTAACGACTCGCGCATAAATGACCCGCAGACAGGCCATCATAACTCAGACATCCCTTTAACAGGAGAGGATATTGAGAGGATAGATGTTATGCCAGGTGCGGGTTCTTCCATATATGGCCCTGATTCATTAGGCGGGTCTGTGAACATAATAGTTAAAAAACCAGAAGGTAAAAGAATGGTTTTGGATTTAAGTAGTGGGTCATACCAGACAAAATCACTGATATGTAGTTTAACGAATGCAATAGATGATAAAGCGTTTAGGCTATCTTTGGAAAGGGTAGAATCAGGCGGATTTAGATACGATACAGATTTTAAGAAATTTACCTCTACCTTAAGTGCCTTGCTTAGAATACCAGATGGGGATATTGATTTGTTTTTTGGCTATGGAGAAAAGGAATTCGGGGCATTTGATTTTTATACCCCAGGGCTTAATTATCCATCTATGGAGTGGACTAAGACTTATTTGCTTGATACTACCGTTAGTGTAGATAAAGAAGGAACTATATTTAAGCCGGGTTTTCTATGGCGTAGGCACTACGATAAATTTATGCTGGATAAAACAGGGATTAAAACAGCATATCTTAATCATCACCGCACAGATATGTACACACCTAAGTTTTATTGCGCAAGGGAAGTCCCTGTTTTAGGCAAAGTAGGAGGTGGATTAGAATACGGCCAGGAAGAGATTAATTCTACCAATTTAGGGCAGCATAGCCGTATTCATACTGCTATAATCTTAGAGAATAGACAAGATTTGGCACAACATATTTCTTATGCTACATCCCTTAGATTAGATGATTTTGATAGTTTCGGCGATGTATATACAGGTTCTATTAATTTTAAATATAACCTGCAGCAGGATAGGTCATTGCATTTTGCCGTATCCAGGAGTATGCGGATTCCGTCCTTTACTGAACTTTATTATAACGACCCTACAACATCAGGTGAGCCAGGATTATCTCCAGAGCAATCCATTAATTATGAGGCAGGATATGATTATAGCATAGAGCCATTATCTTTTGGAGCAACAGTCTTTTTTAGGGATGAAAAGGATATGATTGACTGGGTTAAGCATATTTCATCCCAATCCAAATGGAAGGCAGAAAATATTACAGAAGTAGATGTTGCAGGCATAGAAGGTTATTTTAGGATTAACATAAACGACTATATAAATTTAAATTCCAATTATACCTATATTAATAAAAATATCAAACAACAGGGGTTAATTTACAAATACGGTTCTAATTATATACAACATTTGTTTAATACAAATTTTAACTTTAACCTGCCTTTTGGCAAGCAATCAATACTTTTTCATTATAAAAAAAGGCCGCACCGTCATGGCTGGTTTATTCTTGGGGCAGAGTTATCCGGGGCCATCAATAAGAATTCCCGCATATACCTTAAAGCAACCAACCTTCTTAATGTAGAATACCAGGAAATAGAAGGCATACCACAGCCCGGCCGCTGGCTTGAGGCAGGGTTAAGGTTTGAATGGTAAGATAGCCTTTTTCTGGTATAATATTATCTTTAAGTTTTCCAAATTGATGTATCCAAAGGCAGATTAAAAAAAATAAAGGAAAGATATGCGCAGGATTTTTGTTTTTGCCATTGTGTTAATTATGGCTGTATTAGGTTGGCGGCTTATTAACGCCTTAAGCGCTCAGAAACTTAAAAAGCGCGTTCCTGTAGTGACTAAAAAGCCCGTTGAGAAAAAACTCCCCCCTTTACGCGTGGGAGAAAAAATCACTTATGATGTCAGGATGAACAGTTTTGTTTTAGGCAAGGCGGTATTTAATCAACTGAATAGGACTGTGCTAAAAGGTGAAACCGTGGATGTGGCTACTTTTAAGACTGATGTAAAAGGTTTTTACGACATTGAGAAGATTTATAGCGACCCAATCAGTCACCTTCCTTTTATGGTAGAGCGAGATATCCAGACATTGACTTCAAAAGAAAGGATTATAGAGGATTACGACCAGAAGAAGTTCACGCTTACCTTAACAAAACTTAAAGGCAAAAATAAGGAAGAGACTTTTATAAAAAAGAAAGGCCCTATACACAACGCTATTTTACTGCCTTTTTACGTAAGGGATATCCCTAAACTTTATGTAGGTTGGACATTGAAGGTAGAATTGCCTACGCGGGTGTTTGAAATAAAATTAGTCTCAATAGAGGATTTAAAGGTGTCTATAGGCCAATTTCAATGTTATCGCTTTGAGAGTGTGCCTAAACGTTTTGGAATCTGGATTACTACTGACAAGCGCCGTATACCTATTAAAATAACAGGTTCTGGTGTGATAGGTTATAACCTTGTTATACGGGATTACAGTTATTAAGATTAAAGATGAAGAAGCGCGTAGTTGTTGCTATGAGCTGAGGAGTTGATTTCTCTTGCGCAGTGGCTTTATTAAAAGACCAGGATTACGAGGTAATAGGCGTTTTCCTTAGGGGCGGATTATCTGGCGACGGGCCATTATGCGCACATAGTAAAAACCAAAGGCATCTATCAACTTAAGAAGGCAAAGGATTTAAAGAAAGACCAATCCTATTTTCTCTACAGGTTACGCCAGGGGCAATTAAGGTTATCCCCTGTATGTAACAAGGATAGATCTCAGGAATAACCTGATAATAGTTGGCAGGGAAGAAGATGCATATTCAAGTGAATTTTTGGTAAAGAAGCCAAGTTTTATCGCAGGGCATTTTAAAAATGAAGTTGCCATTAAGGTAAGAATAAGATATAATCACAAAGAGTCGTTAGCAAAAATAACGCCTTTTAATAATAAAATAAAAGTTAAATTTCAAAAACCACAATTTGCCATAACCCCTGGCCAATCCGCTGTATTTTATAAGGGTGATAATGTATTAGGTGGAGGCATTATAGAGAAGGTGCTGGATTAATATGTTAAAAAATAAATCCCTTGGTTTAGAAGAGAAAATCAAAGAACTTAAAAAGATGCGCAAGGCAATTATCCTGGCGCACAACTATCAACTACCTGAGGTTCAGGATGTAGCGGATTTTCGGGGTGATTCCCTGGAATTAAGCCGCATTGCCGCAAAGACAGACGCTAAGGTAATTGTCTTCTGTGGCGTGCATTTTATGGCTGAGACAGCCAGCATACTATCCCCCGATAAAATGGTAATTATACCTGATAAATCCGCAGGATGCCCTATGGCTAATATGATTACTAAAGAGGATATAAAAAAATTAAGAGAAAAACACCCTGATGCCGTAGTTGTAGGTTATGTGAATACCTCTGCTGAGGTTAAGGCAGAACTGGATGTCTGTTGCACCTCTACTAATGCCGTGGCAGTTGTCAATGCCTTAAAGGATAAAAAAGAGATTATATTTGTCCCTGATAAATACCTTGCGGATTATGTATCAAGGCAGACAGGCAGAAGCCTTATTTTCTGGAATGGTTTTTGTCCTACGCATGTAAAGATACTGCCCGAAGATATAAAAAGAGAAAAAAAGTTTCATCCCCTGGCTAAGGTTATTGTGCACCCTGAGTGTCTTGGGCAGGTAGTGGCTTTGGCAGACGCAGCCCTTTCAACCAGTAAAATGTGCGAGTTTGCGCGCCTTACAGACGCAAAAGAAATAATCATAGGCACAGAGGTGGGCATCATTTATCGTCTAAAAAAAGATAATCCTACGAAGGAATTTTATCCTGCCTCAGAGGCTGCTGTTTGTCCTAATATGAAACGAACTACCCAGGAAAAAATACTTTTTGCCCTTACTGAACTTAAAGAAGAAGTAAGGGTGGATGACCAGATACGCCGTCGCGCCAAGAAGGCAATTGAGAAGATGCTGGAGATTATCTAACTTAATGTGAATATTCCTATTTTATATGAAGATGATTGGTTATTAGTTGTTGATAAACCCGCTGGACTACTTACTATTCCAACGCCGAAAAATGAAAGGCGCACATTAAGCAGTATTTTAAACGACTATGCTAAAGAAAAAGGCTTTTCTTATAGATTCCATCCCTGTCATCGGCTTGACCGACAGACATCAGGATTGATTATTTACGCTAAAGGCAAGTCTATCCAAAAAAAAGTAATGGACCTTTTTAAAGATAGGAAAATAAAAAAGAAATACACAGCCTTTGTCCATGGTCGCATCTTAAAGAATAGGGACCTTATAAATATGCCTATTGAAGGTAGGGATGCTATAACAGAATATAAACTCATAGAGCAGAAAAAAGATTTTGCCATACTTGAAGTTACGCCTCTAACAGGCAGGACTAATCAAATAAGGATACATTTAAAAGGCATAGGGCATCCTATTGTGGGAGATACTAAGTATGCCTTTCGCAAGGATTTTAGGCTTAAATCCAAAAGGCTTTGTCTGCACGCGGCAGAATTGGAATTCCAGCATCCAGTGACTGCTAAGTTTGTGCATATATATTCAGAATTGCCTAAAGACCTGAAGGAATTCTTATAATCAGGGACACCTTAGATAACGTAAAACGCAAAAGGCAAAACGCAAAACTAAAGCAAGTTAGCGAGTTAACGAGTTAGCGAGTTTAATCACGGATTAGCACGGATTAAAAGACACGGATTAAACGGATTAAAAAGCCACACGGATTTACACGGATTTGCATAAGACAATCCGTGGCAATCCGCTTAAAAATCCGTTAAATCCCTGATTATAATCCAGAGATAATTACTCATTATTCATTACACATTACACAATACTAAATTATGATTAAATATATTATTCTTGGTATTATCCAGGGCCTGACAGAATTTTTGCCTGTTTCCAGTTCCGCTCACCTGGTGATTATGCAAAAGGTTTTAGGTATAAGCAGCCAGCAGGTAGTTTTAACAATAGTCCTGCACTTGGGCACGCTCTTAGCCCTGGCAGTTTTTTTCTTTAAGGATATATTAAATACTCTGCGCAATGCAAGGTTAGTATTGTTGATAATTATAGTAACTGCTATTACAGGGGTAATTGGAATTTTCGGGAAGGATTTCTTTATAGGACTTTTTAGTTCTATTCGTTCTGTGGCATTTGCATTAATTATAACAGGCATCATTTTGATAATGAGCAAAAGGTTTAAGGAAACCAAAGGAAGCGCAATAAGCATTAAGGATGCTGTTATTTTTGGGCTTACCCAGGGTTTTGCTATTATCCCGGGAATTTCCCGTTCAGGCATCACCATTTCTACTTTGCTATTCAGGGGTTTGGATAGAAAAACTGCCTTTCGTTTTTCATTTATTGCGTCTATACCGGCTGTTTTTGGAGCAGTTTTATTGGAGGCAAAAGATATTAGTTGTGCCCTTAATATAGACCTAAAAAATTTTGCAATAGGTTTTACCGCGAGTTTCTTAAGCGGCATTTTTGCGCTTTATACCCTAAGGATTATTTTAAATAAAACCAGGTTTTATTACTTTGGTTATTATTGCATATTGGTTGCTTTGGCTGCATTGGTGTTTCTTAGATAATTAGGAACACCCTAGATAGCGCAAAACGCAAAACTAAAGAATGATTACAGTGATTTAATCACGGATTAACACGGATTAAAAAAGAACACGGATTAAACGGATTAAAAAAGAAACACGGATTAAACGGATTTACATAAAACAATCCGTGGTAATCCGCTTAAAAATCCGTTAAATCCGTGATTACCCATTAATCACTGTCATCATTCTTTTATCAGAGTAATCTATTTATAAAATAGCGCTATGAGCATAATTGTTTTAGGGACTGTGGCATTAGATACTGTAGAGACGCCTTCTGGTAAAAAGAGGCATATGTTAGGCGGTTCAGCAGTGCATTTCTCAATGTCAGCGCGGCTGTTTACAGAGGTTAATCTCGTAGCGGTTATTGGTGATGATTTTCCAGATAGATACATTAAATTTTTGCGCAGAAAAGGCATTGTCCTTAAATCATTAATCAGGGATAAAGGAAAAACCTTTAAGTGGGAAGGTAGATATACAGGGGATTTAAATACAGCGATTACCCTGCGCACAGAATTGGGGGTGTTGTCTGGATTTAAACCGGTTGTTTGCGCAGGGCAGAGAAATATAAAGAATGTATTCTTAGCAAATGTTGACCCTGATATGCAGCGGTATCTATTAAGCCGACTGTATGCCCCGCAATTAGTAGGCCTGGACAGTATGAATTACTGGATAAAAAACAAACGCAAGGCGCTTTTACGAATATTAAAAATGGTAAATATCTATGTTGCAAACGATCAGGAGGCAAGAGACCTTTCTGGGGAAGTCAACCTTATTAGCGCCGCAAAACGCCTGCATTCCTTTGGGCCCGAGATAGTCTTGATTAAAAAGGGAGAACACGGGGTTTTTCTTTATAGTGACCAACTTATTTTTTCTCTTCCTGCGTATCCTATAGATAATGTCATTGACCCTACAGGCGCGGGTGATACATTTGCAGGAGGTTTTATGGGTTGTTTGGCTAAATCCGGGAGGGTCACCCCTTTTGTTTTAAAAAAGGCCGTTGTCTATGGCGCTATTGCCGCTTCCTTTAATGTTGAAGGTTTTGGCGTAGATAGGACAGCATCCCTTACGATAGACGATTTGGAAAGGCGCATGTTTAAATTCAAAGGATACGTTTTATTTTAATGATAAACATTATCCCACGGAGGAGGAAATGATGCTGGAAGAAAAAATCCTTAATGATTATAAAGAGGCAATGAAAAACAGGGATACCCTGAAAAGTTCGGTATTAAGTTTTTTGCGCGCCGAGATGATGAACGTTGCGCTTAAAGAAAAAAAGGATAAGTTAGATGATAATGCCGTGATAGCGGTTATAAAGAAACATATAAAACAACGTCAGGATTCCATTGAGCAGTTTACTAAAGGCAATCGAAAGGATTTGGCAGATAAGGAAACCAAGGAACTTGAAATATTAAAGTCTTATTTGCCTGAGCAACTCTCACCCGAAGAAATACAAAAAATAGTCGCAGAGGTAATTTGTGTGTTAGGGGCAAAAGGGCCGCAGGATATGGGCAGGGTTATGAAAGAGGTAATGGCGAAAATAGGCGCTGCTGCAGATGGTAAAATTGTCAGCGCATTAGTAAAAGAAAGCCTCCAAATAGAAAAATAGAAACGTCCCTATTTTTTTCTTGACATAAATGGATAAATATAGTATTTTTAAGAAACTCAGATTATTTTTTTAGGGGTAATTTGTGATATATTTCACAAGGTAAGTCCCGCAAACAACGAGCATAGCAGAAAAGTTTAAATCTTCTGGTAGGTTGGATACCATCTCGCAATACAATTCTATTTAAGATGAATGAAGTATATTATATAGAATCCGGCAAATTAAATGATTTTTTTAACCAGTTAAAAAAGAGTTATCAGGTATTTTCGCCCATTGTCAAAGAAGAAGGCCAACAAGAGGCAGAATATTACTGGGAGAATTTACCAGCGGGTTCAGAATTAATATATAATGCCTATCGGGTGATTCAGCCCTTAAAATCATTTTTTACCCAACCCTATGAAGAGGTAGCCCATTATTTTACTTCTAAAGAGATATTCCAGGTAAAGCAACAGACAATCATCTTTGGCGTAAAAAGTTGCGATATCGCCGGACATAAAGTGCAGGATTTTGTGTTTTTAGAAGGTGTGGACGTTGATTCCCTCTATCGCCTAAGAAGAGAGAATATAATTTTTATTTCATCTGACTGCACTGATTTTAAAAAAGTTTGCCATTGCTTAGCCTGGGATATAATGCCCTATCCGACAGAGGGTTTTGATTTAAATCTTTCGCCTTTAAATGAGGGCTATCTTGTAGAGGTTGGTTCAAAAAGGGGCAATGAACTTATTAAGGCTTACGAGCATTATTTCACCCCTGCAAAGGAGACCCAGATAGCCAGCCGCAAGATAAAAAGGGATAATTTAGTTTCCAGGCTTAAAAAACACCTCCTGCCGCAGAATCTGGTTTCCAAGGATACAGTGCAAGGTTTAGTCAGGCAGGGTTATAATCTGGATACCTGGAAACAATTTATGCTTACCTGCGTTGAATGCGGAGGCTGCAATTTAATCTGCGATACCTGCCATTGTTTTTTGCTTGCGGATAAGCCCAACCCTGGCATGCAGGAACCCGATAAAGTGGAGAACTATCAGAATAAAAAAGTCAGGGTTTGGGATTCCTGCCTATACGCAAATTATGCCCGCGTTGCAGGAGGGGCAAACCCGTTAAAGACAAGGGCGCAGAGATTAAGAAACAGATTTATGAAAAAGTTTGACTTTTTTATAGACAATTTAGGTATGCCTGCCTGTTGCGGATGCGGAAGGTGTATTGAGGTATGTCCTGGAAAAATTGATATAAGAGAGGTATTAAAGGATTTAGCCAAGAGATTATCTGTAAACAGTAAGTAGATATTAGCAATATGAAAAATATTTACAAGCCAGTTGAGGCTTTAGTTGAAGATATTATAATAGAAAGCCCCACAATTAAAACATTTGTTTTAAAGCCGAAAGAAGATTTTTCTTTTAAGACAGGGCAGTTTATCGAGTTGACCTTGCCAGGAATAGGCGAAGCACCGTTTACCCCTTCTTCTGACCCGAATATAAAAGAAAGAATTGAGGTAACTATAATGAATGCCGGCAGGGTTACTTCTTTGTTGCACCTTCTTAACAAAAATACAACCGTAGGTATCCGCGGCCCATACGGCAAGGGCTATCCAATAGAAAAGTTTGCTGGTAAGGATATCCTAATTGTAGGCGGCGGGGTTGGCCTGGCGCCACTACGTTCTCTGCTTTTAAGCCTTTTTGCCAATATGGACAGATATAATAAGGTAGTTTTACGCTATGGCGCGCGGACGCCAAACGATATAATTTATAAACCTTTAATTCCCCAGTGGGCTAAGATTAGGAATGTAGATGTAGTCTCTACTGTTGATGTTGGTTCTTTGGAATGGAAAGGCAATGTCGGATTGGTTACAACCATATTAAAGGATTTGCCTGTAGATTTAACAAAGGCAGTTGCAGTAGTTTGTGGCCCGCCGATTATGATGAAATTTGTAACATTGAAACTTTTAGATTTGGGTTTTGCGCCAGCGGATATATACCTTTCTATGGAAAAAAATATGTCCTGTGGTCTGGGTAAATGTGGACATTGCCGCATAGGAAGATATTATGCCTGTAAAGACGGGCCTGTGTTTACGTATGAACAATTGAAAGAAATACATGATATATGGGATTAAATTAAGTTTTAGGTGATAGGTTTCAAATAAACCTAACACCTAACACCTAATATGAAACGCCTATTCGTCGATTTAGACATATGCGCTAAGTGCCAGGAATGCAAGGTATCTTGCGATTATTTCTATCATCCTCAGAATAACGGCATAACTAATCTTCGCGAATACGCCACCTTTGCTACCATCTGCCGTCATTGCGAAGAGGCGCCTTGCGTGAATGCCTGTTATCATAATGCCTTAGAGCGCAGCCCTGACGGACATCTAAAACGATATAAGATGCGCTGCAGTAGTTGCAAATCCTGCAGCATTGCCTGTCCATTCGGGGTAATATTAGTAGATTTTATACCATATTTAGATTCAAAATGCGATTATTGCCTTGGTATATCTGAGAAATTGCCAAAATGCGTAATGACCTGTCCTGAAAAAGCCATAGAAATAAAAGATGTTCAGGAGAATTTAGAGCAAAATATATATTTCGTAGGGGAATATCTTGCTGTGCATACGCGGAAGTGGTCGCGGGAGGATATTCAAATCAACAAGAAGAAATGAGGCGAAATAAATCCCAATACTACAATAAATACCAATAATACCAAACAAGCATAGGAATGCGTTTGGGATTTTGTGATATTGGCCTGCCTGCCGGCAGGCAGGGATTCGTATATGGACATATTATTTAATTATTTTATATTTCCTGGGTTTTTATTTAGCGCTTTTGTCGGATTAATTGCGGGTTGGATAGATAGAAAGGTTACCGCCCGTATTCAGTGGCGCGTTGGACCGCCTTGGTATCAGAACTTTGTTGATATAGTGAAATTATTAGGCAAGGAGACAATTGTCCCTGAGGGCGCTAGGGTAACATTTTTATTTGCTCCTTATTTTGGGCTATTGAGCGCAAGTTTAGTGGCAACTATTTTAGGCCTTGCCGTGCGTTTGCCTGATACCGGATTTAGCGCAGATTTAATTGTTGTTATATATCTTCTTACTATACCTGCTATATCCCTGATTATTGGCGCATCTTCCTCAAGGAATCCATTAGCCTCTTTAGGGGCATCAAGGGAGATGAAATTAGTTTTGGGGTATGAACTCCCATTTATCCTGGCTATAATTACAGTGATAATTAAGTCCTCAGGAGCCATAAAACTTGGTGAAATCATAAGTCACCAATCTGCATACGGGTCAAATATCGCATCCTTCTCCGGGGCTATGGCTTTTATTGTAGGTTTGTTCTGTATGCAGGCAAAATTAGGGTTTGTGCCTTTTGATATTGCAGAAGCAGAGCAGGAGATAATGGCTGGTGCCTTGATTGAATACTCAGGTTTACCACTGGCAATATTTAAGTTGACCAAGGCGATTTTACTTTATACAATACCCCTGTTTCTTGTAGTCCTTTTCTGGGGTAATGGCTTAAGCCCGATAGCGTTAATCTGTAAATATGTGGCGCTATTGGTAATTATCATTCTTATTAAGAATACAAATCCACGATTGCGCATAGACCAGGCAATGAGATTTTTTTGGGGCCCGGTTACTATTTTGAGTATAATAGCAGTTATTTTAGCATCATTAGGCAGATAAGTTAGTCAGGGGCGAGTAGCGGGGGATGAAGGAACCCCCGACCCTTCACTACTGACTACTTACTACTAAATATGAATCTTAAACTAAAGGCATTAACTAAATCAATCTGGGTATTCCATGCTGCCTGTTCTCCTTGCAACAACTGCGATATTGAGGTTCTGGATTTGCTTACGCCAAGACATGACGTAGAAAGATTTGGGATTGTTTTAGTTGGCAGCGTAAGGCATGCAGACGCACTTTTAGTAACAGGCGTGCCCAATTATAAAACTAAAGAGAGGCTTAAAAAACTTTATAGCCAGGCGCCTAAGCCTTGCGTGGTTGTGGCAGTTGGTAGTTGCGCCTGTGGCAGGGTTATGTTCAGGGATTCATATAATAGCCCCTGCCCTGTTGATGAGGTAGTGCCTGTAGATGTATACATACCTGGCTGTCCGCCTAAGCCTGAGGCGATGATTGCCGGGATAGCGAAACTAATTCAGAAATTAAAAGGTAAGTAATATGCAAGATGTTGTTAGAAGCATAAAAGAGAAATTAGGGGATAAGATTTTAAAATACGAAGAGAAATTCGGCCGCAGGATTTATCTTGATTTTAAGCCCAAAGATATCCCTGAGGTTACGAAATTCTTATTTAAGGATTTAGGGTGTAGGTTTGCCACTGCAACCGGCATAGATACGCCTGGTGGCATAGAAATTCTTTATCATTTTTCAGATGATTCTACTGGACGCATAATAAGCCTTCGCACCCTTATTACAGATAAAAAGAACCCTTCTATAGAATCAATAACTTCCATTATAAGAGGGGCTGAGTGGATTGAGCGTGAAATGTGGGAATTGCTTGGGATTAACTTTAAAGGACACCCGAATTTAAAACACCTGCTTTTAATAGACGATTGGCCAGAAGGCAAATATCCGCTGAGGCGTAAGTAGTTCATAGTTAAAAGTTCATAGTTCATAGTTAAAAGTTCATAGTTCATAGTTAAAAGTTCATAGTTCATAGTTAAAAGTTCATAGTAAAATGCCTTTTGATTTTGAAAAATTAGAAGTCTATAAGAAAGCAATAGATTTTGCTAATAAGGTTTATAGTCTCACAAAGAAATATCCTAAAGATGAACTTTTTGGAATTGTAAGTCAGATTCGTAGAGCAGCCATTTCTATTTCTTTGAACCTTGCAGAAGGCAGTGGTCGTTCTAAAAGGGAATTTAAGCATTATATAATTATATCAAGGACATCAGTTCAAGAATGCATTCCCCTATTGAAAGTATCGTTTTTACAAGGTTATATTACTAATAATGAATTAGATAATTTTTATAAGAGATGCGAAGAATTATCAAAAATGCTATGTGGATTATTCAATAGTCTTTAATCTATGAACTATGAACTACTAACTATGAACTACTAACTAAAATGTCGCATAAAGTCGTTATACCTATAGGTCCATATCATCCATTGCAGGAAGAGCCTGAGTTTTTCCGTCTCTATGTGGAAGGCGAGAAGGTTGTGGATATTGATATAGTCATCGGTTATATGCATCGCGGGATAGAAGAACTATCAGAGCATAAGCATTTTGACCAGGTGGCATTTCTGGTTGAGCGCATCTGCGGAATCTGCTCAACCAGCCATCCGTTTGCTTATGTAAACGCAATGGAAAATTTAGCAGGTATCCAGGTTCCTGAAAGGGCGCTTTATATCCGCACAATAATCGCCGAATTGGAAAGAATCCACAGCCACCTATTATGGTTAGGTTTAGCAGGGCATTTTATCGGATATAATACTGTCTGGATGTGGGCCTGGAAATACAGGGAACCTGTCTTAGATTGCTTTGAGATGATTTCAGGGAATCGCAATCACTACGCAATGATGAAGGTGGGCGGGGTAAGGCGCGATATAAAGGATGAGGATGTCCCGGCAATCAGAAAGACTGTTGATGACTTAGTGGGCGCAGTGCGTATGTTTGAAGGCGCGGTTATGGATGACCCTGTAATCAGGTCAAGGTTAAAAGGAATCGGTATTTTGACCAAGCAGCAAGCCATTGATTGGTGCGTGGTTGGTCCAACTGCCAGGGCTTCAGGTGTAAATATAGATGTGCGTAGAGATGACCCTTATGGTGCATACGACAGGGTTAATTGGAATGTTATTGTAGAAAAAGACGGAGATATATTTGCAAAGACAGTAGTGAGAATCCTTGAACTTTACGAATCTATCAGAATTATCCGTCAGTGTTTGGATAAAATGCCCAAAGGAGAAATAGACGCTAATATAAAGGATATACCACCCGGGGAAGGTATTGGCAGGGTAGAGGCGCCAAGAGGTGAGTGTTTTCATTATGTCCGTAGCGACGGCACAAACAGGCCTATAAGGCATAAGATACGCGCCCCTAGTTATATGAATGTAGCCTCTAATAAGATTGCAGCAGTTGGCAGTACCATCTCCGATGCAACCATTACCTTAGCAGCAGTTGACCCTTGTTATTGCTGCACAGAGAGGGTATTGGTTCTTGATAAACATACTGATAAAAAAATAATGAATGGGTGGGATTTAATTCGGCTTTCGCAGGAAAAGACAGAAAAATTAAAGCAGGCCATAAATATTAGAAATGGCTGTTAGCATAACTATAGGTTAAAGGATTTATGTATGGAGATTTTTAGTCTCATCAAGATAAGCGCCACATCTTTCTATCCTTTATTTAAATTAGACCACCTGAATAGTTTTGTGCTTTTAGCAATAGGGCTATTTTCGGTTTTGACTATTATTTATTCCTTGAGATTTATGAAGGGAAGGCAGGGGCTCTTTCAATATTATACCTATATTATCTTAACCGGGATTGCTTCAATAGGGGCGGTGTTATCTAATAACCTCGTTTTGCTTCTGGTTTTCTGGGGTTTTCTGGGTTTGACTTTATACCTTTTAATTAATATGGGAGATGATAAAGCCAGTTCTGTTGCCAAGAAAACCTTTATTATTATTGGCGGTTCAGATGCCCTGATGTTATTAGGTATTGGAATAATCTACTATTTTACAGGCACGCTTCAGATGGACCAAATCAAATTATCACTCCCAACTCCCAACTCCCAACTCCCAACTATTGCTTACTTATGCATCGCCATAGCCTGTTTTGCAAAGGCAGGGGCTATGCCATTTCATTCCTGGATACCTGATTGCGCAGAGAGCGCGCCTTTGCCTGCGGTAGCGTACCTGCCTGCGTCGCTGGATAAATTATTAGGTATATATTTATTAGCCAGGATTTCCTTGGATTTATTTGTGATGAATGAAGCGATGAATACCCTGCTTATGGTTGTTGGCGCATTTACCATTATTGCGGCTGTAATGATGGCATTGGTTCAGCATAATATGAAGCGGCTTTTAGGTTATCATGCAGTTTCTCAAGTTGGCTATATGGTCTTAGGCATCGGCACAGGCATCCCTATCGGTATTGCCGGCGGTATATTCCATATGCTAAATCATGCAATATATAAATCCTGCCTCTTCTTTACAGCAGGCAATGTGGAATATCGTAGCAATACAAGCGAACTGGGTGAACTTGGAGGATTAGCCAAATTAATACCTATTACATATATATCTGCTTTTATAGCCAGTTTATCCATCTCAGGTGTTCCGCCTTTTAATGGCTTTGTCTCCAAGTGGATGATTTATCAGGGGCTAATACAGCGGTTATCGGTTAACGGTGGACGGTTAGTAGTTATCTTATGTCTGGCAGCAGCCATGTTCGGCTCAGGGCTTACCTTAGCCAGTTTTATGAAATTGCTCCATGCTGCCTTTTTAGGTTCACGAACCCAGAAATCTAATAGCCCGCAAGCCCACGAGGTTCCTTTTACTATGTGGCTTCCCTGTGTAATATTGGCTATTATCTGCATAATATTCGGCGTATTTGCCAAACAACTACCCCTTAAATATTTCATCCTGCCTGTAGTGGAAGGGTCGGCATTTACAGGGACATGGTATGCAGGGCTGTCAACAATGCTTATAATTATAGGTTTAATTCTTGGGATGATAATAGTTAGTTTAAAGGGCTTAAAACCTACCTTGCGGGTTGATAAGGCATTTATGGGTTCAGAAGTGCCTGACTTACAGGATTCTTTTGTGACAGGAACTGAATTCTATAATACCGTTAAGGATTTTGGAGTTTTAAAAGCCATTTACAAAAAAGCCCAAGCCGGCTCATTTGATATATACGAACAGGGGAAAAAAGTTATTTTTGGTATAGGTGGATTTTTACAATACCTGCATAATGGAGTTTTGCCGACTTATCTTGTCTGGACGCTTTTGGGGATGATGGCATTATTCTTTACGTTAATAAGATAATATGGAACTGCACATACTTTTATTATTTATGATTTTTGCTGCTCTTGTAGCCATAGAAGTTAAGGACCTGCTTTCAAGCGTCATTGCAGTAGGCTCTGTTGGTTTTGCATTATGCCTGGCATTCCTTGTCTTAAAAGCCCCTGACTTGGCTATTACGCAACTTGTGGTAGAAATTTTGTGTTTGATTATTTTAATCCGCGCCACTATCAGCAAAGACCTTCCCCTGGTCATTGAAGGCAGGTGGGTGTTTAACACTGTCTCAACGCTTTTATTTGTGGCTGTATTTCTTTTCTTCTCCTATTTAGCCCTTAAAGAACTGCCTGGATTTGGTTCGCCCATTATGAACGTAGTAAAGAAATATCTGGAGGAAGGTATAACTAAAACCGGCGCTGTAAACCTTGTAGCAGCCGTTATCCTGGACTTCAGGGCTTACGACACCTTAGGAGAAGCAACTGTTTTATTTACCGCGGTAATCGGAATTATGGCAGTTCTGCGACGGCCTGGCAGGAAAAAAATAGAGGAAAAAGAAGATGCAGGATAATCCCAAAACAGGTATGTCTTTAATCGTAAAGACAATTACGCGTTTAACTGTGGGCCTGATATTGTTATTCGGGATATATATTGTCTTACACGGCCATCTTTCTCCTGGCGGCGGCTTTGCAGGGGGGGTGATTATAGCCCTTTCTTTTGTGCACCTTATGCTTGCCTTTGGCAAAGACATTGCGGTAAGCAAGGTTTCTAAGAATCTCGCTTCAAATCTTGAAAGTTTAGGGGCCCTAATGTTCTTAGGCATTGCATTAATAGGATTTTTGGGCGGTTCCTTTTTCCTGAATATATTAAACAAAGGCAAACCATTTCAATTATTTAGCGCCGGGACAATACCTTTAAGCAACATTGCTATCAGTTTGAAGGTTGGGGTAGGTCTATTTGCTATATTCCTGGCTTTAGTTATTTTGGAAGGGACAAAGAAAGAAAAATGACGTTATATTTATTGTGTTTGATATTATTCTGTATTGGTCTCTACGGCGTTCTGCGCAAACGCAACCTTGTAAAGATTATCATCGGTTTAGGCATTGTTGAATACTCAATGAATCTGTTTTTTATTTTGCTGGGTTATCGCTTTGGTGGCCGTGCGCCGATTGACGCCCAGAATCAAAATATACTTAATATGGTTGACCCACTTCCGCAGGCCTTGGTGCTTACTTCTATTGTCATAGGTTTGGGTGTTACTGCACTGGTTATTTCTATTGCAGTGCGTATATATGAAAAATACGGGACGTTTGATATTACAAAGATAAAAAGACTTAAAGGTTAATATGCCAAATACAAATTTCATTCCCTGGTTTGTAATTATCCCGCTTTTTAACGCCTTCCTAATATCTCTTATAGGCAAGGTCCTAAAGCGCGCAGTTTCTGTTTTATCTATATTGTCTTGCCTTTCACTTTTAATTATTTCTTTCTATGGTCTAAATGTCTTGCGCATTAGTTCTCAATCTGCTTTAGTATATAAAATCGGAGGATGGGTTCCTCCTTTTGGCATATGTATGGTTTTAGACGGTCTATCAGGTTTTATGCTTATTACAGTAAACCTGATTGCCTTTTTTGTTTTAGTGTATTCGCTTCAATATATGGAGAAATATACAGATAAACCAAAATTCTTCACCCTGTTTTTTCTAATGTTAACAGGTATGAACGGCATAATTGTTACAGGGGACTTGTTTAACCTGTTTGTATTTTTAGAGATTGCCTCTATCGCCAGTTATGCCCTGGTTGCCTTTGGCACTGAGGCAGAAGAATTAGAGGCATCCTTTAAATACGCAGTGATGGGTTCGGTTGCCTCAAGTTTTATATTTATAGGGATTGCGTTTTTGTATGGATTTACCTCTACCCTAAATATGGCTGATATGGCAAGGATATTAAGTTTAAAACCAAACACCTGGCTTATTCCCTTTGTAAGCGTGCTTTTTCTGATGGGCTTTGGCTTAAAGGCTAGCCTCGTTCCATTTCATGCCTGGCTTCCTGATGCGCACCCGTCTGCGCCTGCTTCTATATCAGCCATGCTATCAGGGGTATTGATTAAGACCCTGGGTATATACGCCATAGCGAGGGTTTTCTTTAATATTATTGGCATAACTAAGGCGTTCTTGTCAGTATTGATGTTTCTAGGGGCTTTATCTTTATTAGTAGGTGTAATTTTGGCGTTATCGCAATGGGATTTGAAAAGACTCCTTGCGTACCACTCTATAAGCCAGGTAGGTTATATAGTATTAGGTATCGGCATAGGCAGCCCCTTAGGAATACTTGGAGGTCTGTTTCATTTATTCAACCACTCTGTTTTTAAATCTCTTCTTTTCCTGAATTCAGGGGCTATAGACTATGCCGTTGGCACCCGGGATTTAAGAGAGATGTCAGGTCTTAAAGAAAGGATGCCTGTTACGGCAAATACAAATCTGATTGCCTCTATGTCTATTGCTGGAATTCCGCCGTTCAATGGTTTTTTTAGCAAACTGATTATAATTTTAGCATGCCTACAGAAAGGCTATTTTGGTTATGCCTTGGTTGCAGTGGTTGGCTCTATTTTAACGCTATCCAGTTTTATGAAGGTAGAGAAATTCGCTTTTTTTGGAAAATTAAACGAGAGGTGCCGTGATATTAAAGAGGTGCCTTATCTTATGAGGTTTTCTCTTATTGGATTAGCAATTATTTGCGTTCTTGGAGGGTTGTTATTATTGCCTTCTATTAAATTTTTTCTTAATGGCGCTGTGGATGTTTTATTGCAAGGTAAAGGGTATGCCAAGATAGTGCTTGAGGCGGCTTCAAAATAGCCCTTTTATTCTATAGAAAGCGAATTAAAGAATGAAAAGCAAAATTATACTTTTTGCCATAGGTTTTATCGTCTGGATGCTTTTAGGCTGGCCCCCTGATTTTCAACATGCATTAACGGGAGTTTTTGTATCCTGTTTTATCGCTTTTTTGACAGGCGATATGTTTGTTCGCCGGCCGCATCATTTCACTCAAATAACCAGGTATTTATGGTTTTGTTATTATATTCTATTATTTCTCTGGGAGTGTTTTAAGGCAAATATAGACGTGGCGCTTAGGGTTATTAATCCTAAATTGCCTATTAACCCAGGCATAGTAAAGGTGAAAACCACATTAAAATCCGATACCGCCCTTACATTTTTAGCCAACACCATTACACTTACGCCAGGGACATTTTGCGTGGATATTAAGCCTAAAGAAGGCATCCTTTATATCCATTGGATTAACGTAAGGTCTCAAGATATAGACAAGGCTACGCAGTTAATAGTTGATAAATTTGAAAAGGTGTTAAAAAATATTTTTGAATGATGAAGATGTTATCTAAATATAAATATCTACGTTGGTTTTTAGGGCTTTTAGTAATAACGTCGGCCTTGGTATTTATCACTGCCTTTGGATTTTCTTCTTTGTTAGAATGGCAGTCTCCTTTTCTGTCACACTGTTTTTTTGTTCTTATGATTTGTTTTTCCCTTTGCCTTTTTAGGATTATGCGCGGGCCTACGCCTGCAGACAGGGCAGTAGCAGTTGATACCCTGGGGATTTTGATTGTCGGATTTTGCGCTATCTTGAGTATCCCTACTGGCAGGGATTGGTATCTTGATATTGCCATTGCGTGGGCGCTGCAGAGTTTTATAGGCGCATTGGCGTTAGCAAAATATCTGGAAGGAAGGGGTTTTGATGAATGAGATTATCGGTTATTCATTTATAGTTATCGGGATGTTATTTGATATATTCGGCTGTTTAGGTCTGCTGCGCTTGCCGGATGTTTATAACAGGTTGCAGGCAACCACTAAATGCGTTACCTTAGGTACCTGTGGCATTCTCTTTGGGACACTTGTAATTAAGGGATTTAGCGGCACAGGTATAAAGGCTATTCTTTGCATTTTGTTTTTGATTTTAACCTCACCTGTCTCAGCGCATGCCCTTTCTCGCGGAGCGCATATATCTGGGGTTAAACTCTGGGATAAGTCAGTTTGCGATAAGTATGAGGAAGACAGGTCAGTTCATAGTTCATAGTTAATAGTTCATAGTTCGTAGTAAAATCTTTGAACTAAAGCGAGCAAAGACAGAGTGATTATAAACCAAAATGAAATATCCAAAACTGCGTGAATTAAAAGAGGCAATAAGGGCTTTAATTAAAGGCCCTTATACGTCCAGGTTTCCTTACAAGGAGCATAAGCCTTTTGAGGCCTTTCGGGGCAAACCTGAGTTTCAGGAAGAATATTGTATTGGATGCACTGCCTGTAGTCAGGTCTGTCCTGCACACGCCATAGATTTTAAAGACATAATAGAAAACGGCAAGGCAAAAAGGATATTTACTATCCACTGGGATGTCTGTATATTCTGCGGTCAGTGTCAGGCTAACTGCCCGGCTATAAAAGGCATAGTTTTATCTAAGGAATTTGATTTGGCTACTACAGGGAAGAGAGAAGAACTTAAACAAACAATAGAAAAAGAATTGCTTCTTTGCAATTGTTGCGTAGGAATTATCGGCCCTGTAGATCAGGTGTTGTGGGTGGCTAAAAAATTAGGTCCGCTTACCTTCGCCAATTCTTCCCTGATGTTATTTTATTTGCAAAATTTAAACCTCGCCTTAGAAGAGAAGACGACCCCCCAAAAAGAAAAGGAATTTATGCGTTCTGACCGCATCAGCATTCTCTGCCCTCGCTGCCGACGCGAAGTAGTTTTAAAATCCTAAGTTATGTTCTCCTCATTAAAAATAAGAAATTTTAGAATTTATTGGTTTGGTATGTTGATTTCTCTTATCGGCACCTGGATTCAAATTGTTGCCCAGAGTTGGCTGGTATTTGAGTTAACGCATTCGGCATTTTTATTGGGCCTTGTGGGCTTTTTAGGCTCTATAGGTATTTTTGTTTTGTCTTTGTTCGGCGGCGTAGTTGCCGATAGGATAAATAAAAAGACAGTCCTTCTTTTTACGCAGAACGCATTTATGATTCTGGCATTTATATTGGCATGGCTGACTCAGATGAAATTAATTACCCCCTTACATATAATGTTAATTGCGGCATTAAACGGCGCTGTTATGGCGTTTGATGCGCCGAGCCGCCAGGCAGTAGTAGTGGAATTGGTAGGCAGGGATAATTTACTTAATGCAATTGCGTTAAATTCAGCAGCCTTTAATGCCGCCAGGATGGTTGGTCCTGCCCTGGCAGGCATTCTTATTTCCGCTATCGGTATGAGCGGCTGCTTTTACATAAATGGCATAAGTTTCCTTGCTGTAATAATTGCCCTGTGGTTAATAAAGATTAACGGTGATGAAAAGAGAAATGCCACAAACCATGTATTTAAAGATTTATTAGAAGGATTAAGTTTTATAAGAAATAATCGCATTATTCTTATATTAGTTGCTATGGTAAGCGTAAGTAGTTTGTTCGGCATTTCTTATGTTATACTTATGCCTATCTTTGCAAATGATATCTTAAGGTCCGGGGTTAAAGGCCTTGCAGCGCTTATGTCTAGTGCCGGCATAGGAGCCCTGATTGCCGCTTTGGGACTGGCCTCCTCAGGCGATTTTAAACATAAAGGCAGGTTCCTTGTATTTGCCTCTATAATATTCTCAGCCTCTTTAGTGGTATTTTCTTTATCATGCTCATTTTGGTTGTCTATTGTTTTATTGGTATTAATCGGCTGCTCAAGTGTTACAGCAATGAGTTTGATAAATACGTTGCTTCAGACTTTAGTCCCGGATTCTTTTAGGGGAAGGGTGATGAGTATTTTTATGCTCGCCTTCGCAGGCTTAATGCCGTTTGGCAATTTAATCGCCGGTTTCTTAGCGCATACCATTGGGGTATCCCTGGCTGTTATGTTTGGCGGATTTCTTTGTGGTGTATTTTTTACTACAGTCGGTATATTGTGCCCTGATATAAGAAACATATAAATGGAATTTGCCAGAATTTATTTGATTTTTTTAAAATTAGTAATAAAATAATAATTGCTTCAGGTGAAGGGAGGTGAAAATAATGTTTAAGAAAACTGTATTCGTTCTTCTAGGTATATTTACAGTAATTTATCTTGCAGGATGCGGCAAAAAGCAGAAATCATTAGAGGAAATGCAGGAGCCTATGTCAATGGAGGCGCTAAGCACCTTAAGTGCTGAGAAAAAAAATGTATCCGAGACAACCGCAGCCAGTGCAGTTAAAGAGCCGCAGCCTAAGCCTATCTCTGCACCATCTCCCGCATTAGAGCCATTGCCTCCCTCAGGTCCGTTTAAGCCGACAGCAATACAGATTCAGACTGCCCTAAAGAATGCCGGCTATTATACAGGCAGCATTGATGGGAAAATAGGCCCAAAAAGCAAACGGGCGATTGAGGAGTTTCAGAAGGCGCATGGTTTGGTTGCAGATGGCAAGGTAGGGCCTAAGACCTGGGCGGCGTTAAGCGCATATTTAAATGCACCGGCAACCACGGCATCTACTCAATAAATATAATAAAGACAACTTTTAAAAAATTAGTTTTTTAATCACGGATTAACACGGATTAAAAAAGAACACGGATTAAACGGATTAAAAAGCCACACGGATTTACACGGATCCTCACTACTAATAATAACCAGGGACGACTAAAACAATCCGTGATTAAAAAGGTCTTTTAAAGACCTAAAAATAAAATCCCAACAAATTCTTTTAATAAGATTTTGTTGGGATTTTTATTCCCTGATGATATAATAATAGTTTATATGATGGTTGATTTTCCAAAACATTTCTTATGGGGGGCAGCCACATCTGCCTATCAGGTTGAGGGCAATAATGTTAATAGCGACTGGTGGCAGTGGGAAATAAAGGCGGGCCTAAAAGAGGTTTCTGGCCAGGCCTGCCGTCATTACGAACTTTACAAGGAAGATTTTGACTTAGCAAAACTATTGCATCACAATGCCCATCGTTTTTCCATAGAGTGGAGCCGCATTGAGCCGCAAGAGGGAAAATTTTCAGGTGAAGAAATAGGGCATTATTATGATGTTGTCTGCGCCTTAAGAGAGCGCAATATAGAACCCATTGTTACCCTGCATCATTTTACAAATCCACACTGGCTTGCGGGATTAGGTGGTTGGGCAAATAGAGATGCCGCGGTTTATTTTCTTCGCTATGTTGAACTCCTGGTAAGAGAGTTGAGTGATAAAGTACGCTATTGGGTTACCATAAATGAACCTATGGTTTATGTCTATGAGTCCTATATCTTAGGCACATGGCCGCCACAGGAAAAATCTTTTTTAAAAGCCAGCAGGGTTATAAGTAATCTTCTCGCAGCGCACATTAACGCATACAGGGTTATACATAGTATTTACAAGAAAAAAAATCTAATTCCGCCTTATGTTGGAGTTGCCAGCAATATGCTTGCGTTTGTGCCCTGCCGCATGATTTTAAGGGATAAATTAGCCGCATATTTAAGAAACAGATTTTTCAATTTTAGTTTTATAGAGAAGGCATTACGCAATAATTCACTTGATTTTATCGGAGTTAACTACTACACCCGCAACCTCGTAGAGGTTGAAAAATGGAGGTTAAAAAATCTGCTACTTGATGTCTGCGTTAAAAACCACCACCCGCTTAAGAAAAATTCTATGGGCTGGGATATATATCCCGAAGGGCTTTATCAATTGTTACTTTCCTTAAAGAAATATAATATGCCTGTTTTAATTTTAGAAAACGGCATTTGCACAGACGACGATAACTTAAGGTGGGATTTTATCAGCCAGCATCTAAGTAATATTAATCTGGCTATGCAAAAAGGAGTAAATATCGCTGGTTATATATACTGGTCGTTGATAGATAATTTTGAATGGGATAAGGGTTTTAAGATGCGCTTCGGGCTTATTGCGGTGGATTACCATACCTACAAACGCACTCCGAGAGAGAGCGCAAAGAAATTATCACTGGTTTTTAAAACAGGTAGAATTGATTAAATGGAGTTAGCGCATAAGGATTCCATATTAAAAGAGATACCGCTTTTTGCCGGGTTATCTTTAAGGGAACGCAATATTATCGCTGAAAGATGCGCCTTTAAGGAATTTAGAAAGGATGAGATTATTTATGCTGAAGGCTCGCCTGCTTCTTTTTTCTATTGCGTTATCTCAGGCAGGGTGGTTATTTATACTACCGGGCCTTATGGCCAGAAGACAGTCCTGGAATATCTTCATCGCGGCAGATACTTCGGCATTATTTCCCTGCTTACCTCTGAGCCCCACTCGGTAACAGCAGCGGCAATAAATGATTGCCTCCTGTTGGTTATTGAGAAAAATGACTTCGCTTTTATATTGGAGAAAATTCCTAAACTTGCCATTGATTTAAGCCGGACGTTATCAAGACGCCTTAAAAACAAGGATATCCACCAGAAGACCATATTTGAAAGCACCATCCTTTCCGTATTTAGTCTATATTCCCAGGCAGGAAAGACTATATATGCACTTAATTTATCTCTGAGTCTGTATAAAGAAACCCATAAGTCAGTGGTTATTTTGGATATATGTCATAAAGAAAAGATGCATAGCCTGCCGCAGAAGTTAGGGGTTAAGGATGAATATGACTCTTTTGATTTATCCGCGGGTTGTGCAGTTAATCCTGGCTTAATAGAAGAATATATATTAAAGACACCTCAGGGTATAGACCTGTTTTGTTTTTATTATGAGAAGGAAAATGATTCCTGCCTGAGGCGCTTGGTAGATATATTAAGCCTATTAGTGAATGATTATCATTATATAATTTTAGATTTGCCTTCTTCTATAGATGGTTTTGTCTTCTCGGCATTAAATCAATCTGACTTGATACACATCCTGAGTAGTCCGGAAGAGATATATTTAAAAAGAACCAGCAATTTAATGAAGAGACTAAAAAAGGACTTTCATTTTCCTGAAGATAAGATAAAGGTGATAGTGAATGAATATAAATTTTCAAAACTTACACCCCACGAGCAGACACAGATACTTGGGGGTAATATTTTTGCCACCCTGCCTAAAATAGAATTTTGCAGTTCAGATATGATTGTTCTGGATAGTCCAGATTGCGAATATGCCAAGGCAATAAGAAGGATTTCCCGACAATTAGGCGACTGCCTTGTAGGGTTGGCATTAGGCGTAGGGTTTGCCTATGGGTTTTGCCATATCGGCGTATTAAAGGTTATTGAGGAAGAAAAAATACCGATAGATGTTATCTCCGGCTCAAGCATTGGAGCGTTAATTGCCGCACTTTGGGCTACTGGTAGGTCTAGCGCAGATATTATGGAGATTGCCAGGGAATTTAAAGAACCAAAGTATGTGTGGGGGATGGTAGATTTGACCCTGCCTTTTCTTGGATTTGTTAAAGGTCAAAAACTATATAATTTCTTAAAAAGGCATTTTGGAGATAAGACCTTCCGCGATGTAAGGTTACCCTTAAAGATTATAGCCAGCGATATAAGAAGAAAGGAATCTCGCGTTTTAGACCAGGGGCTACTCATAGATGCGATTATGATGAGTTGTTCTATGCCAGGGGTTTTCAGGCCTTATAGATTAAAAGAAGATATGTTGCTTGACGGAGGCGTGATTAATCCACTACCTACAGAGGTTCTTTTTAATATGGGCGTTAAAAAGATTATTGCAGTTAATGTTACCCCTTCGCGGGATGATATCTTAAGTCATTATGAAAAGATAAAGGCGCAGTTTACTACTGCATACGATGCTATACATAAAAGAAAATGGTTTAGCCTGAAACAATATATAAAAAATAAACTAAGGATTAATATACTTGATATTATATTCAGCAGCGTAGAGTTAATGCAGTCTGAACTTGCGCAGAAAGAAGCCGGCCTCGCGGATATTGTGTTGCATCCGGATACAAGCGGTATACACTGGCTTGAGTTGCACAGGGCGGCTGAATTCAGCCGTAGGGGAGAAGAGGAGGCGCGCAGGAATCTTGATAAAATCTGGCAGGTTGTGAATGAATAAAAAGGAGGAAAAATGAAGTTTAGGAGTTGGGGGTTTGGAGTTAGGAGTAAAAAACAAAGGATTATTTTAATGCTTTTACCTTTTACCTTTTACCTTTTTACTTTATTAGGTTGCGCAATGCTAAAAGAGGCCGGCAAGAAATTCCTGGGGGTTTCTACAAAAGAACTCCAAGACCTAAGAAAAACCTCTATAACAAGGCAATTTAATTACGATTATAATACCTGTTATGAAAAGGTTAAGGAGGCGCTAAAAGAGAAAGGCGCCTATATTTATGCACAGGGTAAAAGAAAACATATGATTGCATTTTATGTGTCAGAAGAGGATACTACCCCTGTTGGAATTTTCTTTAATGAAACTGATGCAAATAAAACCCAGATTGAAGTGTCTTCACCAAGCAGTTATGCAAAAGAGGCAATGGCGTTAAAGATATTTTCTGCTTTAGAGCAATCGCTGGCATTGGAAAATGCTAAAGGAGTGGCGCCATAAAATTTCTTCTGCGATTAATAATAAAAAATACTTATGCTTGAGCACTTAAAGGAACATCTTAAAGAGAAAGCAGTAATTTTAGGCATAGGCAATACCTTGCGTAGCGACGATGGCGCAGGTTCAATTCTTGCAAATCGTATTAAGGATAAGGTGCCCTGGGTAGTCTATGATGCGGCAGAGTCGCCTGAGAATTTCTTAAACAAAATTATAGCATTAAAACCCAAGACCCTTGTTATTATAGATGCAGCAGATTTTGGCAAAGAGGCAGGTGAATTACAGGAATTAGAAGGCAGCAATTTAAAAACAACTAATTTATTCTCAACACATAATTCATCCTTGTCCCTCGTAATTAACTACTTGCAAAATAATTTGAAGATAGATATAATTATTTTAATGATTCAGCCAAAGACAGTTGCCTTTGGCGATAAATTAAGCCCTGAGGTATCCTTAACGTTAAAAAGATTAGAGGATTGGTTCCTTAATTTTGGAAAAGATTAGTTTATTCCGGGGGATTTTATTTTTTAAAAGGGGATAGCCGTTTAATATGGGACAGAAAAAAAGGGATAGTTGGGGTTCGCGCTTAGGTATTATTATGGCTGTAGCGGGTTCAGCAGTGGGATTGGGAAATTTCTTGCGTTTTCCAGCCAAGGCCGCCTCAAACGGAGGCGGCGCATTTATGATTCCTTATTTTGTATCCTTGTTTTTGTTAGGCATACCATTGATGTGGATTGAGTGGACATTAGGTCGTTATGGCGGAGGCTTTGAGCATGGGACAGCGCCTGGGATATTCCACAGCGTCTGGCAGAAGAACCGTTTTATAAAATACTTCGGGGTAATTGGCGTATTCGGTCCACTGGTTATATTCATATATTATACCTTTATAGAATCCTGGACACTGGCTTATAGTTTTTTTTCAATAACGGGTAAATATAGCAGATTAACCGACCAGGCGAGTATGCAAGGGTTTCTAAGGGGGTTCCAGGGGCTTGAAAATAATCAGTATTTTAAAGGCATAGGCATTGCCTACTTATTTTTCTTAATTACTTTTCTATTGAATATCCGCGTGGTATATTACGGAATTAAAGGCGGCATAGAAAAACTCTGTAAACTGGCTATGCCTCTTTTATTTATTTTTGGTATCATCCTGGCTTTAAGGGTTATAACCTTAGGCGCCCCTGATGCTTCTAAACCAGAATGGAATGTCTTTAATGGGTTTGGTTTTTTATGGAATCCTGATTTTTCAGCCCTAAAATCAGCAAAGGTCTGGCTTGAAGCAGCAGGGCAGATATTTTTTACCTTAAGCGTGGGCATAGGGGTAATATTGACTTACGCAAGTTACCTTTCCAAAGGCGATGATGTGGTTTTGTCAGGGTTAACTGCAGCCAGTATGAACGAGGTTGCTGAGGTGATTTTAGGAGGTAGCATTATTATCCCTGCTGCCTTTGTCTTCTTTGGCCCACAGGATATCCAGTCAATTGCGCGTTCAGGGGTATTTAATTTAGGCTTTGTGACTATGCCTTTGGTTTTAAACAGATTGCCTCTGGCTCAGGTATTAGGGTTTCTCTGGTTTTTACTTTTGTTTTTAGCAGGTGTGACTTCTTCTGTTTCTCTGGCTCAACCTGCTGTGGCATTTCTGGAAGACGAGTTTGATATTGGCAGAAAAAAGGCAGTCTTGATTTTCGGGGTTGTTTCTTTTATTCTATGCCATCCCGCAATTTTTTTCTTAAAAAACGGCGTTGTAGACGAACTGGATTTTTGGGGCGGGACATTTTTCCTGGTTTTATTTGCGGCTATTGAGACTGTTTTATTTGTCTGGATTTTTGGCATAGAAAAGGCATGGGATGAAATACATAAAGGCGCGGATATGGCGGTGCCGAAGATTTATAAATTTGTTATAAAATACATCACCCCATTGTTTTTATTCTTTATTCTGGGTATGTGGTTTTGGCAGGAGTGGCTACCCATTATATTGATGAAAAATGTTTCTTTGGAAAACCGCATATATATTTTAGGCACAAGGTTGGGTTTAATATTAATATTTTTTATCTTAAGCCTCCTTGTTAAAATTGCCTGGAGGCGCAGAAAGGCAGCGATAGATAATTTAAGATGAAAATAGGCGGCTGGATATTGATAACTGTTTCCTGGGGTATTATTCTATCCCTGGCTATTTTTTGTTTTATAAAAATATTTTCAAGAAAGGAATTAAAATGATGAAGAATATTTTTTCCTGGCTGATTATTCCGTTTGTCATTATCAACATTAGCGGATGCGCTGCCTTAATCGTAGGCGGGGCAGTGGGCGCATTAGGCGGTTATGCCATAAGTAAGGATACCATTCAAGGCGAGACTGATAAGCCGTATGATAGTCTTTGGGATTCTGCTTTGATGATAGGGAAAATACGCGGGACAATCATACAACAAGACAGGGGAAGTGGTTATATTCAACTTGAGGCGGAACAAAGCAAGGTGTATATCAGACTGATTAAACTGACATCTTCTACCACCCGGGTTAAGGTAAAAGCGCGCAAATACCATTTGCCTAACCTTGACCTTGCGCAGGATATATTTGTCAAGATTATGGAACAGGTTCATTAGAAAAATAGGGACGTTTCTATTTTTCTTCTCATAAGCAGATTTAATGGCTTTATCTTGCGAGAATCTACGTTCCAATTAAAAGTTTTTTGACAATTTTCCGCTTAGATGTTATACTTATTACTCCTTTATTTCGCGTGAACGACAAGGTTCTTAACAACTATTCCTAATACCTGATAACCAGAAAGATAAAAACTAAAGATGTTGTTAAGAACCTAAAAAGGGGATTATTAAGGGGGAAAGATTGTTTTTCCCTTAAGGGCAGTGAAAGATTATGCCGAGGTAGCTCAGTGGTAGAGCGCGGCCCTGAAAAGGCCGGCGTGGGAAGTTCGATTCTTCTCCTCGGCATTTTTTATTTAAATGCCCTTCGTCTCAGGAATACCCAAAAGGCTGTTTGTCAATTAACTTACTTGATTAAAGATTACTGTAATAAGAGACTCTTGCTAAGGAAATAGCGACCCACGCCTTGACCGACGCTCCCTTTGAGCCTCTTGCATATAGGGCTTGAGAACTAACAAAAAATTTTTTCTTCTCCGCTTGCGTTCCCACTTGTTTCTTCAGATGTTATTATGGCGACATCAAAATTTATATACCTATCCCACAACAAAATTTAATCTTTTTTGTCTTCATCGTAAGTACGAAATCCGATTAGTTTTTTCTCTTTTGGCAGAGGCGGCTCAAGCAACTGTTTGATTGCCTCAAATATCTCTTTTTATAGTCTATCATGTTCGGCGTATTTCTTTTCAAGCACCTCAATCTTTCTCTCTAAAAAAACAAAGGCAAGATTTTTCGGATGTGGCTGAAAATTTTTTGCTCTTAAGAATATTCTACAACTGTAATATGCAAAGTCTCTGATGTATAGTGGTAGTTCAAATAATCCTTGACAGTTGATATTTTGGTGCTACAATTTTTTAAAAAAGTAATACTTAAATAGATATGACAGATTTATTCAGATTTGGCATTTCATTGCCGAGGGATTTATTAGATAAATTTGACCGGCTGATAAAAGAAAAGGATTATCCAAGCCGTTCTGAGGCAATCAGAGACCTTATCCGGCAAGAATTAATAAAGGAGCAATGGCAGTTAAACAAAGAGGTCGCCGGGGCAATAACCCTTATCTACAATCACCATAAAAGAGAACTGCTTAATAAGGTTATAGATATTCAACATAACTTTCAAAAAATCATCATCTCAGCACAGCATATACATTTAGACCATCATAATTGCCTTGAAATAATCGCCTTAAAGGGCAGGTCTAAGATAGCCAAGGACCTTTTAGGCGCGTTTAAAGGGGTAAAAGGTATAAAACACGTAACATTAAGCATGTCTACTACAGGGATGGGTATTTAGATATATTATTTTTTTATCTTATAGTAGCACGAATTTTAAAAATTGTAATAATATATGAGGAGGCTAATTATGCATATACCTGATGGTTATTTAGGTCCGGCAACAAGCGGTGTAATGTATGCCGTTATGTTGCCAATTTGGACAATAGCATCAAGGGTTGTAAAAAGGACGCTTAAGGCTAAACAGGTGCCGCTATTGGCAATTGGTGCTGCATTTAGTTTTGTAATTATGATGTTTAATGTCCCTATCCCCGGCGGGACAACAGGGCATGCAGTAGGCGCTGTGTTAGTGGCTATACTCCTTGGGCCCTGGGCTGCCTGCATTGCAGTTACGGTTGCATTAGTAGTGCAGGCGCTGCTCTTTGGAGACGGAGGCATAACTGCGATAGGCGCTAATTGTTTCAATATGGCGTTTGTGGAGGTGTTTGTCGGATATTACCTATATAAACTGATAAGCGGGTTATCTCAGATTAGTTCAGGCAGGCGCGTTATTGCTGCAGGTATTGCCGGGTATGTGGCTTTAAATATTGCTGCATTATCTACTGCTATTATGTTTGGCATTCAGCCAATACTCCATAAGACTGCAAGCGGACAGTCGTTATATTGCCCTTATGGATTAAATGTCGCTATTCCTGCAATGTTAGGCGAGCATATGTTAATATTCGGATGGGTTGAGGCGATAGTTACAGCGTTAGTCATTAAATACCTGCAAAAACAGGATCCGTCTCTTCTTAAGGCAGGAGAGGAGGTGTTGGCATGAAGACAACAACTAAATTATGGATTGGTATAGGGGTCTTAATACTGCTTTCACCTTTGGGCTTAATACTTCCTGAGTATTTTAAGGCAGGAGATGCCTGGGGTGAATGGGGGGCTGATACTTTTAAAGAATTAATCGGATACATCCCACAAGGCCTTGAAAGAATCTCCAGTTTTTGGAAGGCGCCTATCCCTGATTATGCCTTTGGAGGTTGGCAAGAAAAGGGATTAGGCAGTTTAAGCCTTGCGTATATTGCATCTGCCGTAATCGGGATTTTGATTACTGCCTGCGTGGTTTTAGTAATAGGAAAATTATTAAGCAAAAGAGAATGAGTTGTGAAAAACTGTGTAGCCGCTGATTTTAAACACAGGGAGAGAATATGCTTAGAAGATACATTTTGTATTTGGTCCGCTGGCAGTTAAGCACGCCTATTTTATGGATTGCAGTGCGCAACTTAGGAACAGGGGTTTGGTCAACAGTAATAGCAAATTTAATCGGAGGGGCAATATTTTTCTGGGTTGACAGGTTCATTTTTACCTCCAGGGCAGTTGAAATCTGGCATATAAAAGAAGGCAGGTGTGATAACTGTGGGGCTATGTCGCATTTATGGAGGTTGGTTAAGACTGTTGGTTATGACCGTAGCAACGCCAAGCCGGTATTTCTCTGTATGAAATGCTCTAAGGAAAAAACAGATGCATTAAGGGCGCAAGGCATTCCCGTAAGAGGCAAAAGCAGATGATGCGTCATAATTTTATTGAACGCTCTCTTGTAGGAGGTGTTTCTTTTTTGAAGGAATCTGTTTTCTCTGAAGAATACGCCTTAAGGGAAGGGTTTTTGCAAGGCATAGAGCCGCGCATCAAATTAGTAAGTATTCTTTTTTTTCTTCTGGCGGTTTTGTTTTCCAAGGGTATTTATTTCCTTATTTGTATGTATGTATTTTGCCTTTTACTTGCCGTGCTCTCCTTAATACCTTTGGGCTTTTTCTTAAAACGCACCTGGATTTTTATTCCTTTGTTTTCCCTGTTTATCGCATTACCCGCGCTTTTTAACATATTCACACCTGGCGAGCGAATGGCAGATTTTAGAATATTCGCCTTTTCTTTAAGCATTACCAGACAGGGCATTGCCAGCTCAAGCATCTTCTTTATGCGCGTCTTAACCAGCGTATCCCTGTGCATATTGTTGGTTTTGACTACAAGGCATTATATGCTATTGAAGGTATTGCGCGTATTTAAAATCCCGCAGGTCTTTGTAATGACCCTGGGGATGTGCTACCGTTATATTTACCTTTTTATGGAAATAATACAGAATACCTATCTGGCGATAAAAAGCAGGGTGGGAAATATTTTTTCTGTCAGAAAGGGCCAGGGTATAGTGGCGTGGAATATATCTTATCTTTGGCAGCGCTCTTATAAACTCAATGAGGATGTGTATAAGGCAATGCTCTCTAGGGGTTATCAGGGAGAGGCTGTAGTATTAAATGATTCTACAATTAAAGTTAAGGATTGGTTGTATCTATTTATGTCTATACTGATTTCCACCTTGGTATTTTATTTCCCATATTAGCAATTATGATAATTTATATTTATGGTTTTTAATCGGTTGACTAAAAAAATCAGGCAGGGTTTATGAATAGTGTTATTTTTGAATTAGAGGATGTATTTTTTTCTTACTTAGGTAAGTTCCCGGCATTGCGCGGCATAGATTTTAAAATAAGGGAAGGGGAAAGAATAACCGTTATCGGCGCAAATGGTTCAGGTAAGACTACGCTTCTACATATGCTTGACGGGCTTATATTTCCTGACCAGGGTATAATAAAGGCATTTGGCAGGATATTAAAGGAAAGGGATTTTAACGATGAAGATTTTTTCCGGGGTTTCAGAAAAAAAGTGGGTTTAGTTTTTCAGAATCCAGATATCCAGTTATTTTGCCCTACGGTAAAGGAAGACATCCTCTTTGGGCCATTACAATTGGGAATTAATAAAGAACAGATAAAAAAGCGTCTCCAAGAGGTCGTGGCTATATTGGGTATTGAAGATTTGCTTGAGAGGGCTCCCCATCAGTTAAGCATAGGCGAAAAACGCAAAGTTGCCATAGCCAGCACTTTAATTATTGAACCAGACATTCTTCTGCTGGATGAACCTACTGCAGGGCTTGACCCTTTCACCTCAAGGCAGATAATTGATATTATTATTCATTCAAGCCTTAAAGGCAAAAGCATTGTTACTGCTACGCATGATTTGCATCTTGCTGAAGAGATATCAGACTTAATTTACGTATTTAACAAGGATAAACAAATATCCCGGTTCGGTAACCCCCAGGATATATTAAAAGACACTGATTTCCTAAGGATGCATAATCTTATCCATATCCATAGCCACAGGCATGAAGATAAGATTCACACACATCTACATACACACACCTAAAACAACATTCTTAGATAGCGTAAGGATAAGTTATATCTACAAAATAAAAACCCCGCATCGTATTGATGCGGGGTTGGTTTGTGCAATCAGATTATTTTTTATGCAGCCTTTCTGACGTTGGTTGCCTGTTCGCCTTTAGGGCCCTGGCTTACTTCAAATTCAACTTCCTGGCCTTCATTAAGGGTTTTGTAGCCGTCACCTGTAATTGCGCTATAATGGACAAAAACATCCTTTCCATCTTCGCCGGTTATAAAGCCGTAACCCTTTTGATTGCTGAACCATTTCACCTTTCCCTTCGCCATTTCCTGTTACCGCTCCTTTCTTAACAAAAAACCGTAAAGCGCACTTATTATTTTACTTTGCTTTACGGTATCGTTATTCCTAATATTCCTACTCCTTTATATTCCAAAATCTTACTATAAGTATAACACTTTTTTTGCCTTTGTCAATTATTTTTTGTAGAGTTTCCCCATTTTTTTCTAACACGAATGTCCACGAATTTTTATCGAATTCATACAAATTATTTCTCTTCGGAAATTCGTGAGAATTCAGCTTTTTCCGCCAAAATTCTTGGTGGATCCGTCAATCTTTGTGGCGGAGATTCGTTGGGATTCGTGACCTACCCCCATTTATTGTACCACTAAGAATTGGAGTTTTTAGCGCCATTTGATATTGTTACAGCGGCACCCGCCGCTGCAATCTTTTCCTTTTCCTGCCTGATGAATTCTTCCGGAGTGAGGTTCTCTAAAGAGCTGTGTGGCCGTTCAGTGTTATAGTCTATACGCCAACGCTTTGTGACGACTTTGTAGCGTGAAAGATAGAAACGCGCGGGATTTCTCACCGAAAATAAAATATACACCAATATACAAGAATAAACAAAATACTTGACAAATATACAAGAATATGATATATTTTGTATAGAAAAGAGGTGATACAAATGCAGGAAGTTATGACGGCAAAACAGTTAGCGGATTATCTACAGGTTAATGAGTTGACTATTTATAAAAGGGTGCGCTTAGGAATAATCCCCGCGGTGAAGATGGGTAGAGCTTTACGCTTCAAAAAAGATATCATTGATAAGTGGCTGGAGGTTGAAAGCGGATGGGACCAGGAATTTGAGACCCTCTTAAGAAGAACCCAAGTATTTGGTAAGCAAGCAGGGATTACAGAACAAAAGATCCAGCAAGCGGTTAAAGAAGTAAGGGCAAAGTAATAGGAGATAATTTGCTCAAGGTTGTTATTGACACTAATATTTTTGTCTCTGGAGTTCTTGTAGAAGGAGGCAATCCTTCGGTTATACTCAAGGCCTGGAAGAGAACTCAGAAGTATCAACTCTTTGTCACAGAAGAAATCATCCAAGAAGTCCTCAGGGTTATGCAGAGACTAAATGTGCCTCCAGAGATTATTACGGATTGGGATAAAGCCATAAGAAAAAATGCTATTTCTGTAGTCCCTATGAGAAAAATCGAGGCCGTAAAAGAGGATCCTTCAGATAACAAATTCCTCGAATGCGCCATTGAATCCCGCGCTGATTATATCGTGAGCGGTGACAGCCATCTAAAAGGATTAAAGGAATTCCAGGGAATAAAGATAATAAGCGCCAGGGAATTCTTGGGTATCTTGAGTAAAGAGAGCTAATAGAGTCAACAATCTCGCAATAAAGTGCAAGGCTTGTAACTACCCTGGGCCATAGTTTTTCCAGATATATATCGCGCAACTTTGGCAGAAAAATAGGTTTTTGACCTATCCTCTCGATCTTGTCCGACGGCAGATGGGGTGAGAGGGTTATTTTATTGGTAGAAGTGCAGTGGTCCGTCAAAGGTAGGTTTTAGCTCTCTCGTAGATAAAAGGGGAAAATTGGAAGGTCAACTGTCAAAGTTGCGTTAGGATTATCGTCGGAAAAGGGGAAATTTAAGCGGGAGAACGTTAAGGTTTCGTTAATTAGTGGCGGTTATCTCTTGGGTTGAATTGTTGCATACCCTTTATTATTTCTCTTACCTTCGGGATATGCTCCACACAAACCACTCTTATCCCTAAAGAAGCCAATATCTCTTTAAAAGAGTCGTAGAGGAGTCGTGAATCCATGCGAATTTCCTTTGGCAGGCCCTTTAGTTTAAGAAAGTTTTTGCCTAAGAATACATCTTTTAAGAGATTAAAGGCATCTTCTATTAGGTTTTCTTCGTAAATGGCTTGCATAATCAGAATTATGTCGGTCTTCTCATCGTGAATAAAGAATATCCGCGGCATTATATCTTTAATTGCTACCATGCCGGAAGGCGCAGCCATATTGTAGATAGTTGGTAATCGGGGAAGGGACTTAAGTTGTTTGAGAGTCTCTTCATCAATGTTAACTGTTTTGAGTAGAGGTTTAGGGATCATAATGTTTTCATAACGGCTAATTATCTGGATATCGTTATTTTCCAAAATTATGTCAAATATTCTTATTTTGTTGGTTTTCTTAAAGGTCTGGGGTTGAAGTTGGCCTTTGGCTGTAAGTTCAATAATGGCTTTGATATAGAGATAAAGTATCTGGGCTTCATCGTCCTTAGGGGGTCTAAATACCTTACCTGGTTCTTTTGCAGAAATCCAATAAAAATATTTTCGAGAATAATTAAAGTAAGGGTCGTATCTTTTATAATAGTTTGTAAAACCAGGCGGAAGTTCATCTTTACGGCATAGGCTTACAGAGAGAAGATGACTGGCATTTGTCAGGGTGTCATGGTCTATGTCACAGCTTGAGGCATCAGCCAGTGCAAGGTAGCCTTTCCAGCCCTGCATAAGAAGTAAGCCATATTCCATGCCACCACTACCCATAATACAGACAAAATAAAGTTGGTTTTGTCCCTTAATATATAAACCAAATATGTCCTCATTACCCACCATATCCCAAGGTTTAAGTTTAAATAATCCCTCGGAAATCAAAAAGAGTTCTCGGTGAACATTGTCTTTACTTATGGTATTTCTTTTGTTCTCTTTCGGAAGGTTGGGGTGAATGTTATCTTGCATTGAAATAGCCTTTTTAAAACTTTTGCATGAGCTAGTTTTTGAAGACAGGGTCAGCAGAGTAACAAATAAACTTGTCCTTTAACAATGTCCCAAAATGTCCTATAATGTCGCATATTTTGTGTTCATCATCAACCCTTGACAACTGGGGCTGTTAAGGGTCAACGGAGAATAAAATTATCGTTGCACTTAGGAATAAATTGCATGGTAGCGACTCTCTATTCGAACATCCAATGATTTTGTTGATGTTCTTTAGGTCCTGCAATAATTTTTTCTGCAAGTAACATTTTTCTTCGCTCTTCTTCTGGGAATGGTTGCCTATATTTAATCAATTCGCCCTTGTCTTTTGACATTCTTAGGATTTTTGATCCTTCAGAGATTACATAGATTTTTCCATTTACCATTGTCTCCTTTCATATTATACTGCGAAGAATATAAAACTCAATAATAAAAATCTTTAAGGAGGTTAGCGCGTTGGCGAGTTGGCGGGTTGGCGAGTTTTTGGGCATCTTTAATAATTTGAATAGATTGACTGTTAACAAAAAACTGATATAATTAATTGCAATTGATGTTAGATGGAGGTAATTATTTGAGGACATCTAGAAAAATCTGCAGAAAATGTGGGTATTCTGGCAAAGGATGCCTTGGTCTTTATATTGGTGAACGCCGACGTAGCTCAGTTGGTAGAGCAAGTGTTTCGTAAACACTAGGTCGAGGGTTCAAATCCCCCCGTCGGCTTTTATTTTATGTCCAGATTTCGCGAGGTTTTAAAAAACAGGAATTTCTTTTTGCTATGGTTTGGCCAGATAATTTCACAGTTGGGAGACAGGTTAGGCCAGATGGCATTAATCGGCTTTATATATTTAAGGGCGCCAGGCTCAAGCATTGAGATAGCCAAGATGCTATCCTTTACGATATTACCTGTATTTCTGATTGGTCCGATTGCCGGGGTATATGTAGATAGATGGGACAGGCGCCGCACTTTATATACCTGCGACCTGCTGCGTGCTGCTTTAATGTTGCTGATACCTTTATTTTTATTTTACTCTAAAGGGATGATCTTAGTGTACTTAATTGTGTTTATTACATTTTGTATTGGCCGTTTTTTTGTTCCGGCAAAACTATCCATTATACCCGAAATCGTAGACAAAAAGGATTTATTAATTGCTAATTCATTAGTTCATACAACAGGGATGATTGCGGCAACCTTAGGATTTGGTATAAGCGGTTTAGTTGTAGAATGGATGGGGGCAAAGAGCGGCCTTTATTTAGATTCTTTAAGCTTCTTGATTTCAGGTGCCCTTATTTTCTTTATCACCAGAAAATCCGCCGACACCTTTAATCTCAAGGAAGTCGGCAAGGAAATAGTTACGGTCATAGGGAAATCCGTTTTTCAAGAGATAAAGGAAGGGATATTGTATTTTATCCAGAAGAAAGATGTCAGATTCACGGCAGGGGTAATTTTTACTTTATGGGCGGCATTAGGGTCAAGTTATGTAGTGGTCATAGTGTTTATTCAGAAAACCCTACAATCGGCTACAAGGGACTTAGGGTTATTAATTATGTTTTTGGGATTAGGTTTATTTTTGGGTTCTTTGGTCTACGGCCGTTTTGGACAAAGGATATCCCATTACAAAATAATATTTTCTTCTTTGACTTTAAGCGGTATAATGTTAGCCGCCTTTGCCTTGATATTAAACCAATATCCTGATTTTTTAATCGCTGCCCTACTTGCTTTGTTATTGGGTCTTTTGATTTCCCCGATTATGATTGCCTCAAACACCATAATCCATAAGGTTAGCGATAATGAGATGATGGGCAAGGTCTTTAGTTCCCTGGAGATAATAATGCACCTTGGATTTTTGTTGTTTATGTTTATCAGTAGCATCCTTGCGGAAAAGATACCTGAGGTTTATATATTAATTGTGGTGGGCTGCGTTTTAAGCGTGTTAGGCCTGATAAATCTTATCTATCATCGCAATATGCCATGGTTAAATTAGAAGAGCACAAGTATTATACTTATG